>WNFR01002351.1_pt1 | contig 22763 bp, 17 predicted proteins | sample 5400221 | NCBI WGS metagenome assembly WNFR01 (sample SAMN13153357, study PRJNA577476) | soil metagenome | isolation source: 40 cm soil under Madrone tree | place: USA:California | collected 2016-06-14 | reverse complement strand
GAAGGGCGGCGTCACCAGCGAGGCCATGACCAAGGTGCGCACAGTCCGGCGCAGCGGCAGGTCGGTGCGCGCCACCAGCCAGCCCAGGGGGGCGGCGACCAGGCAGCAGATCGCGCCGACCGAGACCGCGATGATCAGCGTTGTCAGCACCGGGTCGACGAAGTCGGGGTCGGTGAACAGCGTGACGAAGTTGCCGAGCGTGGCCCTGCCGGCGCTGGTGCTGAAGGCATAGGCGACCAGCCAGCCCATCGGCAGGATGATGAGCACCGCGAGCAGCGCCATGACGGCGGCCAGGATGGGCCGCGAAAGATCGAAACCGCTCCTTCGCGCTACGCCTTTTTCGGCGCTCATACCTTGAAGTACCGCGCGTACCTGGCCTTGATGTCGGCGGCCTGTTGCTCGACCGCAACCGCATCTTCCTTCAGCGTCTTGATACTGCTGAGTTCGGGCCGCCCGGCCTTGGCCTTCACCTTCCTGTGCGCGGCATACTGGCCGCTGAGATCGACGATGAAGGCCTGGCCCTCCGCCGACATGATCCAGGCGAACAGCAGCCGCGCGGCGTTGGGGCTGGGCGCCTCCTTGAAGACGCCCATCGGATTGCTGATCAGCGGCGTGCCTTCGACCGCATACACCACCTCGATCGGCGCGCCTTTCTCCCTGTACATCCAGAACAGGTAGTCGCTGCCGTCGACGGCGACAGCGCGCTCGCCGATTTCGATCTTCTTCGGCGGCTCGGTGGCCGACTGAACCTGCAGCACCTTCTGCTTGCCGAGCTTCTCGAAATATTCCCAGCCGAGGTCGCGCGAGAGCTGCTGTGTCGCCGTCATGATGGTGCCGCTATAGGAGGGATGGCCCTTGACGAGCTTGCCCAGCCATTTGGGATCGAGCAGGTCCCTGAAGCCCTTGGGCGCATCGGTGGGCGCCACCAGCTTGGTGTTGTAGGCGATAGTGCTGAGATGGGTGCGCTGGTTGCAGTACATGCCGTCGGCGTCGATCATGTCGGCGGGAATGTTCTCGGCCATGTCGGCGGTCACGAACGGCGCCAGCCAGCCCTGGCTTTTCCACGGCAGGAAGTGCGAGGCATCGGAGCTGTTGATGACATCGACGGCGTGGATTTTGCTGCCGTATTCCTGGGCGACGCGGTTGAACAGGCGCTCGGCGCCGGTACGCTCGACCCGCACCTTGATGCCGGGATACTTGGCCTCGAAGGCCTTGGCCAGCGGTTCGGCGACGCTGAGATCCATCGCCGTGTAGTAGCTCACCTTGCCTTCCTTCTTGGCCGCCTCGATCAGTCCGGGCGTGATCTGCTCCGGCGTAGGAGCTGCGGAGACGACACTCGCCCCGAGCGGCAGGAGGGCGGCGGCCTGTATGAGGGTACGACGACGCATGCGTTACACCTTGAAAAGCTTGACATAGCGAGCCTTGATCGCGTCGGCCTGGTCGGCCACGACGGCGGCTTCCTCGCGCATTGTCTTGATGTCCGCGAGCTTCGGCCGGTCCGGCCGGTCCTTGACCTGCGAATGGGCCGAGCGCAGCGCGCCCACATCGACATTGAGCTGCTGGGCCTCACCCGTCATCGACCAGGCGTAGAACAGCCGCGCCGCATTGGGATTGGCCGCGTGCGCCATCACCGCCGACGGTCCGGTGACCAGCGGCGTGCCCTCGCTGGCATAGACCGGTTCGACCGGCTCGCCGCGCGCCTTCAGCTCGGAGACGACATACTCCCCGCCGTCGGCCATGACCGCGCGCTCGCCAAGCGCGAGCTTCTTCGGCGGATCGGCAGCCGACTGGACCTGCATCACCCTCTGCTTGGCGAGCTTTTCGAACCACTCCCAGCCGAGGTCGCGGCTGAGCTGTTGCGTGGCCGTCATGATGGTGCCCGAATAGCCGGGATGCGCCTTGACGATCTTGCCCACCCATTTGGGATCGAGCAGGTCGGCATAGCTCTTGGGCGCGTCCTCCTTGGTCACCAGCTTGGTGTTGTAGGCGATGATCGACATGGTCACGCGCCACGAGGCGAACATGCCGTCGGGATCCTTGTGCGCAGCCGGAAAATACTGCGCGACATCCTCAGGTACATAGGGCGCGAGCAGGCCCTGGCGCTTCCACACGATCAGGTGCGCGGCGTCCGAGCTGTTCACGACATCGCAGACATAGATCTTGCTCGCGTATTCCTGACCGATGCGCTGGAAGTTGCGCTCCGCGCCCGAGCGTTCCACGCGGATCGTGATGCCGGGATACCTGGCCTCGAACGCCTTGGCGACCTTCTCGGCCACCGGCAGGTCGACAGAGGTGTAAAAGGTCACCTTGCCTTCCTTCTTGGCCGCTTCGATCAGCTCGGGTGTGATCTTCTGCGCTTCCGGCGGCGCACCGCGCACCGGCGTGATAAATGCGCTGGCCGTCAGGCCGGCGGACGCGACGACCAGCCGACGCCGCGTGAGACTCTTGTTCAATGTTTATCCTCCCACCAGCGCCCGACAACGCTCGGCCGGCAAATGGAGCCAGACATCGGCGCCTGGCGCAATGCTTTGATCGGCGGGCGCTGTTACCCGCAATTCGCTGTTGTCGGCAAGGGCCACGGTGTAATCGCGACTCGAGCCGAGAAAGACCTGCCGGCACACGGTCGCCGAAACGACATTCCCGGCCGGCGCCTCGGACGCGCGGGTCAGCAGGCCGATCTGGTGCTGGCGGATCGAGACGGCAACGCTGTCGCCTGCTTTCAGCGGGCCACCTGTGACGCGCAACGGGACCCCGCTTAGCGAAATTCTGGTCGCATCGAGCACTGTGCCGTTCAGGATATTGCTGCCGCCGATGAAGCGCGCGACGAACTCCGAGCGCGGCCGGTCGTAGATATCTTCCGGGCTGCCGAGCTGCTCGATATGGCCACCATTCATCACCGCCACGATATCGGCCGTGGTCATGGCCTCGGACTGGTCGTGCGTCACATAGACGGTGGTGTAGCGGTACTCGTCGTGCAAACGGCGGATCTCGAAGCGCATCTCCTCGCGCAGGTTGGCGTCGAGGTTGCTGAGCGGCTCGTCGAGCAACAAGGTCTCGGGTTCGACCACCAGGGCCCGCGCCAGCGACACGCGCTGCTGCTGGCCGCCCGACAATTCGCCGGGATAGCGCTCCGCCAGCGGCTCCAGGCGCGTGGTCGACAGGATCGCCTTCAGCTTGGCGGCAACCGTGGCGGCATCGAGCCGGCGGATTTTAAGGCCATAGGCCACGTTCTCGGCCACCGTCATGTGCGGCCACAGCGCGTAGCTCTGGAAGATCATCGACATGTTGCGGCCTTCCGGCGGAACCGTCCGCGCCGGGCTCGACAGAACCTTGTCGCCAACCACGATTTCGCCTGCCGAGGGCTCGATAAAGCCCGCGATCAGCCGCAAGGTCGTGGTCTTGCCGCACCCCGACGGGCCCAACAGGCAGACGAGCTGGCCATGCTCGATGCGCAGCGACACGCCGTCGACCGCAACAGCTGCGCCGTAGCGCTTGCTGAGCTTCTTCAATTCGACCGAAGCCACGTTACCCCCCGCTGGCGATCCTTGTTCTTGCCCTTTCTTATCGGATCACGGGCAGCAAATCATCGTCAGATCGCGGCTTCGCTTTGCGCGTCGAAAAAATGCACGCGCGCCGGATTGACCGCCAGCCTCAGCCGCTGATGCAGCTTGACATGCAAGGTCGGCTCGACACTGGCGACCATCGTCGTCTCGCCGACCCGCATGTCGAGGAGGATTTCCGAGCCGAGCTGCTCAATCACCTCGACATCGCCGTCGAAGCAATTTCCCGCGGCGTCACCATCGCCCGCGACGTGGATATTCTCGGGCCGGACGCCTAGCACTGCCTTGCGCCCGATCTGCGGCCGCATCCGCCCCTTCAGATGGTCCGGCACCAGCACTTTGAGGCCGGAGTTTTCCACCCACAACGCGCCGTCGCGCTCGACCACCAGTATTTCGGCGAAATTCATCGCCGGCGAGCCGATGAATCCCGCCACGAACAGGTTGGCGGGATCGTTGTAGAGCTGCAGTGGCTCGCCCAACTGCTGCACCCAGCCGTCCTTCATCACCACCACGCGGTCGCCCAGCGTCATCGCCTCGACCTGGTCGTGGGTGACGTAGATCGCCGTTGTGCCCAGCCGCTCGTGCAGTTTCTTCAGCTCGACCCGCATCTGCACCCGCAGCTTGGCGTCGAGATTGCTGAGCGGCTCGTCGAACAGGAACACCTTGGGGTCGCGCACGATGGCGCGGCCCAGCGCCACGCGCTGGCGCTGGCCGCCCGAGAGCTGGCGCGGTTTGCGGCCCAGCAAGTTTTCGATGCCCAGGATATCCGCCGCGCGCTTGATGCGCCTGTCGATATCGGCCTTCTCGAACTTCCGCATCTTCAGGCCGAACGCCATGTTGCCGGCGACGCTCATGTGCGGATAGAGGGCGTAGTTCTGGAACACCATGGCGATGTCGCGGTCCATCGGCGGCACTTCGTTGACCACCGTGTCGTCGATCAGGATCTCGCCCGAGGTCACCGCCTCGAGGCCCGCGATCATGCGCAGGGTCGTCGTCTTGCCACAGCCAGAGGGCCCGACCAGCACGACGAACTCCTTGTCGTGGATCTCGAGGTCGACATCCTTCACCACATGAGTGACGTCGAACATCTTGTTGAGCTTGCGGACTGTAACCTCGGCCATGACCGCTACCCCTTGACCGAGCCCGTGAGGCCGGAAACATAATGTTCGACGAAGAACGAATAGACGAGCGCCACCGGGATCGAGCCCAGCAGCGCGCCCGCCATCAGCGACCCCCAGAAGAAAACGTCACCGCGGATCAGCTCGGAAGTGACGCCGACCGACACGGTCTTCTGGTCCGGCGAGGACAGAAAGACGAGGGCATAGATGAATTCATTCCACGACAATGTGAAAGCGATGATGCCGGATGACAGGATGCCGGGTACCGCCACGGGAATGATGATGTAGAGCATCGCCTTCCAGCGCGAAGCGCCGTCGATACGCGCGCACTCCTCGAGCTCCTTCGGGATGGCCTTGAAGTAGCCCATCATCAGCCAGGTGCAGAAAGGAATCAGGAAGGTCGGATAGGTCAGGATCAGCGACCATGGCGTGTCGCCGAGCTGGAAATTGCGAATGATCTCCGCCAGCGGAATGAACAGCAGCGTCTGCGGTACCAGATAGGTGATGAAAATCATCGTACCCAGCAAGCCGGCATAGCGAAAATTGAGCCGCGCCAGCGCGTAGCCGGCCAGCACGCCGCAGAACAGTGAGATCAATGTCGAGACCAAGGCAATGAACATCGTGTTCAGCATCCAGCGCCCGAAATTCGTCTCCTCGAACAAGTACTCGATGTGCTCAAGCGTCGGATAGTTGGTCCAGAACGGCATGTTGTTGACCGCGTTCCACGGCCGGTAGAGTTCGCCGTCGGGCCGGAAGGTCGTGATGATCATCCAGTAGAACGGGAAGAGCAGCACGAAGACGAACAGGATCAGCGGAATATTGGAGAAGACCCAGCGTCTCCAGAGGGCACCTTCGATCATGGTCAACGGGTCTCCACGCGGCGGATATAGATCAGCTGGACCACGACGATCAGGAACAGGAACGGAAACATGGCGAGCGATATCGCCGCGCCCTCGGCCAGCAGGCCGGTGCCGATTCCGAGCTGGTAGGCATAGGTGGCAAAGAGCTGCGTGGCGTTGGCCGGTCCGCCACCGGTCATGACATAGACGAGCTGGAAGTCGGCGAAGGTCTGGATCACCGAGAACAGCATCACCACCATGGTGACCGGCAGCAGGAGCGGCCAGGTGACGTACCAGAAGCGGTTCCACGGCCGCGCGCCGTCGATGGCGGCCGCCTCGTTGAGTTCGGGGCTGATGGTCTGCAGGCCGGCCAGAAGACTGATGGCGAAGAAGGGCACGCCGCGCCAGACATTGACCACGATGATCGAAGTCATCGCGAGGTCTGGATCGCCCAGCCAGTTGATGCGCGTGGTGATGAGGCCGAGGTTGAAAAGTGTCCAGTTGATGACGCTGAAAGTAGGATCGAACATCCACTTCCAGGCAAAGGTCGAGAGCACCGTGGGGATGATGAAGGGCAGCAGGATGAAGGCGCGCACCAGCGCCTTGCCCCGGAAGTGGCGGTTGAGCAGCATCGCCAGCCACAGGCCGAAGCCCAGTTTGAACACGGTGGTGACGCCCGTGTACCAGAAGGTGTTCCAGACCGCGGTCCGGAAGATATCGTCGCGCCAGATCTTCACGAAATTCTTGAAGCCGACGAATTGGCCGGCGTCGCCGACGCGCGCGCTGCTGAACGACAGCAGCACGCCCTCGGCGAAAGGGTAGGCGATGAACAGGCCGAGCAGCACCGCCGTCGGCACGAGCAACGCGAAGGCGAGCCAGCGCTCATCCTCGAGCCGCCGCAATCGCGAGACGGGGCGTCTTACGCCCACGTCCGCTAGTGAGGTCACCGCCATGGCGCCACTCCCCGGACTGGTTTACGCCTTGCCTAGACGTAGACCTTCTTCAGTTCGCCCTCGGCCCACTTCACCGAGTCCTCAGCCGGCATTCCCTGCACGGCCTTGGCGTACATATCGGTGATGATGTATTTCGACAGCCCTTCCGCCGCCATGGCGTTCGGCGGGCCGGCATAGCCCGGCGCTTGGCCGAGCCGCGCTGCCACCTTGTAGGGCGTCATGACCGGATCCACATCCCAGAGCTTGTTCGTCTCCCACTTCTCGGTGCATGGCGTGGCAAAGCCCTTCTGCGAGACGAACCACTTTTCGTAGTTCGCTTCGCTGTGGATCCACTTCAGGAACTCCTTCGCCGCATCCTGATTCTTCGAATACTTCATCAACATATGCGACTGCAGGAGATGAAACCCGAACTGTCCCGCCGGCCCCTTGGGCAGGGCCGCGTGCAGGATGTCCTTGTTCATCGGAATGCCCTTTTCCGTCATGTACTGATCGGGCTTGCGCAGCGACTCGATGTAGATCGAGGCGCCGTTCAGCGTGGCCGAGATGGTCTGTGACAGGAAGGCGCGGTTGTTGTTGGTGTCGTCCCAGGCGAGGCCACCCTCGTCGCAACCCTCCTTCCAGAAGGCTTGCATGAACTTGACCGACTCGATCGTCTCCTTGGAATTGATGACCACGGTCTTGCCGTCGGCCTCGACCTCCTTGCCGCCCCACGACCACATGTAGGGGTAGGTGAAGCCCGGTGCGTCGCCGAAGGTGTGGCCCAGCGTCTGGCCGATCGGATGGCCTTTGGCCTTGAGCTTCTTTGCTGCGTCGCGGTACTGCTCCCAGGTTTCGGGAAACTTGGTGACTCCGATCTCTTCGAACCAGGATTTGCGATAGGCGATCATGCCGCCAATCACCGCCCAGGGCATCGACATGAACATCTTGCCGTCACTGCAGATCGAGCGGGCGTACTTGAAGAGGCCCCCTTCCCTCTTGCCGACCTCCTCGGCGAGTGCGGTCATATCGACGACGCTATTGGCGTAGAGATAGGTCTGGTTGTTGAACGCCATGATCAGGTCGGGACCGGCGCCGGACTGAATTGCCGCCGTCACGCGCGGCTGCAGGTCGTTGCCGTTCACGGTCTCCATATTGACCTTTATGCCGAGGGCTTTTTCGGCCTCGGGCAGCAATTCCTTGCGCAGCAGCGTATCGGACGCTGGCACGAAATCGACCCACTTGAGCCAATGCACGGTCTTCTGCTGCGCGAACGCCGGCATGCGGCCAGTCGCGAGAATGCCGGCCATGCCGCCAGCGGTGGCGAGCGCGCCGGTGCCGGCTAGCTTGAGCGCCTTGCGGCGATTGATGCGAGACATCGTTCCCTCCCTGGAAGGGGTATTTTCGTGTTTTTGATTTATTGAGTAGGCGGACGCAGACGCGGACACGTGGAACGCGGACAAAGAAAACGTCGGACGCAACTCTCAGGGCGCAAGCTATCGAATAAGGCAGGCATAGCGCAAGGGGCGATCAAGGGTGTATCTGAGAAGTCATCCGGTTTGGGACGAAACACGCGCACGGAAGGAATGAAAATGCAGGAACAGAAGCTCTATGGACGGCGGGAAGGCCATGTAGGCCACCTCGTCTTCAACAATCCAGCCAAGCTCAACGCGGTTTCGCTCGACATGTGGGACGGCCTGCTCGCCATCCTGAAGGACTACGAGGCCGATCCGGAGATACGCTGCGTCGTGGTGAGTGGCGCCGGCGGCAAGGCCTTCGTCTCCGGCGCCGACATCTCCAAATTCGAGAGCGAGCGCGCCAATGCCGAGGCGCAGGAACGCTACAACGCCATCTCCGGCGCGGGCTATGAGGCGCTTTATAATTTCACCAAGCCGACCATCGCCAAGATCACCGGCTACTGCATCGGCGGCGGCATGAATTTGGCGGCGTGCTGCGACCTGCGCTTCTGCAACGAAAGCGCGCGTTTCGGCGTGCCGGCGGCCAAGCTCGGCCTGGGTTACGGCTTCCTGCGCATCGAGCGGATGTCGCGCATCGTGGGCCTGCCGCGCGCCATGGAATTCCTGTTCACCGCCAAGCAGTATTCCGCCGCGGAGGCCTACGAGATGGGTCTGGTGCAGGGTGTCGCCACCGACGCCGAACTCGACGCCCTGGTGGCCGGCGTCACCACCGCCATCTCGCAGAACGCCCCGCTTACCATTGCGCTCGCCAAGGCCTCGGCACGGGAGATCGCCAAGCCCGAATCGCAGCAGGACCACAAAAAGCTCGAGAAGATGACGCAGGCCTGCTTCGACAGCGAGGACTACCAGGAAGGCCGCCGCGCCTTCATGGAAAAGCGCAAACCGGTGTTCAAGGGGAGATAAGCCGATGACTGCTCTGCCGCTCGCACACATCACCGTCCTCGACCTGACGGCGCATCGCGCCGGTCCGACCGCCGTCCGCCAGCTCGCCGACTGGGGTGCCAAGGTCATCAAGATCGAGCCGCCAGGCCCCGACAAGGGCGATGCCACCGGCGGCAAGCGTCATGGCTTCGATTTCCAGAACCTGCACCGCAACAAGCGCGGCATGACGCTTAATCTAAAAAGCGAAGAAGGCCGCGCCATCTTTATGAAGCTTGTGGCCCAAGCCGATGTAATCGTTGAAAATTACCGCTCCGACGTGAAGTATCGCCTGGGTGTCGACTACGATCAGGTGGCCAAGGTAAATCCACGCATCGTCTATGGCAGCATAGCAGGCTTCGGCCAGAGCGGTCCCGACGCTACGCGGCCCGGCGTGGACCAGATCGCCCAAGGCATGGGCGGGCTGATGTCGATCACCGGCGAGCCCGGCAAGGGCCCGATGCGGGTCGGCATCCCGATTGCCGACCTGACCTCGGGGCTCCTGCTGGCGCAGGCCATCCTGATCGCGTTGCTGCAGCGCGAATCGACCGGCGTTGGCCAGTGGGTGCATACCTCGCTGATCGAGGCGCAGATTTTCATGCTCGACTTCCAGGCGGCGCGGTGGCTGATCAAGGGCGAGGTTGCCAAGCAGGCCGGCAACGACCACCCCACGGGCATCCCGACCGGCGTATTTCCCACCGCCGACGGCCACATCAATATCGCCGCCTCGGGCGACAATCTGTGGAAGCGCTTTTGCGAGGCCATGGGCGCGCCGGAGCTGTTCAGCCATCCCGAGCATGAAAGCGGCGCCCTGCGCTCGCAGAACCGCAAGGCCGTAAACGAGCGCGTCGGCGCGATCACCCGGACCAAGACCAGCGCGCAATGGATTGCCGCCCTGAACAAGGCCGGCGTGCCGTGCGGGCCGATCAACAGCATCGACCAGACCTTCGCCGAGCCGCAGGTCCAGCATCTCGGCATCGCCAAGGCGATCCATCATCCCAAGCTCGGCGACATCAAGGTCGTCGGCCAGCCGATCAATCTCAGCGCCGCGCCGCAGCCCAAGCAACTCGGTCCCTCCCCTGAACTCGGCGAGCACACAGACGATGTGCTGGCGAGCCTGGGCTTCGACAACAAAGCCATCGAAGGCCTGCGCGCCCGCGGCGTCGTTTGAACCGGAAGGAAACACCATGGCGGCACATGAGAAGACGGCGTTGATCACCGGCGCCGGGCGCAACATCGGCCGTGCCTGCGCACTCGGCCTGGCCGCCGACGGCTACAACGTGGTGATCAACGGCTCGAGCGACCGCGCCGCCTGCGACGCGGTGGCGAAGGAAGCAAGCATCCACAAGGTTGATGCCCTGGTCGTCATGGGCGATGTCGGCTCGCCGGAGGAATGCAAGCGGATCGCGGGAGAAGCGATCGCCCGTTTCGGCGCCGTCGACGTGCTGGTCAACAACGCGGCCCTGCGTCCGCAAAAGGCCTTCCTGGACATGACCGATGCCGATTGGAAGCGCGTCATGTCGGTCGATCTCGACGCCGCGATCTGGCTGGCGCGTGCGTGCCTGCCGAAGATGATCGAAAAAGGCTGGGGCCGCGTCGTCAACTTCACCGGCATGAATGCCATCCACGGCTACGCCGGCCGCGCGCCGGTGTCGGTGGCCAAGCACGGCGTGTGGGGCCTCACCAAGGCGCTGGCCAAGGAGTTCGGAGCCAAGGGCATCACGACCAACGCGATCTCGCCCGGTCCGATCGCGGGCGATAAGGAGGACGCCGATCCGGCCGCGGGCCATCACCGCCAAGAGACGGTGAAGCGCGTGCCGCTCGGCCGCATGGGCACGACCTTCGAAGTGGCTGCCGCCTTGCGCCTGCTCGTTTCCGACGGCGGCGCCTTCATCAACGGCCAGATGATCCAGGTAAATGGCGGCGCGGAGACATGAGCGGCCGAATGCGGCGCGTCATTAAATCGTAGCCGCGAGGGACCTTATATCAACGACCGAGCAAAGGTCCCTCGCTGCGCTCGGGATGACAATTTTGTTGAGATGAACGGCGTGCGCTGACTCGAAGCGCCGCCTTCAGCTTTTCTTCTCTTGAGCCGTCGCCGGCTTTTCAGGGGTACTCCCACTGACTACACGCACGGGATCGCCGTTCGCAAGGCCATCCGGCGGACTGTCGATGACGCGGTCGTCGGCCGCCAGCCCGGTCCCGATCTCGACGATCTGGCCGAGGTCGCGTGAGATCGTCACCTTCTTGAGCAGGACCTGGGAATTGGCGTCGACCGTCGCGACACGCAGGCCCGCCTGGTCGAAGATCAAGGCGCCGGCTGGAATGCTGAGCGCCTGCATGTTCTGCGGCAGGTTGATGCGCACGTTGGCGAAGGCGCCCGGCATCAGCTCACCAGCCGTGTTGTCGACAAGAACCTGCATCCGGGTGGTTCCAGACGCCGCATCGACGGCACGCGACGAGGCTTCGACGACGCCGTCGTAGGTCCGGCCGGGATACTCCGGCACCGAGATTTGCACCTTCGTATCGAGTTTGACCGCCGGCACGTAGTTCTGCGGCACACTTACGTTGAGGCGGAGTCTTCTCACGTCCGACACGACAAAGAGCGCCAGCCCGTTGCTGCTGTCGGCGTTGATCAGCGCGCCCAGGTCGGTGTTGCGCGCGGTGATGATGCCGTCGAAGGGCGCCACGATGCGTTTGAAGTCGGCAAGCACGACGAGACGATCGACATTCGCCTGAGCCGCCTTCGTCAACGCCGCCTTGAGCGTGAGATCGCCGGTCTTCTCGTCGCTCGCCTGGCGCGACACCGCGTTCGTTCCGACTAGGGTCTGCCAGCGCTGCGCCGTGACCTTCGCCAGTGCCTCGCTAGCCTGCGCGCTGGCGAGGGCCGCCTGGGCCTGGAGGAGCTGCTGGTCGAGGTCCGGCGCCTCGATTTCGGCTAGAAGCTCGCCCACTTTGACCGGCGCGCCGATGTCGACTTTGAAGGTCTTGAGAAAGCTGCTGACGCGGGCGTAGATCGGCGCGCGCGCATAAGCCTCCAGTCGGCCCGGCAGATCCAGGAAGGATTTATTGCCGCCGCCGCCCGGCGTCACGACGCTCACGGTCGGGACCGCCTGGGCTTCCGTCCAGTCGCGCAGATGGACGTCGGTGGCGCTCCTGCTGGCGATGCCGTTGCTCACGACAAAGCCGAGGCCAAGAACAACGGCCACGCCCGCAATCACCAATCCGCGGCGCGACAGCCTGCTGGTGGTGGGAGGGGTATCACGCGGCATTGAGGGCTCCGTCGGCGGTAGGCGTTTCATCCGCGTTGTTCCGGCGCCTTCCATGGACGACACTGAACACCACGGGAACGAATATCAGTGTGGCGATTGTTGCAAAAATCAAGCCGCCGATGACGGCGCGGCCGAGCGGCGCATTCTGCTCACCACCCTCCCCCAGCCCAAGCGCCATAGGCGTCATTCCGATGATCATTGCAAGGGCGGTCATCAGCACCGGGCGGAAGCGCACGAATCCCGCATCGAGAGCGGCCGCCGTCGCATCGCCGAGCTCGGCCAGCCGCTCGCGCGCGAAACTGATCACCAGCACGCTGTTGGCCGTCGCCACGCCCATGCACATGATGGCGCCCGTCAGCGCCGGCACCGACAATTGCGTATGGGTGGCGAACAGCATCCAGACGATGCCGGCGAGCGCGGCGGGCAACGCGGAGATAATGACGAAGGGGTCGCTCCAGGACTGGAAGTTCACGACGATCAGGAGATAGATCAGGACGATCGCGCCGAGGAGGCCGAACAGCAGCCCCGAAAAGGCGCTGTCCATGGTCTTGACCTGCCCGAGCAATTTAACCGAGCGAACGCCCTTGGCGCCGTTCGACAGATCCGACACGACCTTTTGGATGTCCGCCGCAACCGCACCGAGATCGCGGCCCTGCGTCGTTGCATAGATCTGCACCAGGCCCTGGATGTCGTATTGCGACACGACCGCGTTGGCTGTGCCGCGCTTGATGTCCGCGACCCCGCCAAGCACTTGCAGCGACGTCGCCGCCGGCGCCATCATCGGCAAATTGCTCAGCGCCGACAGGGAATCGATACGGTACTGGGGCGTCTGCATCACGATTCCGTAGGACACGCCATTTTCTGGATTGAGCCAGTAGGTCGGCGCCACCTGGCTGCTGCCGGCCAGGTTGACGACCAGGCTATTGGTCACGTCGCGCTCGGTCAGTCCAACATACTGCGCGCGCGTGCGGTCGACATCGACGGAGAAGGTAGGGTTGCCGCGCGACTGCTGAATGCGCGCATCGACGACGCCCGGGATATGGCGGATACGGGCGAGCAGCTTGTTGGCGTGCGCGAAGCTTGCGTCGAGGTTGGATCCGCGCACCTGGAGATCGATCGGGGCCGGCGCGCCGAAATTCAGGATCTGGCTGATGATGTCGGCAGGCAGGAAGGAGAAGGTGAATCCCGGGAAACGCACCGGAAGCTGCTCGCGCAGTTCGCGCACATACTCCGCGGTGGGCCTATGGTCTTCCTTCAGCTTGATCTGGATGTCGCCGTCCTGCGCGCCGATGGTGCCGGTGTTGTTGTAGGTCATGTTGATGCCGCTGACCGGCATGCCGATATTGTCGACCATCGTCGCAATCTCATTCGGCGGAATGATCTGGCGGATGCCCCTCTCGATCGCGGCAAAGTTGTTGGCGCTTTCCTCGACACGCGTGCCCATGGGGCCGCGCACATGCATCAGGATCTGACCCGAGTCGACGGCTGGGAAGAAGTCCCGTCCCAGGAACGGCGTCAGTAGGAACGAGGCCACGACAAACGCCATGAACACGGCCATGAAGGCCCAGCGGCGCGACAGTGCCAGGACCAGCAGCTGGCGGTAAATCTCGCGAAACCGTTCGAAGCGGTTTTCGAAGCCGCGCTGGAAGCGGACCAGCGGGTTGCGTGAGCGCGGCGGTGCGTGGCCTTCTTCATGCACGGTGTGCGGCTGCAGCAGGTACTTGGCCATCGTCGGCACCAGGGTGCGCGACAGGATGAACGAGCAGATCATCGCGAACATCACCGCTTCCGCCATCGGCACGAACAGGAAGCGGGCCACGCCCTCGAGGAAGAACATCGGCACGAAGACGATGCAGATGCAGAGCAGCGAGACGAAGGCCGGTGTCACGATCTGCCGCGCGCCGTCCAGGATGGCGGTCTCGACGTCCTTGCCCTGCTCGAGATGCCAGTTGATGTTCTCGATGGTGACGGTGGCATCATCGACCAGGATGCCGACGGCGAGCGCCAAGCCGCCCAGGGTCATAATGTTGAGAGTCTCGCCCGCCGCCGAAAGCGCCATGATCGAGCCCAGAATGGCGAGGGGGATGGAGGTGGCGATGATCACGGTGGAGCGCCAGCTTCCCAGAAACAGTAGGATCATCAAGCTGGTCAGCGCGGCGGCCAACGCGCCCTCGTAAGCCACGCCGGTGATCGCGGCGCTCACGAAAAGCGACTGGTCGCCGATCGGCGCGATGGTCAGGGCCTCGGGCAGCGCGCTTTTAAGGCTGGCCACGCCCTGCTTGATGCCGGCGACGATGGCGAGCGTCGAGGCCGTGCCGTTCTTCAGGATCTGGATGAGGACCGACCGGCTGCCGTCGACATGGACGATGTTGGTCTGTGGCGGGTTGCCGTCGCGCACTTGCGCGACGTCGCGCAAATAGACCACCGTGCCGTTGCTGATATTGATCGGCAGGTCGCCCAGCGCAGCCAAGTCGGACGGCGCGTTGTTGAGCAGGATCGTATATTCCAGGCTGCCGATTTTCTGCGTGCCCACTGGGGTGAGCAGGTTCTGCGCCGCCAGCGTGTTGGCGACGTCCTGGCCCGACAGACCGCGCGCCTGCAGCGCCGCCGGATCGAGGTCGATCTGGATCTGGCGGCTTTTGCCGCCGAACGGAAACGGCATGGCCGCGCCGGGAACGGTGATCAGGGCCGTGCGCACCGTATTGACCGCGAGATCGAACACGGTCTGCTCGGACATGCCCTTGCCGGCCATTGCCAGCTGGATGATCGGCACGGTCGCGGCGCTGTAGTTCAGGATCAAAGGCGGGGTGATGCCGGTCGGCATCTGCTTCAGGACGGTCTGTGAGATCGCCGTCACCTGGGCGTTCGCCGTCCGGATGTCGGCGCCGGGCTGGAAGAAGACCTTCACAATGCCGACGCCGTTGTAGGAGCTGCCCTCGATATGTTCGATGTCGTTGACGGTGGTGGTCAGCGAGCGCTGGAACGGCGACATGACCCGGCCCGACATCTGGTCGGGCGACAGGCCGGTATACTGCCAGACCACGGCGATCACCGGGATGCGGATCCCGGGGAAGATGTCAGTCGGGGTGCGAAGTGCCGCAAGCGGGCCGACGATGAGGATCAGGAGCGCCAAAACAACAAACGTGTAGGGCCGCTTCAGAGCGACTCGAACAAGAGCCAACATCTCTGCTAATATTCCTCGGCCAGGGGGCGTTGCGGACTACCCCAGCACATACCGCAACGCATCATCCGACCATGCCGGCCAGCGCAAGTCGAGCCGATAGTGGCCCTTCGTCTGCATCGGGCCTATGCACGAATGCTTTCCGACGGCGGTTCCGATGCTAGGCTGCGACCGAATGTACAGGGAGGAAGGCCGGACCATGGCAGACTACGACTATATCATCGTCGGCGCAGGCTCCGCAGGCGGCACTCTGGCCGCGCGCCTGACGGAGGACGGTAAAACCGGGGTCCTGCTGCTCGAAGCCGGACCGGCCAGCCATCCCTATTCCCGCATGCCGCTCAGTTTCGGCCTGCTGATCGACAACCCTGCGGCGAATTGGCTTTACCAGTCGGAGCCCGAACCCGGCACCGCCAACCGCTCGATTCCCGTACCGCGCGGCAAGCTGCTGGGCGGCTCCAGTTCGATCAACGGCCTCGTCTGGGTGCGCGGCCAGCCGCTCGACTACGACACCTGGGCGCAGATGGGCAACCGCGGCTGGAGCTGGCAGAGCGTAGCCCCGCTGTTCACCCGCATGGAGAATTTCACCGACGGCGACGGCAGCAACGGCCGCGGCACCGGCGGACCGCTCAGGGTTTCGACCGTGCCCGACCAGAACCCGCTCTACGACGCCCTGTTCAAGGCGGCGGTCGCCGCTGGCTACAAGCTCAACCCCGACTATAACAGCGAAGACCAGGAGGGCGTGGTCAAGACGCAGAGCAGCATCTATCGCGGCCGGCGCATGAGCGTGGCGCATTGCTACCTGGAGCCGGCGATGAAGCGCTCCAACCTGCACGTCGTCACTGAGGCCATGACGCTCAGGGTCCTGCTCGAGGGCAAACGCTGCGTCGGCGTCGAATACGAGAAGGGCGGCAAGGTCGTGCAGGCCCGCGGGCGCGAGACGATCCTGTCGGCGGGCGGCGTCGCAAGCCCGCAGATCCTCGAGCTGTCGGGCATCGGCCAGCCCGAGCTGTTGAAGAAACACGGCATCGAGGTGAAGCACGAACTGCCGGCGGTGGGCGAAAACTTCCGCGACCATATCAATGCCCGCATCATCTGGCGCGTGAAGGATGCGCGGGTCTCCTACAACCACATGGCGCGCGGCCTGGGCGCCGTCACCCAGATGCTAAAGTATCTGGCGACCGGCGGCGGCTTCATGAGCCTGCCCTCCGCACCACTGCTCGCCTTCCTGCGCACGCGGCCCGAGCTCGCCACGCCCGACGTGCAGATGCATCTCGTGCCCTATTCCATCAAGGATCCGAAGACCCGCAAGCTGCAGGATTTCCCGTCGATGACGATTGCCTGCTACCAGCTGAGGCCGGAAAGCCTGGGCTCGATCCACATCCGCTCGTCTAGGTCAAAGGACCAGCCGGCCATCCGCTTCAACTTCCTCGCCGATCCGATCGACCAGCGCGCCATGGTCGACGGCTTTCGCATGATGCGGAAAATCGTCGACGCCGCTCCGATGGATCCCTATCGCGACACTGAGTATTCGCCCGGTCCGTCGGTCGGCAGCGACGACGAGATCCTGACCTGGATCCGCAACAACTCGCAGACCGCCTATCACCCGATCGGCACCTGCCGCATGGGCCCCGGCCCCAACGCCGTGGTCGACGAAAAACTGAAAGTGCATGGCCTCGAAGGCCTGCGCATCGCCGACGCCTCGATCTTCCCGACCATGCCGTCGGGCAACACCAACGCGCCCAGCATCATGGTGGGCGAGAAGGCCGCCGACCTGCTGCGCAACGTCGCTTGAGCAGCGCTACTCGATCTGAAGATGGGCCGCCGTGGCGATGCGGCTCCAGCGGGCGATGTCGCGGTCGACGAAGCGGGTGAAATCGGCGCGGCTTTCAAGCTCGACCTTGGCGCCCTGCTCCTCCCAGATGCGCTTCACCTTTGCGTCCACCAAAGCCTCCTGCACCACGTCGTGCATGAGGTCGAGAATGGGAGCGGGCGTGGCTCGGGGCGCAAACAGCGCATCCCATGAACCAATGCGGAAATCAGGCAGGCCAGCATCGTTCATCGTCGGCACATTGGGCAGCAAAGGCTCGCCGCGCCGGCCCGCGACGCCCAGCGCGCGCAGCTTGCCGTCGTTCACATAGGGGACGACCACGCTCATGGCGGCGAACAGCGCATCGACCTGGCCCGCCAGCAGATCCTGCAGCGCCGGCCCGGTGCCGCGGTAGGGCACGTGATTGAGATGAATCTTGGCACGCGACTCCAGCAGGACGACCGCCAGATGATTGATCGTGCCCAATCCACCAGAGGCGATGCTGATCTCGTCGGGCCTTTTCTTCGCAAGGACGATGAAGTCGGCAAGATTCCTGGCGTCGAGCCGTGCCGGGTTGATCACCAGCACCGCCGGCACGCGCGCCAAGGCGCTGACGGGAGCAAAATCGTGCCCAAGATCGAACCCGGCCTTGGGGTAGATCAACGGCGCGTAAGCATGTCCCGTCGAGCCAACCAGCCAGGTGTAACCGTCGGGCCTGGCACGGGCAGCGATCGCGGCTCCAAGCGTGCCGCCGGCGCCGCCGCGATTGTCGATGACGACCGTTTGGCCCAGGCGGTGGGCGGCATATTCAGCGATCGGCCGCGCAAAGGTATCGGTCGAGCCGCCGGGCGGATAGGGCACGATCCAGTTGAGGGGCTGGTCGGGCCAGTCCGCCGCCTGCGCATGCCGTGCGGCTCCGAATGCCAGAGCGCCACCGAGCAACGTTCGCCGCTTGATATCCGTCATGGGTTATTCGAGCTGAATATTGGCCGTGGTGGCAATGCGGCTCCAACGCTCGATTTCGAGGCTGACGAAACGGGCAAAATCGGCACGGCTTTCGGGTTCGACCTTGGCACCTTGCTCTTCCCAGACACGTTTCACGTTCGGCAAAGCAAGAGCCCTCTGCACCGCCGCGTGCATATAATCGAGAATGCGCTCGGGCGTACCGCGCGGCGCGAACAGCGCGTACCACGCAGCGGCGCGGAAATCGGGCAGGCCGGCATCATTCATCGTCGGCACGTCGGGCAGCAAGGCCTCGCCACGGCGCCCCGCAATACCCAGGGCGCGCAGCTTGCCCGCAGTCACCTGCGCGACGACGACATTCAACGCCCCGAACATCGCATCCACGTGTCCGGCGAGCAGATCCTGCAGAGCCGGGCCGGTGCCACGATAGGGCACCTGGTTGAGCTGGATCTCGGCCCGCTGCTCGAGCAGCAGGCCGGCCAGATGGGTGGTCGTTCCAAGGCCCGCGTTTGCGATGCTGATCTCGCCTGGCTTCATCCTGGCCGCGGCAATGAACTCCGCGAGGTTCCTGGCATCGATGCGTGCCGGATTGATCACCAGCACCGCCGGCACGCGGGCAAAAGCGCTGACAGGCGTCAAATCGCGTGCGAGATCGAATCCCGCTTGGGGATAGATCAGCGATGCGTAGGTATGGCCCGTCGAAGCCACCAGCCAGGTATAGCCATCGGGCTCGGCGCGGGCGGCGATCGCGCCGCCGAGCGTTCCCCCGGCGCCACCGCGATTGTCGATAAGGACCGATTCGCCGAGCTGCTGGGCAACGGACGCGCCCACGGGGCGCGCAAAAGCGTCGGTCGGACCGCCCGGCGGGAAAGGCACGACCCAAGTGATGACCTTGTCCGGCCAGTCAGCCGCCTGCGCTTGCCGTGCGGCGGCCAATGCCAGCGAACCCGCCACTAGCGTTCGCCGCGTGATTTCAGCCATGTTCTCCATTCCCCCGTAGTGGCAAGCTTACGCCCTATGACATTGGAAATCACGCGGAGCACCCTCTTGCGCACGGCAGGCGCTGCCGGCCTTGCCGCGGCGTTGGCTCCCATCGCTCACGGACAAACCGCCATGCCTGGAAAGATGCATCTCAGAGTCATTCCGTCGAGCGGCGCGCCGCTGCCCGTCGTCGGCTGCGGCACCTGGAGGACCTTCGATGTCGGCTCACAGCCCAAAGACCGTGCGCCGCTCGCCGAGGTGCTACGCATCCTTTTCGAAGCCGGCGGATCGGTGATCGACAGCTCGCCGATGTACGGCGCGGCGGAGGGCGTGGTGGGCGATCTGCTGCGGGAGATGAAAGCGCGCGACAAAGCCTTCGTCGCCACCAAGGTCTGGACCCAGGGCCGCACCGCCGGCATCGCGCAAATGGAGCGGTCGATGCAGCTGGTGGCCGCCAATCCGATCGACCTTATGCAGATCCACAATCTCCTCGACTGGCGCACACATGCCGAGAAGCGCCTGCTGCCCCTCGCCGCCGAACGCGGCATGGCCGTGCTGGTCAACCAGCCCTTTGGCGGCGGTGGCCTGATCCGCAAGCTCTCCTCCCGCCCCCTGCCGGCCTGGGCCGGCGAGATCGGCTGCACGAGCTGGGCGCAGATTTTGCTGAAATTCGTCCTCGGCCATCCCGCCGTGACCTGCGTCATCCCCGGCACCGGCCGGCCCGAGCATATGGAGGACAATGTCGGTGCCGGCTTCGGCATCTTTCCCGATGAAGCGATGCGCAAAAGAATGGCCGCATCGATCGACGTCTGATCTTATTCGACTGGCAGTTCTAGAACGCTTGCGCGGTCACCGCCGCTCGAAATAGTAAGCAGCGGCGGACGGCCGTGCGGGGCCTGCACGAAATGGTCGGCATCGGCGCCGGCGATCGAGAGTCGCAAGCGGCTGCCTTTGGCGAAGCGCCATGCCGTCGGCAGCAGAGCGAAGCGCAGGAGTTGCGGCTCGCCGATGGGCATAGGCTTGGCATCCTTGCGCGCGAAGGTCCGCCAAGGCCAGGTCGTACGGTAGTTGCAGGGTGCCGGCGCTTCGGCGCGGTGGATCGCCCGCAGCACGCCCTCGGTGACGTAGCGCGACGTACCATCTGCCTCGACCTCGGAGAGATAGACGAACACCGCTGCGTCCGGCTCGCTCGAGGAGAGCCACAGCGACACCACGGGATGGCCGGCGATCTCGAGATCCTGATCGAGCACGGGCCCGGTGAAATTGAGCAGCCGGCGCTCGCGCTCTGACCAGTCGGCGTAGTAGGACGTGGCATCGATGCCGGCGATGCGCTCATAGCGCGTTTGCGTGCCGCTGCCGGCGGTGAAGTCGACCTGATACTTTTCTTCACTCGGAGCGTTGGGCTGGGCGGTGGCGAGTTGCAGCCCCGACATCGTATAGAGCTGCAGGGTGCCCTTCACCGCCGGCCAGGCTTTCGCGCCGCGCCATTCCTCGGCATGAACCGTGAAATAATGGATGGGATCTTCCTGCAGCAGACCAGTGTCGCGGCCGGCCAGATGCTGGTCGAAGAAGCGCAGCACCTCGCCCAGTACCGGCAGCTCGGGCTCGATGCGCGCCCGCCACGGCGAGGCGTTGACGCGCGCGCCATGGTCCCATGGGCCCAGCATGAGCCCGCGGTGGGCGTTGGGCAGCGTCAGGAACCGCGCCAGCGCGCCATTGGCATAGCCCGCGCCGTCCATCCAGCCGGAGATGGCATATACCGCCACGTCCTTGGGGATCTCGTCGAGATAGTGGTAGGGGCTGAAGGAGGCGCTGGTGAAATCCGGATCGTAGGGCAACGCGTCGTCGCGGAATTTGAACTCGGTGATGAAGTCGGGCATGCGGAAATTCGCGAGATGTCCTTGCACCGCCTCGCGCGCCAGCGATCCGTCGCGGTCGTCGTCGACCGGCATCGGCCCGAGCAGCGCCGGATTGGCGAAATAGCTGAACTGGCCACGCAGCTCGCGCCTGTCATGGTCGAGCGCCAGCATCAGCTCGTCATAGACCAGCGCCAGCCGCTTGATGAGCATGCCACCGGGATAATAATTGTCGGCCCAGGTGTCCCAGACCGCGAACAGGGGTGCGATCGCCTTCACCGCCTTGTGGCTGGTACTGGCGAGGAAATCGCAGGCCGCACCCAGATAGGAGATGCCAGTGGCGCCGATCGACCCGTCGCTCCACGGCTGGGCCACGATCCAGTCGGCGATGGCGCTGTAGTCGGCGCGCTCGCGTGGCGCGCGAAAGGAATCGCGCGTACCAAAGCTCGCTCCGGTGCCGCGCGAATCGACCACGACCAGTGCATAGCCGCGCGGCACGAACATGTCACGGTAGCGATAGGTGTTGGGCGACGGCTCGACACCGCTGGTGCCGGGCGCCAGTTCAAAGCGGCGGATGTAGGGCGTCAGGATGAGCACGACAGGCCAGCGCTTGCCCGCGTCGCCATCCGGCAGAATCACATCCACGGCGAGCCGGCAGCCATCCTGCATCGTCACATAGACAGAAGCAGGCGCACCTACCATGAACTCAGCCGGCCGGCCGGCGAGATAGCGGCTGGGCGGCACTTTCCAGGCCGAACCGAGGTCGTCGCGATCCGGCATCGTTTCATCCTTCCCGTATCGTATACCGATAGTCTCGCGATTCGTTGACTGCACTTCAACCAGCTTGTCCGAGTAGGATCGCGCCATGGAACATAGACTGCTTGATGCCTCGGGCTTCAGCGTGCCCATTCTCTGTCTCGGTACCGCCACGTTCGGCGGCGCCGGCGAAGTGTTGAAGATCTGGGGTCAGACCCAGGTTGACGAAGCCACCCGCATGGTCGATGTCGCGCTCGATGCTGGCGTCACTTTGTTCGACAGCGCCGACGCCTATTCGACCGGCCTCGCCGAGGAGATTTTAGGCAAGGCGATCGCCGGCCGGCGCGACAAGCTCCTGATCTCGACCAAGGCAAGCTTCCGGGTCGGATCGATGGCGAACGATGTCGGCTCGACGCGCCATCACTTGATCGCGGCCTGCGAGGCGAGCTTGCGGCGGCTCGGCACCGACTATATCGACCTGTGGCAAATGCACGGCTTCGACGCGATGACGCCGATCGAGGAGACGCTCTCCATGCTCGACGACCTCGTGCGCGCGGGCAAGGTCCGCTATGTCGGCTGCTCCAATTTCTCCGGTTGGCACCTGATGAAATCGCTGGCGATCGCCGAGCGCTACGGTTGGCCGCGCTATATCGCGCACCAGGCCTACTACTCGCTGGTGGGCCGCGAGTTCGAGTGGGAGCTGATGCCGCTCGGGCTCGACCAGAAGGTCGGCACCGTGGTGTGGAGTCCGCTCGCCGGCGGACTGCTGTCGGGCAAGGTCGGCCGCGACAGGAAGGCGCCAGAGGGCAGCCGGGTCGCGGCCTTGGGCGGCACCGGGCTCGCCTTGCCGGACGAGGACCTCTACAAGATCACCGACGCGCTGGAGGCGATTGCCGGCGAGACCGGCCGCTCCGTCTCCCAGGTGGCGCTCAACTGGCTGCTGCGCCGTCCGACGGTGGCCACCATCGTGATCGGCGCGCGCAACGAAGCGCAGCTCAAGGACAATATCGCCGCCGCCGCCTTCACCTTGACGCCAGAGCAGGTGAGCCGCCTCGACGAGGCCAGCGCCCGGCCAAAAATCTACCCCTACTGGCACCAACAAAGG
>WNFR01001737.1_pt1 | contig 22767 bp, 21 predicted proteins | sample 5400221 | NCBI WGS metagenome assembly WNFR01 (sample SAMN13153357, study PRJNA577476) | soil metagenome | isolation source: 40 cm soil under Madrone tree | place: USA:California | collected 2016-06-14 | reverse complement strand
AAATCTGATCGCCAGCCATCCTTCGATCAAGAATCGAAGCGAACGCCCGATAGAGATTGCGGTTATGAACCGCCACGTCTTCAGTCTGAACACTCCCGCGCCAAGCACGAAGGGCTTGAACGGGAATGGCGGCGGCAGCACCGCAGGCACCATCACTGCGATCAGGTCATAGCGGCCAAGCAGGTTCTCGATTCGATTGCGCTTCTCAGGCGTCACACGCTTGAGTGCGGCGACACCGGCGCGCCGCGCAACCAGATACAACAGCGTACAACCAATCGCCGACCCCGCAGTCGCCGCTAACGCGTAGAGGGGCATCAGCGCCGGCGTGTTCGCGCTCAGCCAGATCATCACAGCGTCCGGGCCGCCCGGCAGCGGAATGCCCGCCGAATCAACGAGTGATATTCCGAACAATCCGAGAGGACCGAAAGCCTTGAGCCAGTCAAGCAATCCCTGGAGGCTGCTCTTGATTCCGTAGAGTATGATCGCAGGTTCATTCATGCGTGGATTGCTCACTGATATCGGCGCTCGGATAGTAGAACCTCAGAATCTCGCGGTAGCCGCGCCCAGCGGCCGCCTGGGCGACGGCCCCTGCCTCGCACAGGCCGACCTGACTGCCAAAACCTCGCCCACGAAAGATAAACCTTGACCCTCGCCGCTCTACAGTGAATGTCGGACTCAACACTGTACTCCATCCAAGCCCGAGCCCGATCGCGCGGCGAAACGCGTCGGTGCTCAACACAACCCGCTTGCTTCCATCACGCAGGGTGACCGATTGCACAAACCCACTCGGCTGATCGCAGTCCGTGATCAGTTCTGTCTCAAAAGACAGCTTCGACGCGATGAACGCCGAAAGCGAGTCGAGAATGTGGTTGGCGTCCGCGGAACGCTCCCATCTGCTGAATCGTGAGGCGTGACACCAGCGGCATACGATTCGGCCATATGGGTACCTGCTGGCACCACCCCAGACCATCGACGGCGTGGCCGACAGTCCTCCGCAAGCGGCGGTGTAGTAGCCCTCGACCGTGCCGCCTTCGAAGCTCAAGACCTGCCGCGCGGTCCGAGCGACTGCCCTTGAGACCGCCGGCGAAGCAACTCTATCGGAGAGATCCTGCTCGCCTCGATAGAGCTGGCAATGTGTCGTATCGCAAAAGTCGAAGCCTTCGCTCGCGTGGCGGCCCGCGTGCGAAAGCATGAACGTTCTCACAACCACTGCAATCGCCATCAAACCTTCCGGCTCGCGGCGGCTTGTTTCCGCTGCCACCACCGAAGCAACCGCCGACTCGCGACCTGTCGTCAGCAATATTCTAAGTGGACCGCGCCCGCCGATCCCTGCATCAACCGAAACCGTTCCGCGCACAGTGCGCCTGATCTTTCCTGGCAGGATCAGCTCGAGCGTTGCGGAATTGTCCGGCACGATTCGGACCACGTCTGTGACCACCGATTGTTTGATTACGCCGGGCGAACTCTCTACCACGAGGTTAAGGTGATTGCCCGACAGTCGAATCCGAATCAACTCGCCGCGAGCAATGCTGCGATTGCTTGCGAGTCCGGCCGCGTCCAGAACTGCGATGTCGCCTGAAGCAATCCGCACCTGAAGCGTTTCGGGGTTGAACAGCATGAATAGACTTATGCGAACGGTATCCGGCCCATCTACAGGCGGCCCAGTAAGAAACAGCAGCGCTAGAGTGGCGAGGAGACTCATCGCTTGGATAAACAACCAAGCCCGGCGGAGATCGTCTCGCCGGGCTTGTCTGGCTGCAAGATACTATCTGAACACCTGCTATTTCTCAATCGCCTTAAGCGGGGCAGTCGCAAGCCCGCCGTCGCTCGCTTCGGCTGCGGCTGCTCGCTCCTGTTGGGCGTCATCGAAAATATCGCTGTATTCTTCGCGATAAGGATCGATCAGGGCGCCGCCTTCGGACTTCGTGAATGTTAGCTTTCCGGTTTCCAAATCGTAGTCGATGATAACGAGGTCCCCGGTCGCCACTTGCTGGGTCGCGACCAGGTTTGAGATCGCGTACACAAGGAAGCGCTCGATAGCACGCTTCAAATGGCGGGCGCCGTACTTGAAGTCGATGCCCTCATCCAGCAGGAATTTCTTGGCTTCATCGGTGCACTTGAAGATGAACTTCTCGCCGCTGCCCCGCATGATGCGGTTCTGCACCTGGCCGAGCTCGAGCTCGAGTATCTGCTTGAGGTGATACTCCTTGAGACTGCGGAACACGACTACTTTGTCGATGCGGTTCATGAACTCAGGCGAGAATTTGCGCTTTGCCGCCTCGGACGCTGTGCGATAGATCTTCTGGTCGACGTCGTCTTCCAGCATCCGCTTGCCGCGCGCGGGTGCGAAACCTATCGAGCCAGTGATGAGCTCGCTCATCTCTTTCGCGCCGAGATTCGAGGTAAGGAATATCATGCACCGCGAGAAATCAACCTTGCGGTTGTCGCCCAGCGTCAACGTAGCCTTGTCAAGAATGCCCAGCAGCAATTGCCATAACGCGTCGGACGCTTTCTCGATCTCATCGAACAGAACGAAGGTCAGCTTGTCCTGCTCGGTGTGATACTTGTCCAGGTTCTCCTGAGTCAACATTGGCGCGGTTTCGCGGTGACCCAGGTACCCAGGTGGCGAGCCGATCAGCTTTGCGATCTCGTGCGAGTGCTGGAACTCGGCGCAGTCGATCTTGACGACGGCGTTGACCTCGGCAAACAGCACCTCGGCCGCGGCCTCGACCACCCGAGTCTTGCCTGAACCGGTGGGCCCCAGGAACAACATTGTCCCGACAGGTCTGCCGGGGTTTTGCATTCCCGCAAGGTAAATTTGATAGAGCCCGGATATTCGCCGTACTGCGCGCTCCTGCCCAACGATCAGCGAGCCGAGTCTACTCTCGAACTCCTGAGCGCGTGGGCTCTTCATATCCGGGTTGAGGGATACCCGATTGTGCGATTGTTCTAGTATGTCGTCCACTTTGCTTACTCCAAACTGCGACAGGAAGGAACAAGCCACAGAACGTGCGGCAAGGAGTGCCTTCGGCGACTACAGCCGAACCTTCCTGTTCTGCAAACAACTTTTCCTTGGCTGGATAAAGCTTCGGAACGTTGGAGAAGTTTCTCAGCTAAAGTATAGCTCTGACCACGCGCCGCTTGCCACGCCCGTAACCGTTATTCGCAAACCGGGGCCAACTCTTAAGTGCCCTTTTATTCCAATGGCTGTTTGTTTGTCAAGCAAAGAATGTATTCGCGCGAAATGGTTTGGCCAAAAGATTGGTTGTTACACACCGCGCCGCTTCAATATAATGATGCGCTCCCACGACTCACGCCGTCCGCCGGTGTAGACTATGTCCGTGTCCAACAACGCGAGTGCCTTGAAGCGAATGTCGAAACGTCGGCGAGGCGCGACGCTTTTCCAAGTCCTGACGACAGCTCTTCTGGCAGCCGCTATGGTTGCCTCTTTCGTGCCGTCCAGTTCGGGCCGCGCCGATTCTTCAACGAACGCGCAACGAGGTGCTCGATCGGCCGGCGGGCTGTTCAACTGCGGTTACGACCCGCAAGGCGCCGCAGACGAATGGAGCAATCACAAGCTGAATGGGCTTGGACTCAGCAAACGAGGTGACGGCGCAAAGCTCGACGCTCGCACAACTGCTGCCGGCATATCGATGGTGGATGCCGGGGATATCGCCCTTGCTGAGGATGACGGTACAGTCGTGATTTCTCCAACCAGATTCAACCTGAAGAATAGCTCGATACTCTTCACGCCTGAAGGCGATGGCTATCGCATATCCAGCGCCGATGTTGGGTTCAGCAGGGATTTCGGCACGCGGCTCGGATACTTCTTCGGAGTGGATAACAAACTTGGCGACGGGGACAACGGCTATCGCGACATCACCCTGCAAGGCGCGCAGTTCCCCTTCTTTGGCGTTTCCTACGATACGATTTATGTCGGGACGAACGGGTACATCACTTTCACGCAAGGCGACACCACCTCCCGAATATCACCCACCACCTTCGCCATCGAGCTGCCGCGCATAGCGCCGCTGTGGGCCGATCTCGAGGTCGTCGACTCGGGCCATATATATTACAACCGTCTCGACGGGCGTCACCTCATCACCTGGGACGGCGCGGGACAGCCCTCGTACAGCGGAATCAGCACATTTCAAGCGGTGCTATTTGATGACGGGCGTATCGCCTTCGTCTACAGGAAGGTGAAGGCGCAGGCAGCGCTGGTCGGCATTTCGCCGGGTGGTTCCGCAGTAGAACCCAGACCGGTGGATTTCTCGAGCCCGCCCGCTGAAACGGTGAGTGGCCCGTTCTTCGAAACCTTCGGCAAGCAGAAGCGAATCGATCTGCCGGCGCTGCTGCAGGCCTTCTACCAAAGCCACTCCGATAACTTTGACTCGGCGTACGTGTGGACCGACTTCGATTACGACAACGGTTTAGGTATCGCCCATTCCTATAACGTTAGAAACCACATAAGCGGAATCGGCCTGAGGACCTTCGATCGCGGCTCGGATTATCGAAGTCCGGCGCGGTTATCAACGATCATAACGATGGGCAACGCCGCCGATTGGCCTTCGGATCCTCAGTCGCACGCCGCCGGCTTGAATTCAGCCATAAGTATAGTGTGCCACGAACAGGGTCATCGCTGGCTGGCATATGTTCGCTTCGACGCCAATCACGAGATTATGGATGATTTGCTGGGACGCGAGAACGCCCACTGGAGTTTTCTTGTAGATACCCGGACGGATTCGCAAGGAGGCTTCTCGTCATTAATGGAGGGTAACTCGTGGCGCGACTTCGGCGCCGGCACGTTTACAACTGTTGAATCGGCGGTAAACTATTTCACGCCTCTTGATCAGTATCTCATGGGGTTGCGTTCGGCAGACGAGGTCGGAGAGATTCCCTATCTTGTGAGCGACGCTCAACTGACTGAGTTTTTGCGCGAAAAATCCCCCGCTTCAGGCTTCTCATTGAGCGCAGTCCGCAAGACTACTTCGGTAGCTCAGATCGTGGAGCGCGAGGGGCCGCGCATCCCGGAAGCTGCAAACGCACAGAAGGAATTCCGCGTTGCTTTTATTCTCCTGACTGAGAAGGGTTCGGCGCCTTCCAGCGCCACAATCGAAAAAATATCCCGGTATCGCGGCTCGCTTGTGCGATATTTCTCGGTGGCTACGGGAGGGCGCGCTTCGATGGATGCCCTATTGAAGCAGTGAAAGAGTTCAGGCGCGTCTATCTCCTGCGCCTCAATCAAACCAGGTCTGTACTCCTGCAAAAGCCCGCAGCCGGTCAGTCGCCGGCGCGGGCTTTTATCAGCGCAATCAACACCACAGAGTAGATCTATTGTTCTGACGCCAGGAGACTCTTACTCGCTCGATGGCCTCTGGCGGAGCCCCTTCCGATGACTTTGAGCTTAACCTTTTGCCTGCCGAACTCCAGCGCTTCTCGGTGCGTGGGAACGTAAACATCAACAAGACGTCCCTTTATGCGACCGCCGGTATCCATCACCGTGTAGGTTCCCGTATATCGTCCAGCCCGCAAGTGTACCACGGTCCCAAGCGGCAATACGCTAGGGTCTGCGGCAATCATTCCAGGACGAGTATTGATGCCCGACGCGGTCCGGCCCTTCAAGCAATACGCCGTCGCATGAAAATCCACCAACTCGTTGTCGGCATAGGTAACGCTGCCGGTTCCAGCGACTTTCTCCGCGTCGATCACCAGCTCTGCCGATGGCGCCTTGCTTGGTGCAACGGAGCCGATTCCTCCGCCTGAACGTTTCGCGGTGACAGCGTCCCTGGCGTCAGGCAGATCTTTGAACGACCCCGGGATGTCGAGGGAATCAGCTTGAGAGGATCTCGCGGAAGTAGCTTTAGGATCGTCGGCTGCTAATGCTGCGTCGAGTGAGCCGCTGAGACAGAGAACGAGTGCAAAACCTGCGAGGGTAAACAAACCTGAGGAGAGGTATTTGGGGACCCTCCTGCCAGGGAACCAAGTCATTCGACCTCCTGAGTTCTTCGATAATTGACTTGCACCGAACGGAGCCACCGAGGCGTGGGGTCTCACCTCGCCCGACAACAAACTTCCAAACTCAATGCGGCGCGTTTCACAAAGACGCCGAGTATAGCACGCGCTAATGCGAGTCAAGCCTGCCGAGACGTTGTTAGATCTTACGAATGGTGTGATCGCGCCGTTTACTTGGCGGGGAGCAAAGGCTTAAAGCGAATCTTGCAATTTTCTTGCGTTTGCAGCAATTTGTCTAAATGTTGATAAACACAAACGGGATCAGCATCGACTATCGCGACCAGGGCGCGGGCGTTCCGGTGATCTTCATTCACGCGTTCCCCCTCAATCAAACCATGTGGGACGATCAGCTAGCTGTGCTGCACAATCACTGTCGCACAATCACACTTGATTTGCGCGGGTTTGGTCAGTCGGACGCACCGCAAGGTTCGTACTTGATGGATCAGATGGCCGCTGACATTCGCGGATTGATGTCGGCTCTCGGCATCGACCGAGCGGTGCTCGTGGGGCTTTCGATGGGCGGCTACGTCTCGCTCGCATTCTATCGAAACTATCCTGACTCGGTGCGTGCATTGGTTCTGGCGGACACTCGGGCGAGCACAGACACTCACGAGGCCCGAAAGCGCCGGCTGAAGTCCGCCGAAAGGGCTGAACGAGAAGGCGCGCGCGTCATTGCAGAAGATATGATCCCGTTACTGCTTGGCCGAACCACTCTCGAGAGTCGGCCCTCCGTGGTCGAGCGAGTACGCACGATGATTGAAGCTAATTCGCCCCTTGGAATCGCGGGCGCTCAGCGTGGTATGGCCGAACGCCGCGATTCAACTTACATTCTCCCTGGCCTGGATTCTCCCGTGCTGATTATCGTCGGCTCGGAAGATACGCTTACGCCGGTTGCGGAGGCAGTGAGTCTGCGAAACGGCATCAGAGGCGCGCGCCTGCGCGTCATCGCGGGCACCGGTCATCTTTCGAACATGGAGCGCCCCGAAGAGTTCAACACAGCTCTGATTGAGTTCATCGAGGAGACTGTGAAAGCCAAAAGCATAGGCCGGCAAGGTTAAGATTCCAGTTTCCGTGCCGGTTTGAGAAAGTATTCCTGATGAAATACTTGTAGACATTGTTCCCTCATTCGCGTAAAATCCGGTCGCATCTTCGGAGGCCCAGAGGGCAGATCAACTAGCTGTGTAAGGCCGCTGCGGTGATTACGTCGCTTCCAGCCTTGGGCGGTCGTGGTACATTGCAGTCATCGAGGTTGCCTTATTCCAGCTTTCTAGAGACTAACCGTAATTAGTTAAACGGCTGGCATCCTGCATGGTTTGCTTAAGCCTCAGCGATGAAGGAGATCTGAGTTATGAAGAGAGCCTCACTCATTTCAGTAGTGATGACAGTGGCGCTTGCTATTGCATGCTCCACTCCAACAAGCAACATCAACAAGAACACCGGCTACGTAGCGCCCGGCACAGCTAACCCCGGTCTGGTTACGATAGCTATTGTCGTCACCCAAGATCCGTCATCGACGATACCTACGGTAGAGGTCACTACTCCGTCGTTTGCGGCGAAGAAGGCCCAAAAAATCCGATGGTGCGTTTACAACGACACACAGACCTTGCTCACCGACCTAACAATAGTCTTCGCCGGCACCCCTCCCTGCGACAACAGCCCGACCTTGACCCTTAGTAACATTGAAGCGGGTAACGATCCCGCGGCCTGTACACTTGTCGCCTGCGATTGCAGTTCCACCGCTGGAAACTTCGCTTACGTTGTCAACGTCACGACCGCGACAGGGCAGCACGCACAAGACCCGAACCCGCGCGTTATTCTTAACTAGGAAACAAGACGTCACGGTAGTTGTTATTGATCATGCCCTCCGGAGGGAAAGAGCGCTTTGTACTCGGGCTGGTCTCTGAGCGATTCCAGATCCGGGTCGCGCTGCGCTTCGGACTTGCTGTAGCCGGAAGCTAACGCACGGCCCAGGTATTCTATCGCACTCTCTGGATGTCCGGTGAGTGCATATACCACTGCTTTGGCATACATGACACTGGTGTTGTGTGCCTCAAGAGTGTCGGCTCGCTCAATATTCACCAATGCCTCTCGCTCGTTTCTGAGCTTGGCATAACAAATCGCGAGGTCACCCAGTCGCTGCGCATCATCCGGATTAACGTTCAAACGCTCGCGCAACAGCCGCACCGCGATTTCGTATTGAGCCTGCGCATCCTGTTGTTTGTGCACCCGCAAGTAAGCGTCTCCAAGATTGCGATACAAAACGTCATCGCGCGGGTCTAGCGCGATCGCTTCATTGTATGCCGCTATCGCCGCCTCATATCGTCCGATATAAAAATAGGCCGTTCCGAGATTAGAGTAGGACGTTTCATTCGGATAGATATCTATGGCCCGTTGGTGCATCGCCACAGCCTCTTCATAAAGACCGAGCAAAACGTAGATTACTCCGAGGTTGTCGTACCCCTGATAGTTATCAGGCTGAATCGTAATCACACGGCGAAACTGCTCGGCTGCATCGCGGTAGTGGCCGAACATGAAATAACATCTTCCGAGAATGTTATAGTTTTCCCAATACCCGGGGCGAATCTCAATGGCCTTCTTTAATTCGCCTACTGCTTGATCTATTTCTCCTTTGTGCGCAAGGCAGCGGCCGAGCCATTTGTGCGCATCATCACTCAGAGGCTGCAGCTTTATTGCGCGCTCGAACTCTTCAATCGCTCGATCTATTTTCCCTGTCCCGTGATAAATAATTCCCAGCGAAATGTGCACTTGCGCTTGACGTGGATCGAGCACCAGCGCGTGGTCGCTTGCGGCAATCGCGCGATCTACCCAAACGTTCTCGCGCGTGATCTCATACTTGCGCCAGTACGCCTCGCCAAGGCCCGTGTGCGCGAGAGCAAAGTCGGAATCGAGCTCGAGCGCTTCTTCGAACATCTGAATTGCGAAGTCTATGTTCTCCTTCAAGTCGCGACGCTCGAGAAAAGCGCGTCCTTGAGAATAGAGTTCAAACGCATCTATATTCCTCGTTGCCGGGCGCGCAATCTCATCGCGCACCTCGCTCGAAATGCTGAGCTTGAGCGCTTCTACCACGCTTTCACACACTGCGTCCTGGATGCTGAACAGATCAGCCGCGTCTCCGCGATACTGCGAGCCCCAGATCACGTGCCCGGTTTCTGCGTCCGTAAGCCTCGCCATCACGCCGATCACCTGACCAGAGCGCATCACCTCACCCTCGAGCAGGATCGTCGCGCCCAACTCTCGGGCCAACTCTCGCGCACCGCGACCTCCTTCATCCACACGGCCCGCGCCCGCGGACTTCGACAGCACCGATAACCCCCTTATCTTCGCCAGGTCAGTGGTTATCGCGTGAGCCAGGCCAATGCTGATGTAAGAGCTGCTCTCGTCTGAACCAACAGTCTGGAGCGGAAGCACGAGTATCGTCGGCGCCACAGCGGAGGTTTTCGACGAGGATCTCAACGCCGCGGCGAGGCTGGCGGACCTGTGGCTGCTCACCGGTCGCGGCAGCTCGACCGTTGTCTGGCGGTCACTGTCCGCTCTCTGCAGAGTCGGAGTCTCGTCCTTTAGAGATTCGATCGCGCTCTTCACTTCAACAAACGACCGGTATCGGTCGTCGCGGCGTTTTTCGAGCAGTCGGGCCACTATACCCTTAATTGCACGCGGCAGCCCCGCTGGAACCGTGCCGATCTCGAACGCAGGATCTTTTAGGATTGACGCTGCCACTTCGAACGAATTCGATCCCTTGAATGGCAGGTCACCGGTTACTATCTCGTACAGCACTATGCCGAAAGAAAAGATGTCCGTGCGCTCATCCAGGTGCTCTCCTCGAAGTTGCTCCGGCGACATGTAAGACAGCGTCCCCATCACGGTCCCCGATTCCGTCAGGCTCTCGGCAGCCGTCGCGCCACCCTTTCTCGGTTGTCTGGAAACCGTCTTGGCCAATCCGAAATCAACCAGCTTAACTCGCCCCCGGTCGGTTAGCAGTATGTTCTCAGGCTTAATGTCGCGATGGATTATTCCGCGCGCATGGGCTTCAATCAGGGCATCGCAAGTCTGCACCGCGATGTCGAGCACATTCTCAGGTTTGACTTCGTTCTTCGATATTAGTTGGCGCAGGCTTCGGCCCTCAACGTACTCCATCACGATGTAAGTGTGGTCACCTGTCTCGCCGATCTCGTAGATCGTAACTATGTTGGGATGATTGAACGCTGAGGCGGCCCGCGCCTCGCGAAGAAACCTGGTCTCTCCGCTGGAGTTCGGCTCGCCCTCTTTGGACATCACTTTGATCGCCACGGTCCTGAGCAGCGCGGGATCCTCGGCTTTGTACACCTCACCCATGCCGCCCGCCCCGAGCTTTTCGATGATCCGGTATTTGCTTAATGCGCCGGTTAAGTCCATCTCGATCTGCAAGCGTCCACAACGTGCATCCCGGGCGCGTCCTCTTCAGTCGTTCCCTGCGACGCCCGAACCTTGCGCGGATTAGGTTGAGGGATTAAGCAACAGCAAGAAGTCACAGACGAGGCTCTGGAAGCCAGTTTCGAGACACGGTGCCGCGGGGAGAATATTGTTTCTCGCTGGCGCAAATCACTCCGACTGACGTCATCGAATCGCGGCATCCCCGTGTCGCTCCCTGCCCGCGCCGTGTAGAGCGCGCCCGGGCGTGGACCTGGAATGTATCAGACCTGGATTTCAGTCACGGTTCGCCGCCTTTAAGTGCGGAGAGCATAGCACAGAAAGCATGGGCCATGAAGAGGGCTCAATCAGTGCGGCGTGGAACGTTCTTTTGGAGTGATGGGCTCGCGGCGACTACTCGAGGTTGGCATAGCCGCCTCGATAGTAGGCCAGCGGCTTGCGTTCAGCGATGCTGGTCGATTCGACCTCACCCACTATTATGGTGTGATCACCACCTGGGTATGCGTGCACAACGCGGCATTCTATGTAAGCAAGCGCGCCGTCCAAGAGTGGCGCTCCGTTGACGCCCCATCTGTAGCCAGCTCCGACAAAACGATCTTCATCCTTTGAAGCGAACAGTCGAGAGATATCCTGCTGATTTTCGGCCAGAATATTGACCGCGAAGTGACTGCCCTCAGTCAAGTGGTCGTGGAGCGAGGCGCGTTTATCTATGCACGCAAGGACCAGCGGCGGCTCTAACGAAACAGACGAGAACGCGCTCACTGTGATGCCTGCCGGTCGATTGTCTTTCCCTAACGTAGTAACCACCGACACGCCGCTGATGAATCGGCTCAACGCCCTGCGAAACTCATCCTTGCTTACCGGCATTGACACAACCCCGAGCCAGTCGTCCATTTCCTTTCCGTCCCTGATCGATTGACGACGGATAACGGACCACTGCGAAATTTGCCATTTACTGCATCTTGTACTTGTCTATCAGTTGCTGCAGTCCATCACTCGAGCCGCCGTGACGATACTTGTAGTAAGCCTGAAGATCCTGAAGTATTTGATCGTGAAGTTGCTGGTACGCCGGCTTCCCTTCCGAGAGCGCAACAGCGTGGGCAAACAAATCTATCACTTCATCCATTTTCGCGTGCGCCTGCTTGAGAAGCGTGTCTTTGAGCGGCCCGGGCGAAGCCGCCTTATGCTGCTGCGCGACCTGCTGGTATTCGTCGTTCTGCATGCTCCCAAGCAAAACAAAAGTAAACGGATCCTTGGCGTTGAGCGACAGAGCCTTTTCAAGCCTGGTCCTCGCATCTGCCTTATTACCCGCCATCATCGAAAGCAACCCGAGCGATTGGTAAAGAACTGGCATCCATTGGCTCTTATACTCACCCCACTTCGCGTCATCGAATGTATCTGGTTTCTTGCCGGACTCAATCAGCTCGATGGCCTTAGCGCCATATTGGAGACTCTGTTGTGCGAACTTCGGTTCTTGTTTCTTGGCCTGCTCGACACCTTCAAGCGCGACTTGGGTCAGCAGCGCGACGTCGTTGGGGTTCTTGGACAAATAGGCGGACGCAACCCGGAACCCATCATCGGGCCGGCTCTGTTTGAAGTACGCATCGACAAGGATAGGGTTGATGGCTTCGCCATCGGCTGGATCTTTGAATACAGTCAGCATGTTCTCAAGCTGCGTGATTCGCTGCGCGCCATCCTGAATCTTGCCTACCTCCTGAGCAATATGGCTCACCGCCTTCGACCGCAGAGGGCTCTTCGGATACTTCTTGATAAGCTCGCCCGCCGCCAGGAGCTTGGCTGCGATATCAGGCGCCGCCTCGATTTTGGCCATCGCCTTCTGTTCGCCGTCCGATGGAACGCTCTGTTTACTCTTGTCCTGTCTGGCGGAATCCAGGTATTCGACCGATGCTGCGAGCAATGTTGAGCCTGAGAAGACCAGGGCCGACATGGCGCCCGTGGCGGCGACCTTCATGAATACAGATCGTATCGGTTTCATCACTACCTCGTTGTTGTTAATAATCAGGGCCTCGGTGCGAGTATCCACCGCAGAGTTTGATATTGTGCAGGATGGCTGCGCGCGTTGGCAAGTCACCCAAAGTCGTACTACGGCCTTGCGGAAACCACCGCCCGCGGGCCATATCAGGCAACGCTAAGCGAGAGCAACGGAGTCTCACGCTTTGGAATGGTTTGCATCGATCTTGTATCGTCCGCACTGAGGCGGCTAGAATCCCAGAAGGAGTCACAAGCACTAGCCCGACCCGATACCAACGGGAGGAACGCAAATGAAAGCCAAATTTCATGCAGCCGTAGCAGCCCTGGCGCTGATAGTAGCGTCAGCCACATCGGCCTCGGCACAGGATTGGGAGCACGCCGTTTCCCTTTTCAATCAAAAGCAGTACCGTCCAGCAATCCGCGAGTTTCACGCCCTACTCAAGGTCAATCCCGACGCCTGGCAATCCTGGTACTATATCGGGTTCAGCCACTTTCAACTTCAGAGTTACGATGACGCGATTGATGCGTTTCAGAATTACGTCAAGAGCGCTGAAAAGGACGATAAGGCTCAGATTACCGGGAACTACTACATCGGCATGTCCTACTATCAGACGAAGCAGTACGACAAAGCAATCACGTCCCTTGCTCGTTACGTCGCTCTCTCGGACAAATCGCAACAAAAGGTTGAGACTACTGCCCGCGCTGCGCTGGGCCGCTGCTACATCTTCACTAACCGCTTCAGCGATGCGATCCCCGTGCTCACCGCTGCTGCTGCTGAGATGAAAACCAACGCGACAAACTACTACTACATAGGCTTCGCTCAGAATAAACTCGGGCACGGCGACCAAGCCGTCGCCGCGCTAAACCAGAGTCTGGCCATCGATCCCAAAGACGCAGACTCGCTTACCCTGCTGGTTGACATCTACTTCTCTCAGGTCCGTCAAAACCCGGCAATTGCTAAGCAGTTGATCTCGGTTGGCGAACGCCTCATCGCACTTCGCAATGATGAGTTCGCCTGGGGCCTGCTGGGACAGGCTTACCTGATCGACAAGCAGTACGCCAAGGCGGCTCCGTTGCTTGATAAGTTCGCGCACGCTCACGCTGAGTCCGGCGGCGCGTGGTACAATCTGGGCGTCGCTCTCTCGCGCTCTTCGCAGTGGAAACCTGCGGCGGACGCGCTGGAAAAAACGATCAAGCTCGCACCAACGAACACGGCGGCGCTTCTGGAGCTGGGATACGTTTACGAGAGTGATAAGCAATACGACAAAGCGCTGGCTGCGTACCAGCGTGTCTATGAAGCGTCCGGGCAGCGCGATGAAACCGCGCGTGCGGGCATCGATCGCGTGAAGCAGGTAAAGCCGCAGGGACAGTGACGGTGCAATTCAACACAAAGGCACAGAGCCACAGAGAAAACGTTGTGACTTGGTGCCTTCGTGTTTAGTTACTCACCAGCTATCGACTCACTAACCCTTCGGCGCTTACACCGCTAACTCGTTCCAGTCCTTCGAACGCCACCGCCAATAGTTCAAACTCCCGGCTTTCGCCGGCGGGGAGTGTCAACGCCTCGCCGCGCGCGGCAGCCTGGGATAGCACCGGCAACGTCGCGCAGGGTTCAAGCGCAACGTTGTAGGTCGCGCTCCACCAGGGATAATCGCGCCCGCCTCGATAGACTTGCCAGTACCACAATTGCTTGAACAAGTCAGCTGGATATCGCATCGCGAAGCCGACCCGCAGTCGTGTATTAGTCACCGCGTACCAGCCATCGGTTATTTCTTCCAGAAACACCATGTCACTTGCCGCCGCATCGGGCCCGGGAATGCGCGAGAGATCCACCTGTCCGCCATCGATGCCTAAGGCGATCGGCCAGTCGGTTAACTGATCAGGCGCCAATCTTGACGTGGCAGGCGTGAAATCAGCAATGGTCCTGATGCGGCAACTCGGCAAGTCCACTCGGCAGCTCTCGTCAACGAATGGCCAGCCGAACGCCGGATGATGACCCCAGGTGAAGTTAACTTCCTGCCCGCTCTCGTTGGTCAGCCGCTCGTGAATCCGTAGCAACGCCTCGCCGCGGCGGAGGCTCACAGTTTTCACCAGATGAAACGGCGTGCGAACTGTCCGGACTTCGAAACGAACTTCGATCTCGTCGGGTTCATCCTTCGTAATGAGGTAGCGCCACGGAAGCAGCAGGACTTCGCCGTGCTGTCCTATCTCGGCGCCCTGATGCAACGAAAGGTTGCCGCAGTTTGGAAACAGCTCTTGCCACCCGCCTTCGTAGTAGTCCAGGTGCGCGCCGGCGGCACGCGGACTCGAGGGCTCGAAGTGAGAGCGTTCGCGAAGACCGGCCCACGTGCGCCACATGAAGTCGACATCGCGCGGTTTGTAGAGAAACTCGTAGATGTCCGTGCCTTTGTCGGCGATGATCGTTACGCGAAGCTTTTCATTCTCCAGCGCAACGCACCGATGACCTTCAAGGACCAACTCGGTGAGTCGGCACCCGTAGTTGCGATTATGGTGAAAGGTCTGATAGCTCATCATCTGTCCTCAATTTTCGGGTCAGAAGATATCACGCAAAGCACACTCGCGGTAGCCTGGGCCCATCTTCTAGAATGATCTGGATGAAAGTGAGGAAAAAAGCGGTGGTTCTTCTGAGCGGCGGGCTCGACTCAACGACGGCTCTTGCGGTTGCGCGGTCGGCAGGGTACGAACTCTATGCGATGTCGTTTCGTTACGGTCAGCGCCATTCATTGGAGCTCGAAAGCGCCAGCAGAGTCGCAAGTGCGATCGGCGTTGAGAAACACCTGATCGCCGACTTCGATCTGCGAGCGATCGGCGGCTCAGCGTTGACTGATCAGATCGAGGTCCCGAAAGAGCGCGGGGCCGAAGAGATCGCCTCGGGCATCCCGGTGACTTACGTACCGGCGCGCAACACGATCTTTCTGTCGTTTGCGCTCGGGTGGGCTGAAGTGCTCGGCGCTCAAGACATTTTTATTGGCGTGAACGCTCTCGACTACAGCGGCTACCCTGATTGCCGCCCCGAGTACATCGAATCGTTCGAAAGAATGGCGAATCTTGCAACGAAGGCGGGCGTTGAAGGACGTCTGCGGCTCAAGATTCACACGCCACTCATAGGGATGACAAAAGCCGAGATAATCGCGATCGGCCTTAAGCTGGGTGTCGATTATTCGTTGACACACAGTTGCTATGACCCATCATCCGAAGGCATCTCCTGCGGAAAGTGTGACAGCTGCCTCCTCAGGCTGAAAGGCTTCGCCGAAGCGGGCGTGAGCGATCCGCTAAGCTACGCCGGGAGTTGATCGCACGCGGTCATTTGCCTTCCTGCGCGGTCTTGTCGCCCCAGATCCACTGGCTAAACCACTCGTAGTTCTGCTCCATCACGGCGCGCTGTTGTTTAGGCTTGTCGATGCCGTGGCCGAAGCCCTTGTAGACGATCATTTTCACGGGCACGCCACGATCTTCCAGCGCCTGTCGCAACTCGTAGGCGTTCGGGATTGGCACGCGCTTGTCGAGCTCGCCGTGCTGAATTAGCGTCGGCGTCTTTGCATTCTTGACGTAAGAAATCGGCGAAGTCTTCCGATAGATTTCCGCGTCATCCCACGGCGTAGCCTTCAAGTACTGCCGCGTGAAAGGGTGAATGTCCGTGTTGACGTAATAAGTCATCCAGTCTGAAATGCCTGCGCCCACCGACACCGCTTTGAACCGATCGCTGCTGCAGGTGATGAACGCAGAGATATAGCCGCCTTGGCTCCAGCCCATCGCCCCGACGCGGTAGCGGTCAACGATCCCCAACGCGATCAAATGATCCACGCCCGAGATCACGTCCCAATAGTCACCCATCCCCAGGTTGCGCACGTTGAGCGATCGGAACTTCTCGCCGTACCCAGCTGAGCCACGATAGTTTGGCCGCAGGATCAGCGCGCCCTTCGCCGCAAACATCTCGATTGGATAGTACCGGTCGCCGCGTATGACTGGAGTATCGACCCCGGTTGGTCCACCATGGATCACGACCAGCAGCGGATATTTCCTTGAGGGATCGAAGCCGGCTGGTTTGATCAGCACCCCCTCGATTGGAGTTCCATCGGTCGACGTCCACTGAATCACTTCGCGCGTTGCGAGCCGAAGGTTCTTCAACTGATCGCTCATCGTCGTGAGCCGCTTCGGCTGGAAGGGCTTCACAGCGGATACGAAGACTTCCGGGTAGTCGTTCTGGCCTGCGCCAACCAAGGCTACCTGCTTGAAGTCGGCAGTGAACGAAAACTGAGAGACGCCATAGCTCGCCGGCCAGCTCACTTGCTCGATCGCCCTTGTCGCGGGGTTCAACCGAAACAGATGTGAAGAGGTCCTCTGCAAGCTGCTGAAATAGATGCCGTCCGGCGACCACTCTATCAACCCCGGTAATTCGTCGAAGCTCTCGCTGAGCACTTCCTGCGCGCCGCCTTCGGCCGGGATGACGGCGATGTATGAGTTGGCGTAAAAGAAGAACTCGCGCCCGTTGGCTGTTTGATATGCGATCTGGCGTCCATCCGGCGACCAGACCGGATTGCCGTCAGGGCCTTTGGTATCGACGATCCGCTTTATCGCCTTATCGCTGACGCGCACTACATATATATCGCTCGTGGCCGATGAGCTGAGATCGGGATCCTTCGCGGCGCTGAAGGCAATTCGTCCCGAGTCGGGTGACCACGAGAAGCCGTTTATCGAAAAGCCAGAGCCTAAGGTCAGCCGCGCAGGTTCGGGCTTGTTGTCGTCGGCCGGTACGTCGATCATCCACAGATGAGTGAAGGCGTAGTCGGCCTGGACCACTTCAAACTCGCCGTACTTTTCCTTACGATCCTTGCGCGACTTGCTTTCGGCGTCTGCCGCGGTGAAGGCGATTCGGCGGCCATCCGGTGACCAACTCAGCGTGGACACCCCGGTTTCGACGCTCGTCAACTGAACAGCTTCACCGCCGTTTGGGGCGATCAGGTAAATCTGCCGTTTTCCATCGCGGTCCGATATGAAGGCGAGTCGTTTTGAATCGCGGCACCACTGCGGATTGGTGCTCGACTTCTTGGCGTTTGTGAGTCGATAGCATTCACCTGTAGCGGTCACGCTCATCCATATCTCTGTCTCGAAAGCGTTCTCTTCCCAGTTAGTCTTCTGAACCTGATAGGCGACATAGCGTCCGTCTGGCGAAATGCGCGGACCCCCGGCGCTCTTGAGGTCGAGCGATTGCTCGATCGTCGGGGTCTCAGCCGGGCCGGCAACCGCGAAAGGCGAAAGCACCGACGCCAGGAGAAAAGCAAGGACTGTCTTATTCATAGCAACCCCCAATTTGGAAAGAGTGGCGAGACTGGCAGCGCAAACGGCAATATACCACAAAGTACTTTCCGTGATTAACGGGATCGGTAGGAAAGCGTGTCTGGGAGTGTCTACTCGAGCATCTCGAGCGCTTCTTGCATCTCGCTGACAGCCCGCCGGTCGCCCGATGCGATCGCGGCATCGAGTCCTCGGCGGTAAGCATCACGGGCATCCTCGACGAGCCCGGTTTGAGCCAGCAGTCTGCCGAGGTGGTAGTAGGCCGCAACGTAGTCGGGATCACGCGTGATCACTTCACGAAGCTGGGGCACCGCCTCCTGGGATCTGCTCTCCTTCTCGAGCTCGAGTGCCAGAGCATAGCGCGAGAAAGAATCGTTCGGGTCTTGCGCCACGAACTCTTCCAGGATTTCTCTCCGCGTTTTCATCGCTTTCACCAGGCCAAAAAAAGAAAAGCACAAAGGTGAAAGCGGCTGCCCCAACCCCGGTGCTCCGCCAGCCTCCGCGAGCTTAACTCGTCGTTTCGCCGTGAGAGGGGTAGTTGCAGTATCAACAGAAGGCGCATACCAGAATGAGATTCGCCACCACGTATGCGCCAATTACTCCTAGACCAGGAACAGACAACAAGGCGAGCAATTCGGCGCTCTTACCTGTTGAAGTTCTTCACCTATGACTCGGGTGCTGTTTCTGTCGGTGACTCAACTGATTCTACAGTGTCTGCTCCAGCGGCGGCGGCGGCGGCCATCGTGCGTTCGCCCCGGGTATCGCGCTCTCGGATGCGAGCGGCCTTGCCACGCAGCTTGCGCAGGTAGTAAAGCTTCGCACGGCGCACCCGGCCCTGGCGCACAAGTTCGATTCGGTCGATAACGCTCGCGTGCAGGGGAAAGATGCGCTCGACTCCGACCCCGAAGCTGGTCTTGCGCACCGTGATGGTCTCGCGCACGCCCGAGTGCTTTCGCGCGATCACCACTCCCTCAAATGCCTGAATGCGTTCCTTGTCACCTTCCTTGATTCTCACGTGAACGCGAACGGTGTCCCCGGCCTGAAATTTGGGAATATCATTGCGTAGCTGACGTTCCTCGACAGCTTGGACGGTTGGATTCATATCTATACCTCGTGTTGGCAGGCCAAGCCCGCCTCTAACTCATTCATCAATCTCTTTCAAAATCTCTTCAATCTCTCGCTGCTCATCTTCCGAAAGCGTGCGATCGCGGATCAAGTCAGGCCTGCGGCGCAGCGTCCTCTCAATAGACTTGCGGCGGCGCCAGCGTTCGATCTCAGCGTGATTTCCACTCAGTAGCACCTCCGGGGGCTTCAGGTCGCGATACTCGGCCGGCCTGGTGTAGTGCGGGTAATCAAGCAAGCCGCCGGAGAAGGACTCGCGTTCGGCTGACTGCTCGCACCCCAGCGCACCGGGGATCAGACGCGTCACGGCATCGACCACAACCATCGCCGGAATCTCACCTCCCGAGAGCACGTAGTCCCCGATGGACACTTCGTCGGTTATCAAGTGCTCGGCGATGCGTTCGTCCACTCCTTCGTAGCGCGCACAGATCAAAAGAAGTCGCGGCTTGCGCGCGTATTCCTCCGCCACCGGCTGACTGAACAAGCGACCTTGCGGCGAGAGCAGAGTCACGTTTACGTCGGCCACGCCGTTCGTTACAGCCTCGACCGCCCGAAACAAGGGCTCGGGTTTCATCACCATCCCGGCGCCGCCGCCGAAGGGTCGATCGTCAACCTGACGATGTCGGTCGTGGGTGTAGTCTCGCAGGTCGTGGATACGAATCTCGATCAAGCCCGCTTCGACCGCACGCCGAACTATTCCAAAGTCAAAGACCCCGCTGAAGATCTCCGGGAAGATCGTTATGATGTCGAACTGCATTTCAATCTTGGATTTTGAGTTTTGGAACCTCGATCAAGCCGTTCCTCAATCCAAAATCTCTTCCTGATTCACAAATCCAGCAAACCATCGGGCGGATCGATTGTGATGCGTCTCGCAGCGACATCAACTTCGGTGCAAATTTCATCGGCGAATGGGATCAGTCGCTCACGGCCATCGTCACCCTTCAAGACCAGAAGGTCCGTCCCGCCCGTCCGCATTACTCTTGTGACGTACCCCACCTTTCGCCCATCGGAAGTCACAACCTCCGATCCAATTACCTGACGCTCAAGGAACTGGCCCTCAGCAAGGGGCTCAAGATCACCTTCAGCAATCACCAGGCGGCCGCCTGCCAGACCTTGCGCGGCCGTCATTGTGTCGTAGCCTTCAAACTTCAAAATCACGAGCGCGTTGTGAAACCAGTAGTCTTCGATCTTCAAGCTCAACAGCGCCCCGTCTGGCATCCACACAGTGACCCGTTCCAGCGATGAAAACCTGTCGGGAAAGTCGGTCTCAAGAACGCACGCAACCTCTCCCCGTATGCCGCGAGCCTTGACGATACGGGCAATCACGACGTCTTCTTCGCGAGAATGCTTTTCAGGCTCGCCAGTCACTACTCGAGAATCTCGAGCACGAACCGCTTTCTTGCTTTCATGCCCGCTGCTCGAAGCAATGTTCGCATCGCTCGCGCGGTGCGTCCCTGCTTCCCGATCACCTTGCCTAGGTCCTGAGAAGCGACCCTGAGTTCAAGCACTGTAGCGCCCTCTTCATCAATCTCTGAGACGACCACCTCGCCAGGCTGATCGACGATAGCCTTAGCAATCGTCTCGACGACTTCCTTCAATGAACTATTGTTCATATACGTCGCTCCTTTGAAGCTTCCGTAGGAGAGGAAGGACGCTTCGGCGCGGCTAAGCCCACACGGCTTTGGTGTCACGACAGCGTATCGGCGCTTGAGGGTTCGACCTTGCGGTTGATTAAGCTGCGCACCGTCTCAGAGGGCTGCGCTCCGCGTTCTATCCAATACTTTACCCGCTCGCGGTTGATCTTCACATCAGCAGGGTTACGGCAAGGGTCGTAGTAGCCAACGGATTCGACGAAGCGCCCGTCGCGTTTCGACCGTTTCTCGGTAACGATAATGCGATAAAAAGGCTTCTTCTTCGCACCCATCCTGGTTAATCTGATTGAAAGCAAATTGCACCTCCGTGCCAGCTTGCCGAGATCAGCCGCATTCCATACGTCACCACTGCTGTCCACGTTGATCTCGATCCGTATGATTAGCCTCGAACAATGATGACGGTTGAATCAGGAATCGGGTCACTGAACACTCCGAAACCTGCCGGTAAGTGTCTCGCCCGGTTTCACGTGGCTGCGTACCCGGCGCGATTCATTATACCCGAATTCAAACCTCATCGTTTCTTTTTCTTCTTTCTCCTCTTAGTCGCTTTGCGGCGTGCACCCGAGCCAAACCCCGGAACTCCACCCCCCATAAGCCCACCCATCATTCCACCGAGCCCACCCGAGGTCATCATGCGCATCATCTTTCGCATCTCGGTGTACTCGTTGATCATCTGGTTCACTTCCTGAACTGCGGTACCGCTACCCCGCGCGATGCGTTTGCGGCGCGATCCGTTGAGCAGCGTATGGTCCCGCCGCTCTTCCGGAGTCATCGAGCTTATGATGGCATCGGTGATCTTAAGCTTCTGCTCCATCTCAGCGGTCTGTTCCGGCGTCATCCGCATACCGCCGAGCAAATTTGACGGTAACATGTCCAACAGTTTATCGAGAGAGCCGAGCCGCTTCATCTGACGAAGCTGATCGCGAAAATCCTCGAGCGAGAACTTGTCCCGCGCGAGCTTCTGCTGAAGCTCCATCGCCTTCTCTTGATCAACCTCGGCCTGAACCTTTTCAATGAGCGAAAGCACATCACCCATGCCCAGAATTCGCTGGGCGATCCGGTCAGGATAAAAAGGCTCTATCGCGTCGTAGCGCTCGCCCACGCCCAGGAACTTGATCGGCTGGCCGGTTACCTCCTTGATGGAAAGTGCCGCGCCCCCGCGCGTGTCGCCCTCCATCTTGGTGAGTATCACCCCGGTTAGCCCCACCTGATCGTGAAACTCCTGAGCGGAGCGCACCGCATCCTGGCCGGTCATCGCGTCGGCGATAAACAGAATCTCCGACGGAACTGTCGCGTGCTTTATTTGCTGAAGCTCGGCCATCAGCTCTTCATCTATATGCAGCCGTCCCGCCGTGTCGATCAGAAGCGTGTCGTAGCCCGTAAGCTCGCACTCGCGCACCGCCTGCCGGCAAAGTTCAATTGGGTCGTTGACTGCAGGCGCGTCGAAAACCGGCTGCCCTATGGCTTGGCCGATTATCGAAAGCTGTTGACGCGCCGCCGGCCGGTAAACATCTACTGATAGCAAGAGCGGACGCCGCTTCTGGGTTTCAACCAGCAACCGCGCGAGCTTGCCGGTGGTGGTTGTCTTGCCTGACCCCTGGAGGCCAACGATCATAACGACGTTGGGAATGCGCTTAGTGAAGAGCAACTGCGTTGAGGTGCCACCCAGCATCTCAACCATCTCGTCGTAAACGACCTTTACTACTTGCTGGGCAGGCGAGAGTGAGCCCATAACCTCCTGCCCCAGGGCCTTCTCTTTCACGCGGTCTACGAATGACTTTACAACCTTGAAATTGACGTCGGCTTCCAGCAGCGCGATGCGTATCTCGCGCATGGCCGCTTCGATGTGCGATTCGGCTAAGCGCCCCTGGCCGCGCAGGTCCTTAAGAACCTTTTTCAGCTTGTCTGAGAGTGCTTCGAACATGAAGAAAGCCGCGTGAAAACGGAAACTTATAAAGTATATACCGCTTAAGGATATGTCAAGGTGCGCCGTGAGTGAGTTGAGCGACGAATTGCTAGCCTTAGCGAAAAGAACAGATGCTTCGAACCTTTAGGATTGTGTGAGTCATCCACCTTAGCGCAAGACGAAAAAAGAGAGGAGAGCCGCTCATCGTGACTCTCCTCTCTGGTTTTTCGCAGGCAGGTGAGCAGGTCACCCTCCTCACCTGCTGACTTGGTTATTCCCGCCTTACTGCACCGGACATCGCTCCGTGCACAGGAACGGCTGTGAATCTCCTCCGTTCGG
>WNFR01004342.1_pt1 | contig 22776 bp, 17 predicted proteins | sample 5400221 | NCBI WGS metagenome assembly WNFR01 (sample SAMN13153357, study PRJNA577476) | soil metagenome | isolation source: 40 cm soil under Madrone tree | place: USA:California | collected 2016-06-14 | reverse complement strand
AAGGCGACGCCCGAATACGTGACACCATCAAGCTTCGCCAAACGCGCCCCTTCGTCGCCAAGGAGCAGGGCTACCTCGTTCCCAAGAAAAGCATCTTCAACCGCATCATCGGTGATAGCCCTCTTGAACTCGAATTCGCAGGATTCCTCGAGAATTGCGACGACATTGTCTCTTACGCGAAAAACTATCTCGCCGTTCAGTTCAAGCTCGACTACGTGAACGCGAACGGCGACATATCAAATTACTTCCCGGATTTCATCGTTAAGAAATCAGCCAAGCACGTCTTTATCGTGGAGACCAAGGGGCTTGAGGATCTCGATGTACCTCCCAAAATGAAACGCCTCAAGGAATGGTGTGCAGATATCAATAAGGTGCAGTCCGAAGTTCGGTATGACTTTGTATACGTCGACGAGGCCAGCTTTAAAAGGTACAAGCCCAAGACTTTCCAGGCTCTACTGTCGAGCTTCATGGATTACAAGAATTAAGGCGGGCGGTACCCTTCGGTTTGTAAAAGGGCGGCGGGGCATTTGGTTCTTTTTGGCTTATTTCGGGCGATCTCCTGGCTACCTCACCCCGCAACCCATTCAATTCACAGTCTTTAATTTCTCACTTGACAAATAGTAACGAATGCGGTAATCTCCAGACCAAGGTTCTGCTGACAGTGTCCCCGTTTCGTCCCTTCTTTCTTTCGCAGCCCCGTGTGTCTCCGCGCGCCCCACTTCCGACTCACCACTCACCACGTCTCCGACATCCCTATTCAAGGCTTTCTCCGCCTCAGTGTCTCAGTGTCTCTGTGGCAAACCCCATGTTCTCAGTATTTTGCGGCCTCTTTGTTTCCTCCAAAAAAGTCAACTCCTTTGGAATCAAGCAAATCCGGACTCTTTTTGCAAAACACCCGGGGTGGGGGATACCTCCGGCAGCTTCTTTTGGAGTTTTCCGTCTCACGCCGCCGCGTTCCATAACACCCTTTAGAATCAACACTTGCAAAAGTGTAACAAAACAAAGGACTTTATCTATCTTTAGAATGAACACTTATAAAAAACAGGGGGAGGGGGGTGCCTCGCCTTCGCCGCCACACGGATGCTCGCAGCGCCCGCGCGCCAGGCTGAAGCCCGCCGCTACCCAACTAAAGAGGGCGGCGCGCTGGGGCGCCATTCGGGTGAATGGCGTTCCCCGGAGGGAGGCGGGTACATGAAGATCCGCGTGCGACCTAACGATGGCCCCCGGCTCAAGCTTTGGCGTTATGGGTTACTTCCCCCGGTTTTTGCACAAGGTGAGTCTGCCGAGCGTATCGGCCGAAAGACACAAAAGAATGATGGCAAATTGATCGAATGGTTCTAATTGGGGGCCGCATCTCCTCACTCCTGGTGAAGAGATGCGGCGGGCCTGGGTTTAGAACTTGTAGCCGAAACCTAACGACAGCACCGGGAAAACCTTGAAGGGTGAGACATCGTGGTTGAGTTTGGCTTGCTCCGCTTGAATATCACTTTGGATCTTTGGGGAGCTCGTGCTGGCGCAAATACCGAATGAATCGCAAGCGTTCCCGGTGAGGTTCAGCGTGGTGCTTGGAGCGCCGGTGAAGGCCGCGCCAAGCTCGAAGGAAACGCTGAAGTGACCGTGGCGGGGCGCCAGGTTGCCAAAGCCAAATAAAAACATAGGCGCAGCCTTGTGGCCCATCAGAAGTTTTCCAGTACCGGTGATGGGCTTAGACGGGTCGCTGGTGTAGTCGACATGATTGAGGGTGAAAGTTTGTCCACCCGGAACGGAGGCATTGGCTTTCACCTGGTTTCCGTTGTAAGCCATCAAGCCCGGGCTGAGGTGGAACTTTCCGCCAAAAGGGAACCAGTCGTACAGCAAGTCGAGGGAGCGAAAGTCGAGTTTCCCGCCGTAGGTGATGCCATCACTGGTCAGGGTGCGACTGTAATTGAATTGATTGTAGCCAACGCGGAGGTTGGTGCGCCGAGTAACGGGAGCTGCGACTTCCGCACCGATGCCCAGGATGGACGCCTTGACGCCTACCCCGATGGCGAAAGGCGTGTGCTGCTTGGCGGGCTTGGACGCCTGCACGGCTGGCGCAGATGACACGGAGGCAGCTGCGGTCGCGGAGTCTCCTGGCGAAGTAGCGGAGGCTTGCTGGTCCTGCGCGGGTTGCGTGGCCGGTGCGCTGGATTCCTGCGCTCGCGCTGGCGCGCCGACAAAACCGGACGCCAGGAATGCACTCAACGCCGTCGCTGCGATTACAGTCCGCTTGAACTTTCTTTTCTCATTCTCTAACTGTCGTGACGACATTTTCTTCTCTCCTTGTTCTGAGTTCTGAAAGCTTTCTCCGCCTGGGCGGTACAACGAACTTCCGTACGGCTAGACACGAGCTAAAAAACGCGCCCACGCCGGACTCCGGCGTGAGCGCGGTCTTGGTGCGTGCTACTGGACGACCAGAGTGACCGTCACAGTGTGAGCAGTGCCTTGCTGAGGAGTGCCGGTAACGGTCAACACGTAAGTACCGGCGGGTGTCCCACCCGGGTTGCTTGGCGGGTTGCTAGTTGTGCCGCCACCGCAACCTGTGAGGAGAGCGAGGCAGACCAGCAGTGCCGCTGCCGGCGCCCAGATCCGGACGGATTTGGACCCGCGAACAACGGTCGCCGCCGCCAACGCCAGTACCAGGGCCAGAACGATGCCTCCAACCGGGAAGACAGGCGCATGTGGTGCGCTTGGCCACCGGATGTGGAAGATAGGCGTGGCCGCTCCAGACCGAGCGGTGGTCGTTACATTGATCGCGAACGGAACTGCTGCATTACCGTTCACGCTCAGCGTGGCAGGGGATGCAGTGCACGAGGCTCCTGTCGGAGCTCCGGTGCAAGTCACGGCCACCGTGCCTGTAAAGCCGCCGGTCGGGTTGAGTTGCAAGTTGTACGTGGCGGGCTTTCCGGCTTGAACCGTTGCCGTGCTGGACGAGCCATTCGCCATCGCAAACGAGAAATCTGCTCCGGCGCCAGTCAGGCTTACGGATTGCGGGCTGCCACTGGCGTTGTCGGTGATGATCACGGAAGCGCCGCGCGCGCCACTTGCCGTGGGTTTGAACTTGACGCTGATCGTGCAGTTTGCGCCTGCGACTATGGTCGCACCGCAGTTGTCGCTTTCCGAAAAGTCGCCGCTGTTCGCGCCACTGATTGCGATACTGGTGATCGCAAGCGTAGCGGTGCCTGAATTAGTCAGCGTAATTGTCTGTGCTCCGCTGATCGTACCCAGGGTCTGGGCGCTAAAGGTTAGGGTTGTTTGGGACAGAGAGGCCGCAGGGCTCGGCGATGAGCCGCTCGCCAAGACTTTGCGGACGCGATTGCTGGTCAGGTCGGCAATGTAGTAGTTCCCCGCGAGGTCGGGCGCAATATAGAACGGCGCGCCGATGGCTGCGTTTAACGCGGGCCCACCGTCGCCGCTGAAATCATATAGCCCATTTCCGGCGACCGTCTGGATGTTTCCAGTTGAGGCGACTACCTCACGGATGACCGCATTGCCCACGTCCGCGATGAACAGATTTCCGGAAGCATCTACGTACACCGCGCTTGGGAAATTCAGTGCCGCGCTCATCGCGGGTCCACCGTCACCGCTGTACCCAAATGTGTTATTCCCGGCGATCGTTTGTATGGTGCCGGTTGCTGCCACTACTTCCCGGACCACACTATTGCTGGAGTCCGCGAAGAAGAGATTCCCCGAGGCATCGAGAAAGACACCATTGGGATTGGAGAGTTGGGCAGTCTTCGCCGGACCGCCATCGCCGGTATAGCCGGCCGTGCCAGTGCCCGCGATCGTTTGTATGTTGCCGGTTGCCGCCACGATTTCCCGGATCACGCTGTTGCCAGAGTCCGAGAAGAAGATATTCCCGGAGCTGTCCAACTTGAGATCCTGCGGATAATAGAGGGTGGCGCTTGTGGCGGGTCCGCCGTCGCCGCTGTAGCCAAACGTGCCGGTCCCCGCGATCGTTTGTATGTTGCCAGTGGCGGCCACGACTTCCCGGATGACGGCATTGCTCGCATCCGCGAAGAAAATGTTCCCAGAGGCATCGGTGACTACGCCAGTCGGATAGTTCAGTTGCGCAGCAGTAGCGAGGCCGCCGTCGCCGGTGTAACCCGATGTGCCCATGCCTGCGACGGTGGTAATGATTCCAGTCGATGCAGTCACTTTCCGGATTACGTTGTTATTGGAATCGGCCAGAAACAGGTTCCCAGAGCCGTCCAGACTAAGCCCTTGAGGAAAACCAAGCTCGGCGGTTGTGGCCTGATACCCGTCTCCGCTCAAGGATGATTGGCCGTTCCCGGCGACCAGCTGGATATTTCCGGTCGCGGCGACCACCTCCCAAACAACCAAGTTTCGAAAGTCCGGGAAGAAAACGTTCCCACTGGCATCGACGATAACCCCGAGTGGCTGATTCAATTGCGCGCTGGTGGCTGGACCTCCATTGCCGGAAAATCCGGAGGTTCCGTTGCCGGCGAACGTGTTGATGTTCCCGGTGGCGGCCACCACCTCACGAATTACGCTGTTGATGCCGTCCGCGATGAAGATGTTTCCGTGGGTGTCTACCGCCACTCCGTACGGTCCACCGAGCGTGGCGCTCGTCGCTGGCCCTCCATCACCCGTATAGCCTGACGTTCCGTTGCCGGCGACAGTCTGGATGATTCCGGTTGACGCTATCACCTCGCGAACCACATTCGCGCTCAGGTCGGCTATGAACAGGTTACCGGACCCATCGAGAGAGACGCCATACGGCACACTCAGCTGGGCGCTCGTCGCAGGGCCTCCATCACCGGCGTATCCTACCGTTCCGTTTCCCGCGACGGTCTGGATGTTCCCACTCGAGGCTATGACCACGCGAACAACGGCGTTGGACGTGTCGGCAATAAAGATGTTCCCCGACGCGTCTACAACGAGTCCGGACGGGCTTGCCAGTTCTGCACTGGTCGCAAGGCCGCCATCGCCGGTGTAGCCCCAGATGCCATTGCCCGCGACGGTTTGGATATTACCGGTAGCGGCTACCACCTCACGCACGACGCTGGTTCCCGCGTCCGCTATGAACACATTCCCGGAAGCGTCCACCGCCACACCACTCGGTTGAACGAGTTCGGCACTAGCGGCCGGGCCGCCATCGCCGTTGTAGCCGCAGACCGCGTTTCCAGCGAAGACGGTTAACTGACCCGTGGAATCTATCTTGTACACGCGGCAATCTTGCTGGACCGAAACGTACAAATTTCCTGAACTATCTCTCGCGACACCCGCTGGATAATTCAGGCTCGCGGATAGCGCGGGGAGGCCGTTAGGACCGCCGCCCGCCACCGTCGTGATTGTGCTCTGCGCGTTCGCCATCGAGGGCAATACCGCCAGAAGCAAGAAGAACAAAATTGTTTGTCTACGCATGTTCACTTCGCCTCCCCTGCCCGAATGGGCGACAACTTAATCGTTCGTGTAAGAGTCTTTCCGCCGGCCGCTTGGGCTCTGATCGAAAGCGACGGCCTTGCGCCCTTTTTCCACATCTCGTATTCCGTGCGGGAAATTGTGAAGTCCTGCGTGAAGCTGGCGCTGCCGTGCGGCCGCAGGGCCACGGGCGCGATGGCGCCGTGGTCTTTCCGTGCCGGAAGCGAGCTTCGGAGGGACAGCTTTGCGCTCGAGAGGTCGGCCTCGCCGCTATTGGCCAAGCGAACCTCCAGAGTGACGCGCACCTGCGCACCCAAGTCGTTGACATTTTTCACGCGGTAAAATCCGGCCACGTCATGAGCGTCTTGCGCATGAACCGGAGTCACCAGGAACCAACAAATAAACAGAGGCAGTAGCCCCACACTACGCAGAAGTTTCATTCTTCTCCTCCCAAATTTTGGACATGACCCTCAGTGAATGCACCGGCAGTGCCCCTCATAAACTTTCTGGGATCACTCACAACCTGCCACCGCTCTTCCCAATCACTTGGGAAGCTCGACCGCGGTGTGCTCCACAAAAGTGTGCGGGACCATCTTCAGAGAGGCTGAAAATGCGGACATCCCTCATATGGGTGAATAGCCGTTTGTGGTTTGGACAAGTACGGAAGTACTAGAGGAACGGAGGAAAGCGCAGACGTCAGATGCTTCCGGCGCTCGGGAGGCATGCAAGGTAGCGGAGTCGTTGATTTAGATCGATTGATTTAGAAACGATTCCGTGTGTCGGTGTCCGATTCCGCACCTAAGTCGATTGTCTTGCGAATTTTTATCAATGCAATCCAATCGGACCGCTCCGCGGCTTCGTTAAGAACGGTTGAGGGCTATGGTTTAGTTTGATCGCTATGAGCCCCAGGATGGCGCCCTGAAGGGACGCCGCTACGGGAGGCTCGCTGCACTCGCTCGGCCAGGCTGAAGCCCGCCGCTACGGGAGGGCGAGGAGAATTTTCAGGATTTCGTCGGCGGGTTGGTTGGTGGCGACGCCGTCCATGTTGGCGAGGACGACTACGCCGAGGCCGCGGTCGGGGGCGATGAGGAAGTCGGTGTCGGTGCCTTGCTGGCCGCCGGAATGGCCTGCGGTGCGGACGCCGAATTTGTCGGTTACGAACCACCCCAAAGCGTAGTGGCTGGGCTTGCCTTCGGTGGGTTGCGCGACGGTCCACATGAGATCGCGCGTGCTGCGCTTCAGGAGCTTGTCGGCGAGGAGAGCGGCTTCGAAATTGGCGATGTCGTCCGCGGAGGAGATGAGGCCGCCACCGGGAATTTTGTAGCTGGAGTCGAGGACGCCTGCGTTGTGAACGGCGCCGGATTTGTCTTTGTGATACCAGCGGGTGCGATGCGGGATGACGGCGAAGAAGTCGTCGGCTTGCGTGTGGTCCATGGCGGCGGGACGAAAGACGTTTTCGCGGACGAAGTCGACGTACTTCTGGGAGGCGGCGCCTTCGAGGACGCAGCCGAGGAACGTGTAGCCGTAGGTGGAGTAGTGAAATTGCGTGCCGGGTTTGGAGAGGAGCGGGTCGGAGGCGAAGATCTGCAAGGATTCTTCCATGCTAGCGAAGTGGCGGGCGCTGTCTGCAGGGACGTCACCCCTTCCGTCATCGCTATAGTGGCGAATGCCGCCGAGGTGGGCGAGGAGTTGGCGCGAGGTGATGGGCGAATCTTTTTGAGGGAAGGCGGGGCAGTATTTTTGGACGGGAGCGTCGAGGTCGAGCTTGCCGCGCTCATAAAGCTGCAGGATGGCGACGGCGGTGATGGACTTGGAGATGGAGCCGAGGCGGTAAAGAGTGACGGAGGTCGCGGGGGCGGAGTCTTCAAGGTCGGACATGCCGAAGCCGGTGGACCATACGGGCCGGCCGCCTTGGACGACAGCGACGGAGACGCCGGGAACGCTGTTGGCGGTCATGAAGGCAGAGACGGCTTTTTCGATCTGGGCACGCTTTTCGGGGGAGAGGGTGTGGTCTTGCGCGGTAGCGGAAACGCAAGATAGGGCTGCGAGGAGCGCGGCGAGCAAGAAGGAAAACGGACGCAATGACTTGCGATGCAAACGACTGGGCATCTCGGAAAACATGTACGACCTCCGGGCGAAAGAGTCTAGCGCAGATTCGGAGGACTGGGCGCGCAGCGGGTGAAAAGAGGTCGGTGTATTGACGGGAGGTCGGGGGGACTTATACCATCGGGGCGCCGAAGTGGTGCCAATCCATTCTGGGTATTAGGGGAAGTTGTCGCGGGGAGCCGGGGAGTGTTGCGTTGTCCTGGAACAGTCCGCGGGACTGGTCTGGTTACGAGCGAACCGGAATCCCCAGCGTCTTGCCTGTCGTTGAATCTGCGAACGTTTTGTAACAGTCGTAACTTCAAATCCATCAACAAATTAGAGTGCGGCCCTGTTGAGTGTTACAGGATATTCACATGCGTTTTACGCAGCAGTAAGACGGGACAACTACCTTGCTGCACCGGGGTGGTTTGCGCACAGACTCACCGGCAGTTGCTGTCGAACTTTGCATAAAGAGAGAGGCGATGAAAAAATTTGCAGCACTAGCACTGTCAGTTTTTTTGACTTACGGAACAGCACTGGCGGATACACCGAAGGACGCTGATCCGCAACCCGCGAAGGCAGCCAAGGCTGCGAAAGCGGCCAAGGCGAAAGCCGCGAAGAGTGCAGAGAAGTCAGAGGCGGCATTTGCGGCGGAACTGGAAGAACTGCGGCAGGCGCTGCAATCGCAGCAGGAGCAATTGCAACTGTTGAAGGAAGAGTTGGCGAAGCGCGACCGGCAGATAGATGAGGCGCGGGACGCGGCAGCGGCGGCGAATGCTCGCGCTGCGGAAGCGAGCAGCAAAGCCACGGAAGCGGTGAGCGCGAGCGCGGAAGTGAAAACGGAGGCCAGTTCGCTGAATTCGACGGTGAGCGATCTGAAGGCGAGCAACGAGTCGCTGCGCACGACGGTAGCGACAGCGGCGGCGCAAGAGCAGAAGGCACAGGAGCAGGGGCCGGCGACGATTAAATATAAGGGAGTAAACCTGACGCCGGGTGGATTCCTCGCGGCGGAAACGGTGACGCGGACGCGGGCGACGAGCGCAGGTATCAATACGCCGTTCACGGGGATACCGTATCCGGGAAACTCGCTGTCAAAGGTATCCGAAAGTAACTTCGAGGGGCGGCAGTCGCGCGCGTCGCTGCTGGTGGATACGACGATCGGCACCGCGAAGGTGAGCGGGTACTACGAAGCGGATTTTCTGGGTACCGGCGTGACGTCGAATAATCGGCAGAGCAATAGCTATGTGTTGCGCCAGCGTCAGGTGTGGGGACAAGTGGCGCTGGACAGCGGGTGGTCGTTTACGGGCGGACAGATGTGGTCTTTGGCGACAGAAACTCGCAAGGGCATCAACAACCGGCTGGAAGTTCCGCCGCTGACGATAGACTCACAATACAATGTCGGCTTCACGTGGGCTCGGCAGTACGGCTTCCGCGTGGTGAAGGACTTCGGCGGAAAGCTTGCGCTGGCCCTATCGGTGGAAGGACCGCAGGCAACCATCGGCGGACGCGGCTTCAGCACATTCAACAGCGTTGAAGCAAACGGTACGGGCAGTCCGACGGTCTTAACGACGAATACCAACCTCTTCATCAATGCGCCCGGCGCGGGCGGCGGGTTATTCAACTTCGTGGATACGTCCGGATATACGGTCAACAAGGCGCCGGACGTTATCGTCAAGGCGGCGGCGGATCCGGGATTTGGACACTACGAGCTGCTTGGAATCGTCAGCACATTCCGGAACAGGGTTTACCCCTGCGGCGTTGTGGGGACGAACGCCGGCAATTTTCCCGCGCCTGCCACTACCACAGTGGTAGCTTGCCCGATCAACGGCTCGACCACGCCCAGTGCAGCCGGGGCGTTCAACGACACCAGAGTTGGCGGTGGTGTCGGTGCGAGCGCGCGCTGGTCGATCGTAAACAAGAAGGTGGACATCGGCGTGAAGGCTGTCGGTGGGGATGGTATCGGCAGGTACGGCTCGGCGCAGCTTGCCGACATGACGTTCCGACCGGATGGCACAGCAGCGCTAATCCGTTCAGGGCAGGCGCTTGGCACTCTCGAGTTGCACCCGAACCCGAAGCTTGATGTTTACTTCAACTACGGAGCAGAGTACGCCTGGCGCGCAGCCTACAAGGGGTACACGACCATTACGGTTACCCGGACACCGGCGATTCCGGCAACAGCTACGACTGCGGCGATTCCGGCAACCGCTACCACGGCGATTTCAACAACGGGTATCGGCGGATATGGGTCGCCATTTGCCAACAACAGCGGTTGCAGCACGGAAGGGCTGCCTGCGTCTAACATCACGCCATCCGCCGGTGGAACTTGCGCAGGCGATATCCGCACGATCCAGGAAGGCACGGCGGGCTTCTGGCACAAGTTCTACAACGGGCCGAAGGGCGGCTTGCGCTGGGGCATCCAGTATTCATACTTCTGGAAGAGCGGATGGTCCGGTAACAATAACGTGCCGACGGCGTTTGGAATTTCGCCGAAGGCGGTCGACAACATGGTGTGGACGTCGTTCCGTTACTACATACCGTAAACGGGAAAGTAGAAGGCAAAAGCAAGAGAGTAAAAAAGGGGCAGCTCTTCGGAGTTGCCCCCTTTTTGCCAGCGCGAACCCAAAATCTTGCTCCGGGTCAATGGTGTGTGGAGCGAGGATGCCCGCTAAACGGCCATTTATCAATGGCTTGGCGGGTTTCAACGGAAGCTGCATCGGTTGTAACAATGCTGTAACACAAGCGAGGGACACTGTGGGCATCGAACCTGTAAATCGTAAAGATGGAGAGCAATGCATGAAGCGAATCGCAGGGATTTTCCTGGCAGCCCTGGTTGTTGCGAGCATAGCTTCGGCGGGGGCGCTCCTCGTCAATGGGGCGGGAGCGACGTTTCCGAATCCGATTTATTCCAAATGGTTTAACGAATATCACAAGCAAAATGGAAATATCGAGATCAACTACCAGTCGGTGGGATCTGGCGCGGGGATCAAGCAGGTAACGGACGGAACCGTGGATTTCGGCGCTTCCGATAGTCCGATGAATGACGAGCAGTTGAAGGCATTCCAAGTGAAGCATGGATTCGGGATCTTGCATTTCCCTACGGTGCTCGGCGCCGACGTGCCGACGTACAACATCCCGGGCGTGACGGCGACGTTGAATTTCACTCCCGAGACCCTGGCGGGGATTTTTCTGGGGAAAATCACAAAATGGAATGACCCGGCAATCGTCGCGACCAACAAAGGAGTGAATCTACCCGGTAGCGACATCGTCGTGGTGCATCGCTCGGATGGCAGCGGCACGACCTACATTTGGACGGATTATCTTTCCAAGGTCAGCGAAGAATGGAAAAACAAAGTTGGTAAAGGCACTTCGGTCAACTGGCCCGTAGGTCTCGGTGGCAAGGGCAACGAAGGGGTTACTGGCCAGATCAAGAATGCGCCCAATTCGATTGGTTACGTGGAATTGATCTACGCGGTGTCTAACAACATTCCCTACGGAACTGTTAAGAACTCTTCCGGTGTTTTTGTGAAAGCAGATCTAGCCAGCGTCAGCGCCGCTGCGGCCGCTGTGGCAAAAACGATGCCGGACGATTTCCGAGTTTCGATCACCAACTCGCCTGGCAAGACCGCGTATCCGATCGCGAGCTTTACGTGGCTGTTGATTCCCGAGAAATTCTCGGACTCGGCGAAACGTGATGCGATTAAGGGATTCGTGAAATGGATGCTCGCGGACGGGCAGAACTACGCTGAGCAATTGTCTTACGCGAAGCTGCCGAAGGAAGTGATCGCTAAAGAGAAGATCGCGCTGGCCAAGATTCAGTAACCAGCGCTCAAGGCAGGCAATGGCCGCAACAACGACAGTTCCGAGTGCGGGCCCCATAGCGGGCTCGCGCTCGTTTTTGAGACGACTGCGCGAAGGAGACGAAATCGCGCGGCTGATCACGTTTTTGTTCGCCGCTTCGGTGGTGCTGGTCACGCTGTTGCTGATTTTCGAGTTGTGGCAGGGTTCCGCACTGCCGCGACACAAGTTTGGATTGCAGTTCTTTTTGACTCGAGTGTGGGACCCGATCGCGGAGCAGTTCGGGGCGCTGCCGTTTATCTACGGCACGCTAATCACGGCGACGGTTGCACTGGTGATCGCGGTGCCGCTGGGGATCGGGGCGGCAATTTTTCTGGCCGAGCTTGCGCCGGCGCGGTTGTCCGACACGCTGGAATTTTTCATCGATTTGCTGGCCGCGGTGCCGAGCGTTATCTACGGACTGCTGGGCGTGTTTATTGTAGTGCCGCTGATGCGGGACTACGTGCAACCCGGGCTGAAGAATACGCTGGGATTTTTACCATTGTTTTCCGGGCCGGCGTATGGAGTCGGGTTCCTGACGGCCGGAATCGTGCTGGCGATCATGGTGATCCCCTACATTATTTCGGTGTCGCGGGAAGTGTTGATGTCCGTGCCGCGGGACCAGCGCGAAGCGGCGCTGGGCTTGGGCTCGACGCGCTGGGAATCGACCTGGAAAGTGGTCGTGCCGTTTGCGCGGACGGGAATTATGGGGTCGATATTTCTGGCGCTCGCGCGCGCCCTGGGCGAAACGATGGCGGTGACGATGGTCATCGGCAATGCTCCTGCGATCAGCGCCTCACTATTTTCGCCGGGCGATTCGATTGCATCGGTGATCGCCAACCAGTTTACGGAAGCAACCGGCGACCTTTACCTGCAGGCACTCGTTGAGCTTGGGCTGGTGTTATTTCTGTTGACGTTTTTATTGAATGGGCTTGCACGGCTGCTGATTGTGATCACGGCGCAGCGCGGCGGAGGGACGGCACACGCATGAGCCCACGGCTGCGCTGGCGGAAACTTGTAAGCGGCTTCATGCTGACGATGACGGGTGTGTGCGCGCTGGTAGCCGTCAGCGTTTTGTTTTTCATACTTGGCTACCTCGTTTATCACGGCGGAAGGTCGATCAACTGGAATTTCTTCACGAAGCTGCCGGCGCCGGTGGGGGAGACGGGCGGGGGGATGGCCAACGCTATCGTGGGTAGCGCTAAATTGTTGTTGGTGGCCTCGCTCCTGGGCGTACCAATCGGATTCCTGGGTGCCGTTTACCTGGCGGAGTTCAGCGGCAGCAAGGTCGCTTTCGTGGTGCGCTATGCCGCGGATTTGTTGAACGGCGTGCCGTCGATCGTAATCGGGATATTCGCGTACAGCCTGGTGGTGTTGCCGTTCAAGCATTTTTCGACGCTGGCGGGCGGGTTTGCTCTGGGACTCATGATGATCCCTGTTACGTTGCGCAGTACAGAGCAGTTCCTGCTGGCGGTGCCGCGCGCTTTGCGGGAAGCGGCAATGGCGCTGGGGGCAAGCAAATGGAAGACGATTGCGACGGTGATCGTGCCGGCTGCGTATCGCGGGATTCTGACAGCGGTGTTGCTGGCATTTGCGCGCGTGGCGGGAGAAACGGCGCCGCTGCTGTTCACCGCTCTGGGAAACCTTTACTGGAGTCCCGGTTGGAAGCAGCCGACAGCGTCGCTGCCAGTGATGATTTTCACGTACGCTGTTTCGCCGTACGAGGATTGGCACCGGCAAGCGTGGGCGGCGGGCCTGGTGCTGTTGGGATTGGTTCTAGTCATCAACATTGTCGCGCGGGCAATTTTGGCGCGTGGCAGAGCGGTACCGAGGGCGTAATATGCATGCATCAGTGAGGCCGGCAGTGTCCGTAAACATCACACCAAGCCAGAGCGGAGCGATTAGCCGAGAGACGATGGCGGCCTTGCGTATGCGCATGACGGTCAACAAAGTAAACTTTTTCTACGGACCGAAGCAGACGCTGTTCGACGTCAGCCTGGGGATAGCGACAAGTAAGGTCACTGCGCTCATCGGGCCATCGGGCTGCGGAAAATCCACGCTGCTGCGGACATTGAACCGCATGTACGAGACGGTTCGCCACGCGCGGCTGGAAGGCGAGATTACGCTGGATGGGCAGAACATTTTGGCGCAAGATGTGACGCAGTTGCGGCGGCGTGTAGGCATGGTGTTTCAGCGGCCGAATCCGTTTCCGAAATCGATTTTCGACAATGTGGCATACGGGCTGCGGATTAACGGATCCAAGCTGCCGATTTCCGAAGCGGTGGAAAAGAGCTTGCGGCATGCGGCGCTGTGGGATGAAGTAAAGGACCACCTGCACAAGTCGGCGTACGAGCTTTCCGGCGGGCAGCAGCAGCGTCTGTGCATCGCGAGGGCTTTGGCGGTGGAGCCGGAAGTGCTTTTGCTCGATGAGCCTTGCTCCGCGCTCGACCCCATCAGCACGGCGAAGATTGAGGAGCTGCTGGTACAGTTGAGGGACCTTTGCACGATTGTGATCGTGACGCACAATATGCAACAAGCGGCACGCGTGAGCGACTTTACGGCGTTCCTGCTGACGGGGCAGTTGATCGAGTTCAGCCCGACGCCGCAATTGTTCACGACGCCAGGTGATCCACGGACAGAAGCGTACATCACCGGGCGATTTGGGTGAGGCCGGGCAGTCGCGTGAGTTTTCGTTTTTGGTTTTGGTGAAGGGATCGATTCATGGAACGCCACTTCGAGCGAGATCTGAACGAATTGAAAGAGCGGCTGCTGTGGATGGGCAGCCTGGCAGAGCGCGCGGTGCATCAAGCGGTGCATTCGGTGCTGGATTCGGACGAGCAGCTGGCCAAGCGCGTATTAGACGAAGAAGACGCGATCAACGAACTGCAGATTGAGATCGACGATCGCGTGGTGCAGCTGTTGGCGCTGCACCAGTTGATGGCCACGGATCTGAGACTGGTGCTGGCGGTATCTCGCATCAACAACGACCTGGAGCGCATTGGAGACCAGGCGGTGAACATTGCGCAAGCTTCGGTGCGCATACCATTGAACGCGCTGGTGCGGCGCGATGTGGAGCTGGCGCAAAAGGTTCTGGCGATGGACGACCAGGTGGACCATTACCGAGATCAGATTTTCCGCGAATTGCTGACGTACATGATGGGCGATTCGAGCGTGGTGTTTCCGGCGTTTGAACTGATCCTGGTGGCGAAGAACCTCGAGCGCATCGGGGATCACGCGACGAATATCGCGGAGGACGTAATTTACATGGTGCAAGGGCAGGACGTGCGCCATCCTAGTGTCGACCGGCGCTAGCGCGGGCGCCGAACCACTATCCATTACTCGATCTTCACCGGGCCCATCGCATCGCGCATGGCCTGAAATGCGTCTGTGTCTTTCTTCGCTTTGTCCCAATGACTGTCCGGATATTGGCGCATAAGCTGGACGGTCAGAAAGCTTCCGCGCATCAGGCTCGAGTCATGGTCTGACCACAATCTGCTGGTGGTGCGCTGGCTATAGCGTTCGATAATCATCCGCGAAAACTTGGGCGCTTCGCGGGGATCGTAGCCGTGTTCTATGACGTTTTGCAGGCCGAGCCGATCGGCCTGATTTTCGAGCTCGCGCTGGTGGCCGTTCACGACCGAAGCGATGCCAATTTCCGCCATAAACAAGCCTGCATTCCCGATAAACGCGCCAGCCGCAACGCCGGCGATGACTAGACCAATCCGTTTGCCCCGCGTTTCGTCGATTTCGCGCCGATGATGTACCTGCAGGACGTGTGCTATTTCGTGACTGAGCACGAATGCAAGCTGGGCTTCGTTATCGACCGCACCAAGGAGCCCGGTATTGACGAGCAACGTTCCGTCTGGCAGAGAAGCTGCATTGATGGTTGGATCCTCGACGACGAAGAAGCGGAATTCGAGCGTGCGCGTGGTTCCTTTTATTCCCGAGGGGAGCAGCGAGTCTCCCAATTGTGAGACGTACTCCTGAACGCTTGGCACTGCCAGCAGCTTCATCCTTCCATGGACCTTTTTGCCTTGGCGGAACTCGACAACGCCGATGCCGGTTTGCGGATCTTTTCCGCGCACGACTTCCAGATCATGCGGCATCTTGTAGGCGTCCGCGGGCGCAGGCGGGCCCAACTCCACGCGTTCGGCGGCGATGCGTCCGTCGCTGCGCCTTAGTCCTGTGTAGCTGACATGGAATCCAGCCAGCGTAGGGTCACTTGCCGAGGCCCCGCTGCCAGAAGAGCCCGGATTGAGCGCGCTGGTTCGGACCTTAGCAGGGTCCCACTCCCGGCGTGTTTGCGGGCCGAGGTCCAGCCAGTAGCCATCGGCCTTTAGTCCGGCAGCTTGGCCGGCAGCGATTTTTGGCCACTCGGCGGGCTCTTCCTGCAAGTATGCCGTACCGTGGATCTGTTTTTCGGAATCCTTCAGGTCCACTACGATTTTCTCTGCGAAAAACTTATGATGATCGAGCCATTGGCCTTCGGCTTCGATCAACATTCCGGGAAGGAGATCAGCGCGGGCCAGCGCATGCTCACCCGCACCATCCTGTCCGGTAATGCGGCTTGCTGTGGTGAGCTCCAGTTTGTCATCGAGGATTGCCACGGTTTGATCGTCCGGCCGCCCGGTAATATAGCCGTGGAGCTTCACCTTTGAGCCCGCGGGGACGATTGGCGCACTTAGTGCTAGGACAAGCACGAGCAGCACGCCAGCAACGGCGTTCCGCGTCGACGATCGCATTGGAAGGTTCATGGAGTAGTCTTCAAAGGACGTAGAATCTCCGGATCAGGAGGCCGCTTTCGCTTGCGATTTCAGCGAATCCTTGAGCTGCTTCACAATATTTTTTGCCGCGAAGCGCGCCATCACTTTTTCATTCCATCGCGGAGACACCTTCACGTGAACGTGAATAGCCGTCAGGTTTTGCTGATCGCTGCGGCGGGCTGCGTTTGCATCCACCTTTAGGCTGCGCATTCCGGCGCCGAATCCGATGAGCGCATCCTTCACCACGCTGCCCTTCTTGAACTCCGTTATGGTGCCCACGATGACGAGCGATTTCGGCGCATCTGCGGCGTCCACTACCTCGTCTTCGCCGATAACTTGCCCGAAAAGCTTCGCCTTGGTGAGCTCCGCGCGCAGCTCCGCATAGAGGTAATCCGAGAAGGCCGGCGAAAGCTCGACGCCCTCCGCGCGAGGGAAATGCTTGGCCTCGACGGATTTAAACTGCGGCTGCGGATCCTTAGCCATTGCGGGCGCCGTCCAGACCAACAAGGCAGCGAATGCGAGCAATGTGATGACTTTCATCAGTTCCTCCTTCAGATCACTGTCTGTTTGTGACTCAATTTGGTTGCGGTGATTTCTGGATTGCAGTGGGTGTTGCCTTCGAGGCCGGCTGAGCCGCTGCTCCCGAAAGGTCCGCTGGAACATCCAGCGCCGCGACGGCATCGCGCAACTTCACACCGCGCAGCAGGTTTCGCAGTGCATCGCCAAAAGCATGCTCGATATCTTCCTGTATATTTTTCTGAACGTTCTTCTTTCGAACGGCCCCGCCAGCAATCGACGTTCCTGACGCGGTAATCTGCTGCGACTTAGCGGTCTTCGGATTTTTCAACGTAACGGCAAATTCCACCTTGCCGAAGAGGTCCATTCCCGAGCTTTCGCTCAATCCGAAATTGAAAAGATACAAGGTCAGCAGGAAGTCAGCCGAATCACGATCCTTGGCAAGCATATCGGCGGACTTCAAAGACGTTTCAAGTCCCACTCGCATGATTTCGGACGGTGTGTGGTCCAGAAAAATTCCGCCGCGAGGCTTAAAAACCATCATGGGCTGAGCGCTGCCGGAGCGATCAACCACATCGACAACGAAGAACTTGAGCGGGCGGGAGAATGTCTGCGGCTTCACCGGTTCGGTGAGTTGCACGTGGATCGTGTTCTCGGGTGTGGGCTTGGGCTCGTCTGCCCGCGTCTCGGCAGCGAATAACGCGCAGATGATTAGCACACACCATTGCGTGGGGGTGACGCGCCTGAAAGACATAATTTTCTCCTTCGGGTGTGACTGACAGAAAATTACCGCCGATGAGGGGCACTTGCAATGAGACGGACCTTAATACGTGCTTAATCGTTACTGTCGGATTAGGCGCAGCGTTCTTCAAGCGACGTAAAGCGACAAATTTCAGATAGTGAAGGGACTGTCGCATTTTGCTGCTGCGACTGAGTGTGTCGACCTGCGCGAACTTACTGTTGGCGCGCTCCCTGTCGCCAAATGAGCAGAGAAACGGCGGCCAGCGAGCTGAGGATAGAAAGGAGGTTGCCAATCATACGATCCGTGGTCCGCACGAAGTGCATTGTGATGAGGGATGTTCCGGCGGGTACTGGGATGATCACCTGGCCGTAGTCTTCCGCTTGCTCGGGCTGGGTGCGGGAACCATTTACTTCGACTTGCCAGGCTGGGTAGTTCAGTAAGCGCAGGGCTACACGCACGGGGCGCGCTGATTCGACGTGAACGATTTTGCTTTCCGGCGCCCAGCGTTCCACGAAAATTGTTGGCGGAGTTGCGTTGGCCGTTGCCGCTGGGCTTTCGGCGTCTTCCGGCGGCGGAAGGACTTGGGTACGGGACGCCTTGGCCGGGAGATTGTAATGGTCGTCGCCGATGGGATCGTACTCGTCGGTGCCGTCGAAACCCTCGCCGCTGGCGATGGCGGCGCGAAGGGTGGGGAACTCTTCGTTGTCCCACCAGGTGTGCCGCGCGAGAAAAATTCCGGTCCCCGCGATGAGCGCGGCGGCGGCGATGAACCATAGTCTGCGAAAGCGCCGCTGCGAGAACGCGGCCGCGACGAAGTAGACGAACGGAATAGTAAGGATCGACATCCAGCGCCACGGGAACTGCACAAAGCGCAATTTCGGGAGCAGTTGCCAAACAATAGATGAAGGACGCAGCATCAGCGCGGTCGCGACGGCAGCCAGGAGGAGGAGCGTGCTCCAAAGCTGACCTCGTTCCCGGACTGCGTTTGATTGGCTGATGATGTTCCTGCGGACGACGATGGCGGCAATAGCGGTATAAACGATGATCGCCACCGCGATGGTAGAAGCGATGTAATTGAAAAGGGTGTGCTCGGGGTCGTTGATGGCTGTGTACAGAAAATTTTCGGATGGAAGAAGTCCGGGCGACAGGACTTGCGTGATATTGACCCAGCGTTGTTCGTACGCGGCTGGGACGATGTAGAAGGCGGCGAGGCCAAAGCCGAGAGCCAAGGCGGCCGTGCAGCGGAGCAAAGGCTTCCAGGACCTGCGGATTATGGCGGCCCACGCGAACAACAAGGTCATGGAATACGTCGCCATGACGCCAGCGGGCGCGTTGGAGAGCCAGACTGCGGCGAACACGGCGGAAAAGAAGACCAGCGTGCGCGACCACGATGCTTGGCGCGTCTCCACCACTTCCGCAAGTTGCAGAGCCGCGAGGAATAGCAGCGGGAAGAAAGCCGAAGCCAGCAGCTCGGCATAATCACTGCGAAAATAAATCATCAGCAGAGCATTGGGGTTGGCGGCGTAGGAGGCGGCGGCAAAAAGCGCCGAAGCGCGCGGCAGCATGCGGCGCGTAAAGGCAAATGCGGATACTCCGGCAAAAGTCTGCACGAGGACGATGAAGGTCACTGGCACGTAGTCCCACGGAACGACAAAGCTCAGCGCGGGAGCCAGCAGCCAGGAGAGCGGCGGATAGAAAATGAAGCGCGGCTCGCCGAAGCCATGATTGGCCCACTCCGACCAGCGCGGATAGAGAATTCCCTGTTTCCACTGTCCGGCAACGTCGAGCCAGGATGTTGCGTGAAATTCGATGTCGTGACCCGAAGCGCAGCCCTGCCAGAAAAACGGGGCGACAATCAACAGCGCGACACACAAGGAAAGGGAAGCAGCCAGGAGCCATCCGCCGGAATATGGAGGGGTGGCGTCGTCAAGGAGCAGTTCAGTAGTCGAAGTCATTCGGGATTCACAGAATTGTAACCGCGAACGAATGTGCGGCGCGAGGCCCATAGCCAACAGGCGGCGCGCGGAAAGTTGGGCGATAATACAGATGCATGAGCACCCCAAGTCCAGCGGCCGCGCCTATCATCGAAGTGCGGCAGATCGAAAAATTTTACGCGCAGCCGGACGGAAGCCGCGTTCAGGTGATTGCGCCGACGGATTTGGCGGTCTATCCCGGACAGATTCTTGCGCTGCTTGGCCCATCGGGCTGCGGAAAGTCAACGCTGCTGCGGATGATGACGGGGCTCGCTCCGGCGTCGGCGGGAAGCGTGCTGTGGCACGGGCAGCCGGTGCGCGGGGAATCGCCGAACGTTTCGATCGTGTTCCAAAGCTTCGCGTTGTTTCCCTGGCTGACGGTGCTGGAAAACGTAGAGGCGCCGCTGGAGGCGCGCGGATTTGGGCCGATTGACCGGCACAAGCGTGCCTTGCGGATTATCGACGCGGTGGGCCTGGACGGATTTGAGTCGGCATATCCGAAGGAACTTTCCGGCGGGATGAAGCAGCGCGTAGGCGTGGCGCGCGCGCTGGTGGTCGAGCCGGAAGTTTTGTTCATGGACGAACCGTTTTCCGCGCTGGACGTGCTTACGGCGGAAACGCTGCGCGGCGAGTTGCTGGAGCTTTGGCTGGGACGCAAGATCCCGACGCGGGCGATTTTTATCGTGACGCACAACATCGAAGAAGCGGTGGTGCTGGCGGATCGCATCATTGTATTGGGGAAAAATCCCGCGCATATTCACGCGGACTTTAAGGTGGATATTACGCATCCGCGGGACCGAAAAGCGCCGCGGTTTGTGGAGTTGGTGGATGGGATTTATCGCGTGCTGACGCATCCGGACCTGCGGCACGACCTGGTGGAAGCCGCCGTCACGGGACCGGCGGTGCAGCACCGGCCGATTATGCTGCCCCACACGCGTCCCGGTGGCATGGCGGGCTTGCTAGAAATCGTTGCGGACCAAGGCGGGCGAGTGGACCTCCGCCGGCTTGCCAACGACTTGAGCCTGGAAGTCGATGCGCTTTTGCCAACCGTGGATACCGCCGTCCTGCTTGGGCTGCTGCGCGTTGAAGAAGGGGATGCGATCATCACTCCCGAGGGCCAGGAGTTTGCGCGCGGCGATATTCAAACGCGCAAGCACATTTTCCGCAAAGCGGCGCTGGCTCACGTGCCATTGCTGCGGCAGATGGAGCAATCGCTGAAGGCGAAATCCGACCGCACGCTGCCGGACGAATTTTTTCGCGACCTTCTGGACGAGCACTTCAGTGAAGACGAAGCGCGGCGTCAACTGGAAACAGCGATTCAGTGGGGACGTTACGCGGAGATTTTCGATTACGACGCGGCCACCGGGAAGTTGACGCTCACTGAGGCCTGAGTCCATCGTGCCGGCACTCACTCCTGCAACAGAACAAACCACACCGTTGCCGCCAACCGCGGCGCGACCCGCTGGCTCGCGCTGGGCGTGGGCGTTTCTGATCGACGTGGCGGTGTTTCTGTTTGTTTTCGCGGCGATTTATGGCGTGTATGCGATTGGGCGATCGTGGCTCGGGCCGGCGGCGCCTCACGTGGAAATTTCGCAGTCTCCCCGCGCGCTTCCGCTATATGCGCTGTATTCGCTGGTGCGCATCAGCCTGGCTTACGCGCTCAGCTTGCTATTTGCGCTCGGGTACGGCTATCTGGCGGCGAGTTCGCGGCGGGCGGAAGTCGTGCTCGTGCCGCTGTTGGATATTCTGCAATCCATTCCCGTGCTCAGTTTCTTGCCGGGAGTGATGCTGGCGATGGTGGCGTTGATTCCGCATCACCAGATCGGTGTGGAACTGGGGTCGATTCTGCTGATCTTCACGGGGCAGGTTTGGAACATCGCGTTCAGCTTTTACTCGTCGCTGAAATCGGAACCGCGGGAACTCAAAGAAGCCGCGCAGATTTATCGATTTGGACGATGGCAGCGATTCGCGCAGTTGGATTTGCCGTTTGCGACGATTGGACTGGTCTGGAATTCGATGATGTCCGTGGCGGGCGGATGGTTTTTCCTGATGGCCTGCGAAATGTTTGTGCTGGGGGATCGCGATTTCCGGCTGCCCGGACTGGGCTCGTTTCTGCAGACGGCGGCGAGCCATGGCAACACCCGCGCGATTCTGTGGGGCCTGGGCGCGATGATTGCGGTGATCGTCCTCCTGGATCAACTGGTGTGGCGGCCGATCATTACGTGGGCGGACAAGTTTAAGTTTGAACAGGTGGAGAGCGCCAGCGTTACGTCAAATACTTTGCTGAGCTTGATTGGGCGGGCGTCACTGGTGATTCGGGGTTATCGGCTGGTGGTCCGGCCGATTATCAGCTGGCTTACGCTGACGTTTGCCACGGGAGCCCGGCGGGCCGCGGAGAGCTTTCCGACGCCGAGAAAAGCGAGTTCGCGGCGATGGCTGCTTGGAATCTTGGTGGCAACGGTGATCGTCGGGCTGGGATTTGCAGTTTTCCACGCCGTGCGCGAGCTATCCGACCTGCACCGGGAGGATTATTTCGCCTTATTGCGCAGCGCGGGGCTGACGTTTGTGCGCGTGAACGCAGCGCTTTTGATTGGCGCGCTCTGGACCGTGCCGGCGGGTGTCGCGATTGGTTCGAATCCACGGCTGGCGCGCGTGGCCCAGCCGCTCGCGCAACTGGCCGCGTCGATTCCGGCGACGGCGCTGTTCCCGGTGATTTTGCTTTTCTTCATTCGCCTGCGCGGCGGACTGGAGATTGCGGCCATGGCGCTGATGCTGCTCGGGACCCAGTGGTACATCTTGTTCAATGTGATTGCCGGGACGATGGCGATTCCCAGCGACTTGAAGGAAGCCGCGCGCATCTTTGGCTTCAGCGCTTGGGAGCGCTGGCGCCGGCTGATTTTGCCGGCAATTTTTCCGTATCTGGTGACTGGGATGGTCACGGCATCTGGCGGCGCGTGGAACGCCAGCATCGTGGCGGAATATTTTCACTTTCAGGGGAGGATTGTTTCCACGGCGGGTCTTGGAAGCACCATCAGCCGCGCCAGCGATTCGGGAAGATTTGATGTGCTGCTGGCGTCGACGCTGATCATGGCGACTTTGGTGGTGTTGATCAATCGATTGGTTTGGCGGCGGCTGTACCGGCTGGCGTCTTCCCGATTCAAGTTGGAGACGTAACTATTCGAGCCGCTGCGGGCGTTGATAGGCTGCGTGTCGACAGAGCATCGTCTAGGCGCGTTTTCCATATAGTTTTTCAGGGGGGAGTGCTTCCGTACTATTGACCCCCTTACTAGCCGCCTCGACACTGAAAGAATATGGCCCGCTATTCCTCTTTTTTGGGGCACAGGGTCGAGGTGCATTATCGCGCCGGCGACATCGTGCTGCCTGCGTCGGGTACTTTTGTCGCTGATTCGGGCCGTTCTATCTTCCTGGAGCAGAGCTTTGTGCAGCGGGGGCAGCAAAA
>WNFR01001733.1_pt1 | contig 22784 bp, 19 predicted proteins | sample 5400221 | NCBI WGS metagenome assembly WNFR01 (sample SAMN13153357, study PRJNA577476) | soil metagenome | isolation source: 40 cm soil under Madrone tree | place: USA:California | collected 2016-06-14 | reverse complement strand
AGCCGAACTCGTGCCCGCTGAGTCGCGGTGTGGGCAACTATCCCGGTAGTGGCGCAGACACATGTTCGTGAACGATCAGCCACTTTGCGCCGCGCTTCTCCCATATGGCCGTGTGCCGGCAATCAACCTCCATCGCCCCACCCGCTTTTGGCTTGGCCGAAAGATGGAACGTCACCGTCGTCCAGACGATGTTCCCACGCTGGGTCACCTTTAGATCGCCCATCGGAGTCAGCTTCCCGCTCGACATCGTTTCAGTGAAAGCCTTTATTACACCCGCCCTGTACTCAGCCCAACTGTTGTACTTGAGCGGGGCGATGTCGTAGAAGATAAGGTCGGCGTCTTTGGCGTAATACTTGGCCGCTTTGTCGGGATCGAGCGTGCTCCACGCCGTGTAGTACTGAGCTATCATAACCTTGAATTCGGCTTCCAGAGCCGTTTTTGCGGGGGCCTTCTTCGTCTGAGCCGAAACCGACGCCGCAACCGACAACATCAGTACAGTCACCAGAACGGCTGCAAGCCGACTGTTCATCTTCATCGCATCTCTCCTTTAAGTTTGAACTAGCTGCCGTCCAGCTTTTCAGCATTCGTTATCCGTCATTTGGACTGCGGCGGCAAGTCTTCGCGACCCAGCTTTCGTTTCACAGCTCCTGGAACCACAAAGGAAAAGCGGCGACGCGAAGACTTGCCGCCGCAGTCCAAACTCGATCACACCCCTGAATCTCGATCGATCAAACGAGACTGGATATACAGGATAGATCGCTGGAATGCAATTGTGCCGCTACTACGTTGGGCTTTTGACTGCAAAACTCATGCAAAACTCATCTTCTTGACACCCCATATTCGCTTTGCTAGATTCGGCTCTTAAGGCAACTCACCAGCGGTGCGACAGTCCGCCCGGTTTATGAATAGAAAAGACTTTTATTTTCTGGCGGTCGCTGTTGGCATAATCGCGCTGTTCACTTTCCTCTGGATCATCAGCCGCAAGCCACCCGCAATGACCGCTCGTGCGGAGCACGCCGGCATCGATCGCAGCACTACGCGCGAGACTTGTTGGGGTTGTCACACGCCCGATTCGAAAATCTGGGAGCGGCATCCGAACAAAGGCAAGCCAACTGACCGTGACAAGACGACGCCTTGCTCGGCTTGTCACAAACTACCACAGCCGCAGGTCGCGAGCGCATCGTTTCATACGTCGAATACCAAGGAGGTGGATTTCATATGGCCAAACCGGCAGCCAAGGTAAGACCAGAACATAGCAACTACATTGCTGGAGAATGGGTAGCTCCGGGCTCCGGCAGCTACATCGAGAACCGCAACCCCGCCGACACACGAGAACTTGTGGGCCGCTTTCCAGCATCTGCTGCTGAAGACGTCGAACGTGCGGTTGGCGTTGCCGCGGAGGCCTTTCAGAAGTGGCGCAAGGTCCCCGCGCCTCGCCGCGCCGAGATTCTTTTCAAAGCGGGCGAGATACTCATTCAACGGAAGGAAGCATTCGCGATCGATATGACGCGCGAGATGGGCAAGGTCCTGAAAGAGACTCGCGGCGACGTGCAGGAAGCAATCGACATGACTTATTTCATCGCGGGCGAGGGACGGCGGCTTCACGGCTACACGACCAAGGCCGAGCTACCCAACAAGTACGCGATGTGCTCGCGCGAACCGATCGGAGTGTGCGGGCTGATCACCCCCTGGAACTTCCCGATGGCAATCCCCTCGTGGAAGATTCTGCCGGCACTCGTGTGTGGCAACACTGTAGTCATCAAACCCGCGGAAGATACGCCGCTCTCAACTTACAATTTTGTGTCTGCGCTGTCTGAAGCCGGCATACCTCCGGGCGTGCTTAACATAGTCGCTGGTCGCGGCGTCGAAGTTGGAAAGGCGCTGCTGGCTCATGAAAAGGTTCGTCTGGTTTCTTTCACCGGGTCGACCGAAGTCGGCCGCATCGTCGGTCAATCGTGCGCGGCTACCGACAAGATCTGCTCGCTCGAAATGGGCGGCAAGAATGTCATCATGATAATGGAAGACGCCGACCTCGACCTCGCGCTTGAAGGCGTGCTGTGGGGAGCGTTCGGAACGACCGGCCAGCGTTGCACCGCGGCGTCCCGCGTCGTCGTTCATCGCAAAGCCGCAAAGAAGTTCACGAGCATGCTTGCCAATCGAGCCAAACAATTGCGACTGGGTCCAGGACTGAACGAAAAGACCGACGTCGGCCCGGTGATCAATAAAGACGCGAGTGAAAAGATTCTCGAATACGTCGAGATCGGCCGTCGCGAAGACAAAGCGAAGATGCTGTGCGGTGGACGCCGTGCTGAAAAGGGCGATCTGAAATACGGCTTCTTTATCGAGCCGACGGTGTTCTCGGATGTAGAGCCGCATATGCGAATCGCTCAGGAAGAGATCTTTGGTCCGGTGGTTTCGGTGCTCGAATGCCGCGATCTTGATCACGCAATCGAGATCGCTAACGGTGTGAAGTTTGGCTTATCGGCTTCGATCTACACTCGCGACACTAACCGCGCCTTCCACGCGATGGAAGACGTGCAGACGGGAATCTTCTACGTGAACGCATCGACTATCGGCGCGGAGGTCCACCTGCCGTTCGGCGGCACGAAGTCTACAGGTAACGGGCATCGCGAAGGCGGCACTCAGGTGCTGGATATCTTTTCCGAGTGGAAAGCGGTTTACGTTGATTACTCGGGCAAGCTTCAACGCGCGCAGATCGATAATTAGTCCGTGGTCCGTAGTCCGTAGTCCGTAGTCCGTAGCTGGTTTGTTGACCGCGCCCGACTCTCTCCAGAAGCCACGGACCACGGACCACGGACCACGGACTACGGACTACGGACTAACCAGCAGGAGACCTATGATCGTTGGATTACCAAAAGAAGTAAAGGACAACGAGTACCGGGTGGGACTTGTACCCGCGGGAGTGAAGGCGCTTACCAGCGGCGGGCACACGGTGCTGGTCCAGACCAAAGCTGGCGACGGGTCGGGCATCACTGACCAGGAATTTATCAACGCAGGCGGCGAGATCGTGGACTCAGCCGAGGAGGTCTGGTCTCGCGCCCAGATGATAGTCAAAGTCAAAGAACCGATAGCCCCCGAGTACGGGTTCCTGCGCGACGGACTCATTCTGTTCACATACCTGCATCTCGCTCCGGCGCGCGAGCTCACTCGGGCGTTGCTGGATGGCGGTGTGATCGGCGTCGCTTATGAAACGATAACCAACGATCAAGGCCACCTTCCGCTGCTCACTCCGATGAGCGAAGTCGCCGGGCGGATGTCGATACAGGTGGGCGCCACCTATCTGGAGAAGATCAACGGCGGACGAGGCGTGTTGTTGGGCGGCGTTCCCGGTGTTGCGCCCGGACGCGTCACGATAATCGGCGGCGGAGTCGTCGGAATCAACGCCGCGAAGATCGCTGTTGGCTTCGGCGCTTCGGTCATAATCATCGACAGAGACCTCGAACGCCTTCGTTATCTGGATGACATTTTCGGAAGCCGCATTCGCACTCTTGCGTCGAATCCTTACACGATCGCCGAATCAGTGGCGGCGTCCGATTTGGTTGTTGGCGCGGTGCTGGTGCCGGGCGCGGCTGCACCGAAGCTGGTAAAGCGCGAAATGCTTCGCGATATGCCTCGCGGGTCGGTGATAGTCGACGTGGCAGTGGATCAAGGCGGCTGCATCGAGACAACGAAGGCTACAACGCACAGCCAGCCGACTTATTACGTCGAGAATGTCCTTCACTACGGCGTGACAAACATGCCGGGTGCAGTGCCGCGCACTTCCACGTTCGCCCTGACGAATGCGACGCTGCCACTCGCCTTGAGACTTGCGAAATATGGAGCGATCGAAGCAATCAAGAAGGACCCGCATTTGAAGAACGGGGTGAACACATACAAGGGGAAGGTGACTTATCAAGCAGTGGCTGACGGTCAGGGGCTCGAGTACACGCCGATTGATAAACTAGTTTAGGTGGCCGTCACGTGACATCGAACGTTCGTCGCGCGATTGATGGCTTACACCGGGCGCTAAGTCGAGCGCAGGTTCTCTGGTCAGATGGAAGCGGTGGGTAGTCCGTCAATGGTGATGGGGCTACTCTCCACTTGGCCGCATTCAATGCCACGAAAGGTCGAGGGCCGCTTCGTTTTTTGCGGTCACAGTTCCCACTTTTAGATTCGCCTCCCAAACCGCAACGCGGTTCCCGCTCGAATCCGCATAGCTGAATTCAACGGTTATCGGAGTGCCGGGCTCGGCTGACGCCGTAGCGCGCCATCCTTCTATGGTGATCGGTTCCCCGCTTCTTTTTCGATGGTAGACCGTTAGGTAGAGGTACTGCTGCAGGGTGAAGTTCTCCTTTCGCGAGTTGCTCTCCTTAACTAGTCTGACGGCCTTTTCAGTGTCGGGTTGAACCCGCTCACCCACGAGCACGACCGCGTCTACGATAACGATCAACAGCGGCACAAAGATGAACACGAGCCTGGGCCAGTTTAATTGTGGTAGCGTCATTTCCTAAGGCACTTCAGTTTTGATCACTTGCGGGATAAGCGAGCCACACCGCGGGCAGTCTTCATCAAGCCCGTCGATCGAGGCCTTGAAACCACATTCCGGACACGGGCGCAGGTTGATGCGCTTCTCGATCATAGCGTAAGCAATCAGCACCGCGCTCACCACCAATATTGCAAGAATAATCGCCATCGTTATATTGCAGCGTTCAACCGCCGCCTCGCATGAACTTCTGCCCGGCCGAGTAGTTGAAGAACGCTGCCATAAAAAAGACCAGCGCCGATCCCGCGGTTACGACCAGAAGCGGCGACCGGCCGGACTGATAGGCGTCAACGCTGAGGTAGACGAAGATCAGAGCAATGAGAGCGCAGACGATTGCGTTCCTGTGATAAGCGTAGCTCGTTCTTTGGGCGGCGGTTCTGTTGCGCCGGATGAGTTCGTTCAGGGCCCTGACCTCTTCTTCACACGCCCCCGTGCAGGCGACACCGTTGCCCACATCAGCCGCGCACGCGTGGCAAAGAGCCTTGTTGCAGTTCTTGCAGATTGCAACTGCGTCGACGCCCTCGTGGTTGAAACACTTCATAGCGTCTATGCTACTTCCGCTCGAGCCATTCGAAGGTTGTCGTTGAGTTGAGCGTCCCGGCGTACCCGCCAGATCTTGCTGTCGAGAAAATAGTGGGTGAACGCGCCGCCCCAGATGAACGCCATCCAGAAGCTGTCCGGCTTAACGATGGTGTAGTGCGGGATGTGATACAGCGCGCCGAACACCAGCGCAAACCCGATGTAGCTCCAAACGCTCTTGCTGATCGTCGACGCAGCACCGTAATTCTTCGAGGTGGTTCGACCGTACTTGTTCCGGTTGTGAAACCAGATGATCCGGTGGTACTGGATGTTGTGATAAATAGTCAGCGTTGCAACCGCCGCCAGCGCCGCCGCCGATGGAGGCTGCACGGGCTCAAGCATTCTGAGCACGATCCAATGCATAGGCATCGCGGCCCCGAGCAGAAGGAGCTTTGGAATATTCACCGGATGCTTCGAATAAAGCTTCTGAGCCTGCCGTCCAACAAACAGGATCAACGACACCACGAATGCCGAGAACACCAGCGTCTCAAACCACCAGACCGATTCGGATTGTGGCGAAAGCCCCATTCCCTCCAATCGCTCTTTTGCCGCGTAGCTGTGAGTTAGAAAGCGGACGAATGGATAGGTCATGCCAAGGAGAATGAAAGTTCGGTCGATCAGATTGTCGATCTCTGCCAGATCGTTGTTCTTCTTCTTGTAGAGAATCATGAAACCGTAGTGCTGCTTCACCAGGTGATAGTAAGCCCACATGGACGCAAAGAAGAAAAACACCGGTCCCCAGGCATCGGTTCCAAATAGCTTCGCCTGGCCCGCAAGCACCATCGCCGGCCCAAGCAGGAAAAGCGAGAGTGTTCCGTAGTAGAGCTTCGCCCGCTTCCGCCTTTCTTCGTTGTCGGCATACGTTCTTGAGATCGTCCCGAACACATGCGGCCCGTCAAATCCGAGAGCCCATATCCAGGTCATAATCATCACCGACAAGCCGAGCTTGACCAGAATGAGGTTTGCGGCGAGGAAAGCATAGCTCGTGACCACGCTACTGATGAACCAGATGAGGTCATCCTTCTTGTTGATGATCCAACCAAGGGTGACCAGGTTCTGTCTGCCCTCGTCTACAGCAACAGCCGCCGATGCCATAGCTTCATCTCCTTTGAACATGTCCGACAAACTTCAGTTTGTCGTGACCCCGCTATGTCGCGTCTCAACGGGTCACCGACAAACTTAACTTCGTCGGACAGCGCATCCTAGTGAGATTCTGGCTCGATTCAGGCTCAAAGCCGCGCCTAGTTTACCAAAGCCGCGCGCTATCGCCAAAGCCCATTCTTTTCTACAACACCTCGCGGCGGAGTTGAGGGAACACCTTGGACACTTTGTTCAGCAAGTAATCGCCATAGGTTCCGCTGAAGTCGCGAACGCTTGTTCGATCCCACCGTTCATTCCTGTCGTCATCCAGTGGCGCGTTGACCGCGATCGGTTTGACCTCTGAGTTGAAGTTCGGATCAAAGAAAAACGGAAAAGACAGCCGGTCGCGTTCCGGCGGGCTGTTGACGCGGTGTGGCGTCGAACGGTACAAGCCTCCGGTCATTCGGTCGAGCATATCGCCGATGTTGCAAACGAAGGCGCCCGGAATTGGCATCGCTTCAACCCAGCCCGACTTCGACTTCACCTCCAGGCCGCCGGTTTTGTCCTGCTTGAGAATCGTCAGCAACCCGTAGTCAGTGTGCTCGCCAACGCCCCATCTCTGGTCCTCGGCTATCCGGGCCAGCTCCGACGGGTAGTTGAAGATGCGAAACAGAATGAGCGGATCGCTTGTATACCGCTCGGCAAAGTAGGATTTGTTCAATCCAAGGCTAAGCCCGAGGCCCTCCATGATCGCGTGTCCAAGGCTGGTCATCGCGGCAATGTACTCGAGAACTGTTTCGCGAAAGAGAGGAATATTCCTCGGGAAGAGATTAGGTCCGTGCATCGGCGTGCCTGACTTCACCAGCGGATGATCTTCCGTCAACTCCGCGCCAAAATAGATACCCTCCTTGAGATCAGGCCTGCCGGAGGTTAGCTCGCCGCCAACTGGAAAGTACCCTCGCCACGCTCTGCCGCCTTTCTCCATTCGGATTTCGAGCTTCGCATGGAGATCCTGAGCAAAGACCTTGCGGCTCAGATCCTCCAACCGTTGTTGAAGGTGCTCGTTCACGCCGTGCCCGATGATGTAAAAGAAACCTGACTCGCTGCAGGCGCGCGCGATGTGACCGGCGACACCGGAGCGATCACTTCTATCAGTCACCAGCGGCTCGACGTCTATTATGGGAAGTCTGGAGAGGGCGCCCGACATTGTGCTTCAAGCCTACAAGCCGCGATCCGACTTTGTCACGTCCGCGCGCCGTCTTACATCCATCTTATCGCGAAGGCTGAATCGCGTTGAGGCTATTGCCTGGACTTCCTATCAACTCGCGTCACTGCCCCAATGTCAGCGGAGGAGTCCGCCGGTTCGGTCAGCAGAAAAAACAGATAATGCGATTCCCTCCGCGTTGGGTTTCCATTCCGTGCCTGGCTACGAAATCGCAGCCGGACCGAAGTGAGCCTTTCTGTGATTCGCCACGCCTCTCCGAAGTACTGGTCGCGTAACGGCAATCCGAGCTCGCTACGAACCCGGTTCACGATCTCTTCGCACGGACCAAGCTCGCGAGCGCGAGATGCATCCAAGTAGCCAAGACCATGTAACAACTCGTGTAACAAGGTGAAACCTTCGTCGAACGCAGCCCTGACCTCCGAGGACGCGTCCATTTGCTGAAAGTCGTCGAAGTCTAACCTAACGCGCCATATCTGCGACCTTCTGCCGTCTCGAACTTCGTAGACTTGTTCTGGCGCGGCTTGCCCGAAGTTGACTGAACCCGATCCGGAATAGTCCTCGATAACAAAAATCGCGCCCGAACAGACAGCTCTCATCAGAATCCCACGCGCTTCTGCCGACCCGCCCGCGGCCACCGAAGAATCGCCGAGACTGAGCGACCCATCGGGGGCAAACTGAAGATCGTCATAGCCGGTGATTCGGCGCAGGCTCAGCGCGAGACGTCTTTCGTGTTCTTTCGTGATCGCGTGCTGAGATCTTCGTTCGCACCGCACACCTGAAGTTTTCGGGAAGTCCTCAAGCGTTGCCGCCGATAGACTCGGTTCGGCCAGGCTGATGCATGAGGCCATGAATACCAACACATGCGCTAACAACTTATTGTTAATCTTCAACGTGACGTTACTCCTTGCTGCGCACCGGGCAGAGCTAAGCCAAAGCGCCTAGAGAAAGCTGGTGGTTACTTGGCGAGTACACACCAGCCTTACACTGACAGGGCTACAACTTCGTTGCTTCAGAAGCGCCGAGTAACAAGAATGTAGGTTGATCGGGACGCGGTCGAGATAGCTTACCGCCTGAAGTTATGCCGGATTGGCCTTCAGTGCGTTCTTGCGTTTTGACCAGCGGCTCACTCGCTGGGGAGCGCCGTTGGCCGCTTTCGGCGCGCTCTTAGCTGTCCTTGTCCGATTCGCCGTTGATAGATTCAGTGTTTCCTTCTCGGCGGTCTGTTGTGGCTCTGCCAGAAGCATCCTCACCACCTCTTCTTCAGCCTTGAGCCAATCGCTCAGCTCATCTCCGAATTCTGCGTCACGCTGTTTGTAGAGCTCATAGGCGCGCGTAGCAATCAAGTCGCGCACCTCGCACACAGAAAGATCGGGGTACATCATATTGCTCACTTGGTGGCTCATCGCTTCGTTTGTTACCGGACTTTCATTTGTTCGTTCAGACATATCGGCGTCTCTCCCTTCGGCGTTACTAAGAATACGTTGCCTGGTTTTGGCACGTCCTGCCGTATTCGCAAAAGGCAACACGTGTGCCGCCGTGCTTTGGTTGGGGGTCGATCGCAGGGAGTCGTTTAGACCACTGCACTTAGCAGTGAAGAAAAAGATTTGTCGCGCGAATTAGCCACCGAGGCAAAAACCTAGAGGCTACGAAAGTGTCGTTCAATGTTTGAGATTCTACAAAGTCGTAGGTAGCTCGGTTCGAGGCAGAATAGAAAGAGTGACCCGTCGCAACTTTGAAAGGCAGGACCACGAGAGCAATAGGCGCCACGAAGCGGCGGCACTTCGTGCGCTCCAGGCATTTATTTATGTTTGATGCTCGCCCTAGTCGAACATCTGGCCGACTGGCGGCTCAGAAGCTCCCTTCGTCAGCCGAGGGACCGTAGATCGAAGGCACCGGCACATCGTTGAGCCGCAAGTACACACCCAGCTGCGCGCGGTGATGAACGTTGTGATTCATGACAAAGCTTCGCAGCGCAGCTACGCGTGGCAGAGTGAAGATCGTCTTTCCGCCTTTGAAAAGCGTCCACATTTTCAGCAAGTCTTCATCGCTTGCGCCGGCGAGCGCAGATCGCGTCATAGCGACGTTGCGGTCGAACTTCTCAAGCAGGTCCGCAACTGATTTGGCCGGCTCATTCTGCGGCGGTGGCTCGCCTTCCGGAGCTATGTCTATTGAATCCTGCAGAATCGTAACCGCCCCCCAACTCGGGAGCGTGGCCAGGTGCGTCGCCAGGGCTACCATTGAAAAGGACTTCTCGTGAGGCTTCCACTCGAACTTGTCTTCGGGAACTCGCTCGAGGGTCTTTCGGGTGTTCTCCATCTCGTGATCGAACTCGGGCAGCAGTGCTTGATTTAGTGGCATATCTTTCTCCCGCGAAGAATGTTCGTAGTCGGGCCGTCGTTCAGAGTACCGACTTTGGTCGGCTCGTTGAAATTGGTCACCAAAAAACACCGCCGACTTAAAGTCGGTACTCTGAACGACGGCCCGACTACAAACTTTACAGCGCTTCAGGGCCTCGTTGCCAGTGACGAAGCGACTCGTATACAAAGGTCTCGCTTTCAGGGCGTTTCTCGTTTCCAACTGGTTGGTACCCTGGACGGCCCGAGGACAATTCACTCAGAGGCGATCGTTTGACAGAGCGTCCACCGAACTGTTAGGGTTTATATGAACTGAGTCCAGCTCACTCTCTTCTCAGCCTTTCTGGAATCACCCAGACTATCTGAACCTCACAGCTCATCGAAAGGACTATAATATGTCAGCTAAGCTTTTTGTTGGAAATCTCTCTCCGGACACCACGGGTGATGAACTGCGCACGCTTTTCAGCGAAGTGGGTGAAGTGGATTCATGTCAGTTGATAACAGACCGGGATTCAGGGCGCTCGAAGGGATTCGCCTTCATCGAGATGAATTCCCAGGACATCGCCAACTCAGCGAAGGAAAAGTTCAACGGCCAGGACCTGCACGGGAAGCCGCTCAAAGTGAATGACGCCAAGCCAAGAAACTAGGCTCGGCTACGGCGGCCAAGGAAGGTCTTGTCGTGAAGTCACGTTGGATTTTATCCGAATTGCGAGCATCTGAATTGGTCGCCTCTGCCCCTTTACCAAATGGCTCAAAAAGGAGTCACAAATGTCTATCGAAGATATTGCATTCAAACTCAAGGAAGTTTCGTCCACCCGAACAGCGGCTGTCATTGGCATAATTGCGGCGGTCGGCGGGCCGGTTCTAATGATAGCCTTCGGCGGGAGTCAGACGAGTAATCTGCCGTGGTACGTCTGGGCGATAGTGCTGCTCGCGTTGTCGCTGGTCATCTGGAGGGGATACTACTTGTTTACGCAAACCCATGACGCCAAGGATATTTCCATCAGTCCAACCCGGCGCTAAGAGCCATCGCGGTGGAGCCGCGGTGGTTCGTGCAATGACGCGGCATGCTGCTGAGAAAGTGTCGCCCACGTAGCTCGGTTCGTAGTTGTTCGGCTTAACTGGAGTTTGACATTCGAGGAGGGATAATCCGTATGTTGCTCGCTATTGGAAACAAGGTAATCTATCCGAGTCACGGCCCCTGTATTATCAGCTCGATCGTCAACAAAGTTGTCGGTGAGCAATCAATGACATTCTATCAACTGATGGTCCTTAACGATGGACGCGGAACGTTGCTCGTGCCGGTAGATAAGGCTAAGAGCATTGGCATCCGTCCGCTCATGAATAAGCCTCAAATTGCAAAGCTGCTGGATCAGCTCAAGCGGCCGTCTACGGCCTCCACAGATCGCAAGCAGCGCGTCCGTGACAACTCGAAACTGCTCTTGTCCGGATCAGCGTTTGACCTAGCAGAGATCGTAGAGTCTCTGACCGAGTTGATTGAAACCAAGGCCTTATCGTTTGGCGAACGCGGTACGCTTGAGAGGGCGAAACGGCTGCTGGTCTGCGAGATATCGGAAGTGACGGGCGAGTCGATGCAGGAGGCCGAGGAGCAGATAGACCGTGCGCTTGTTGCGCGAACAGGAACCAAAGCCTGCGCCGCATAGCAGGGAGACGAATTGTATGGTTTCTTGGGTGAAGAATTCGGTAGTCAGGTAGCGGATCGCCTTGGGGATCAAAGAAGAACACTGAGCCGTCGTCGGCCACCTGAACAGTAACTGCCACGTGGGTCGTTGCGGGCACTGAACGTACGGTTCTTGTAGAGGTCGACCCGCCTATGCGCTGCCGGGAAGAAAGACCAGTTCCAGGAATACCAGAGTTGAGGAACGTACCCCTCTTGCCAATGCCAACGGAAGCCCCTCGCGGTCCGAGTGTCCAACTTAGTCCGCTTCCGCTCAAGTTCATGCGGACACCAGGGGCTAGCTTGAAGGATTTGCGAAACCGACATCCCATGCCGTTTCTTGACTATTGTGGACACAGGAGCATCTGGCTAGCGCTCCTATTGCTTTGCTAATCTATTTCCTTCCCGCAGTGCGAGCAAACTCTCTTCTCAGATTTCTTTGGCAACCTCCAATATTTCCCATACCCTGTGCCTTAGGTCTCGGCCTTCTTGATTTCGCTTTGCTCCTGTCATTTTCCTTTCAGATCACCGCTGATTGATGGCCCCCTGCGTCACCGCCTATAGCGCGATGCTGGCGGTTGAGACGTTGGCTGAACCTTTATTGAGGAGGCGAACTTATCGCTTACTGGACCGATTGTAAAGATGCTTTCAGACGAAAGGCGAGAACTGAGAGCCCTGCCGTGACTAGCAGCCTCTTGCGTATTTCAGTACTGAGCCAAGCTCAAGATGCCAGAAGCGATGTCATCGACCTGGGGCAGAATCTCGTCTTCCAATTCAGGAGAATACGCCACAAACGTATCAAGCGCGGCTACCCTTCGTACGGGACCGTCCAGGTGCTCGAATAACTCATCCGCGATGCGCGCCGCGATCTCTGCGCCGTAACCCCACGACTCGGCGTCTTCGTAAACCACTAAAGCCTTTCCTGTCTTTTGGACCGTTCGCGCGATCGCTTCCCAATCGTAAGGGCTCAAGCTCCGCAGGTCGATCACCTCCGCGCTGATGCCGTGCAGCTCTTGCACCTTCTTAGCCGCAACCACCGAGCGGAACACCGTTGCGCCGTAGGTAATGATCGAAACATCTGAACCTTCGCGCACCACGTTCGCTTTCCCGAACGGGATCATGTATTCGGGGCCGGGGTACGCGCCTTTGTTGTGCGTCTGCCGATACAGGTGCTTGTGCTCGAGAAACATAACCGGGTCGTCCGAGCGAATCGCCGTGCGCAACAGACCGTTGGCGTCGAGCGCGTTTGAAGGCATCACCACTCGCAGGCCCGGCGTGTGAGTGAACAGCACTTCGCTGCACTGGCTGTGACAAATCGCGCCGCCCTTCAAGTAGCCCCCGATCGCCACTCGAATAACCATCGGGCACTTGAACGTGTTGTTCGAGCGCCAGCGCAGCAGCGGCACTTCGTTGCGGAGTTGATGATAAGCAGGCCAGATATAATCGAAGAACTGAATTTCAGGGACCGGCTTCAACCCACGCACCGCAAGCCCAACCGCTCGCCCGATGATGTTAGCTTCGGCAAGAGGAGTGTTGAAGACCCGCGCGTTCCCAAATCGCCGTTGCAGATTGAAGGTGACTTTGAAGACACCTCCCTTCCCTTTCACTTCTTCGAGGTATTGCTCGCGGCTGCAATCGGCGACGTCTTCGCCAAACACGAGTATGCGTTCGTCGCGGGCCATCTCGTCGTGAAGACATGCGTTGATCAGATCGAGCATCGTCTTAGGAGCGCGAGTGTCTTGTTCCGAGGCAGGTGAGACGCCTGCGCTTCCAGAGGCGATCCCTGTGGTATCGAATTCCTGCGAAGTGGGATCGACATCGGGTGAGTAGACATACCACGTCGCGGTTTCTTTGGCGGGTTTTGGCGCCGCCAGGGCTTCATCGGCCGCGCGGTTTACCTCGTCGTCAACTTCTTCGATGATGCGTTTTATGTCTGCTTCGCTCGCGAGCCCTTCGTCTATCAGAAACGCCGGGAACGCGCGCGTCGGATCGCGCCGCGTTTCGTCACTCAGCTCTTCAGCGGGTCGATACTGTTTCTCATCGTCGGATTGAGAATGAGAGTACGGGCGAATCACGTGCGCGTGAACCAGAGCAGGCCCGCGGCGGGCGCGGCAGTAGGCGACGGCGCGTTGCATTGCTTCATAGCTTGCCATCGGATCGCAGCCGTCGACTTCCTGGATCAAAAGGTTGGGGAAACCAGTAAGCAGTTTGGAGATACTGCCGCCAGCCGTTTGCACCTCGACCGGAACCGAGATCGCGTAGCCGTTGTCTTCGATCAGGTACAGCACCGGCAGCTTCAGATTACACGCGGTGTTTAGCGATTCGAAGAACTCGCCCTCGCTTGTCGTGCCGTCACCGGCCGATACGTAGACGATCGACTCAGGCTTATAGTCGTCGATCAGTTTTGTCGGATCGCCGCCGATCAACTCGGCTCGATAAGCCGCCTCGGCGCACCCGACGGCGTGCAGGAACTGCGTGCCGGTCGGGGATGATCGTGAAACGATGTTTAGCGACTGGCTCGCCCAATGGCTCGGCATCTGGCGTCCGCCGGAGGCGGGGTCGTCCGCCGAGCCAACTGCTTGCAAAAGCATATCGGTCGGACTGACGCCGAGAGCGAGGCACAGCGCGCGGTCACGATAGTACGGAACAAACCAATCGGAGCCCGGCTTCATCGCCAGCGCCGCGGCGACGAGCACGGCCTCGTGGCCCGCCCCGGATATTTGGAAAAAGATTCTGTTTTGCGCCTTGAGCTGAAGCTCCTTGTCGTCGATCCGCCGGGACATGTACATCAAGCGATAGATCTTGAGCATGGTCTCGCGGTCGAGGCCGTGGTATTTTTCGATCTTCGGTTGACTGGCCATTCAGATTAACCTTTCGCGAAAATCGAGGATCGAAGATAGAGGATCGAAGAATGAAGAATCGAAGGTAGACAATTGCGTTACAACGTTCGACGCTCGATCCTTATCCTCCATCCTCCATCTTCGATCTTCTATCCTCGATCTTCGCGTTTGCTCAACTCACGATTGCTGCTGATGCCGGCCGATACTCGACTAAATGACCCGCTATCGCCGAAGCGGCTACCGTGTAAGGTGAAGCCAAATACATTTGGCCGGGGCCGCTGCGGCCGGGGAAGTTGCGATTCTGCGCGCTCACCACCACCTGAGTCTTCAACGTGCTGACACCGGGACCGGCATTGATGCAAGCCCCGCAGCTCGGTTCGATGATGTGCGCTCCGACCTCCCGCAGCACTTCGATGTAGCCGCGGGCTTCGCAATACTCCCTTACCTCGACCGAACCGAATTGAATGAAGCACTGCACGTCGGGATGAACTCGCTGGCCGCGAGCGAGCGCTTCGCGAAAGACACGCACATACATGTCGAGGTCTTCCTTCTTGCCCGCGGTGCACGAGCCGCCATATGCGATGTCGATCCTCACCGGAGCCGCAAGCTCGTCAACAAAGATCCCGTTGCCGGGATCACCCGGAGTCGCGATCATCGGACGCAGCTCGCTCGCGTCGATGTCGATAGTCAGCGAGTACTCGGCGTCGGGATCGCTTGTCATGCCTTCGCACATCACCTCAGCCTGGGCGCGAGGAACGCCGCGCTCGACGAGGAACTCGACGGTCTTCTGATCGGCGCCGACGATGCCCGTGAAAGCTCCGACCTCGGCGGCCATGTTGGTCATCGTAGCCCGCTCGTCGATGTTCAGATCGGCCACTGCTTCACCGGTGTATTCGACTATCTTGCCGATCGCATCGCCGTTTCGCACAAAGTCGGTGCGTAGAATCGCCAGCATGAAATCTTTCGCGGTGATGTTGTCGGGCTTGCGGCCCGAGATGCGGACGCGGACTTGCTCGGGCACGCGGACTCGAACATCTTTGGTGATCCACGAATTGAAGATGTCGGTGGTGCCGACTCCGAACGCGATTGCGCCGACCGCCCCCGAGTGCGGCGTGTGCGAGTCCGACCCGATAATGATCTGACCGGGCAGCGCGTAGCTCTGCAGGATCACGCTGTGGCAAATGCCCTCGGAGCCCTGGCGATCGACTTGCGCTCCGTGCAAGCGGATGCCCTGCTTCCTGGCGAAAGCTTCCTGCTTGCGGACCAGTTCGTGCGCGAGATCGAGCAAGCCCATTGCCTTCCGCTCGGGCGGCATCACGTCGTCGAGAAAGGTCAGGTGGTCCTGGAAAAGGTAAACCGACGACGGATCGTTGATCGGCTCCTCACCGACGAGCTTCTCGTAGAAGATCGCGGCCATTGGAGTGACGTACTCGTGGCTGAAGCGGATGTCGGTCCCTACGAATCCAGCGTCGCCGGGCTTGACTGCTTCAACTCCAACCTGGCCTTTCGAAAGATCCGTGACGAAGTGATTCGCAAAGATCTTTTCAGCCAGCGTCATCGGCCGACGCGCCGTAGTGATCGGTGGGATCGAGGTCTTGCCCTGGAGCCTCGCAACGTTGAACGGGAACAGCCCCCCGTACTCGATGATCTGCCGTGTGATTTCATCCTCGCCCGCTGTGAACTCTTCGAGCGGAATTTCATCGCCCTTCGCAACGCGCCTGATCAGATCGAAGTTGGTCGAAGTCAGCAAGCCGAGATTCTGGCAGTTCTGCTTATAAATCCGCTCGTGGTTTTCCGCAATGACCAGCCGGATGCCGGCGGCGATCTCCGCGTATGGTGAAGCTTCGCGGCTCGATCCCTTGCCGCGTCGTTTGCCCGATACCGATGCGACGAAGCCGCCGTTCTTGACGTCGTTGCGCTTTACCGGGAACTGATCGCCGCACTTCAGTCCGATATAGATGAACTCGCCGAGGGTTTCGTCGAAGTAGTAACAGATGTAAGCCGGGGTCATCTCGTCAGTCGAAATATCGCTGCGCAACGCAGGAATGTTTCCCGGATCAAGGTCGGTTCCCTCGAGTTGCGATCTTACGAGTACGGGGTCTTCGGCGAGGAAGAGGATGCGGCCGGTGAGCTGAACTTTCGATGGACGCTTTTCGACCTTGCGCTTCAATAAACTCTCGATCATCCAGAACTCCTAAATGAGATCCTAATTCGCTAAAGCAGCATTAGGAAACCCTTTTCAATCGAAGCTTCATTTTAACCCCAGGGACGCGGTTTCTCCAAAACCAAGGAGTAATTGTAAGTTGAACCTGAGCTGTATTTCGATCTCGCGAGAGCGAAGGCGGGACGGCGGGTGGAAACCTGGATGCGAATTAGCGCTGCCGTTTCGTCTCTATGCCTTAGCAGTGCGCCGGGCTAGACTCGCAACTGCCCCGGCCAGGCTTGAGGGCTCAACTGGTTTCGCGACGTGGCGCTGGAATCCAGCCGCCAGAACGCGTGTGCGGTCCTCGGCCCGCGCATATGCGGTCAGCGCGATGGCAGGAATATTGCCGCCGCGCTCGGGACCCATCGCACGAATCTTGCTGATCAAGTCAAACCCGTCTTCGCCAGGCATTCCGATATCACTGACCAGCACGTCGGGCATGGATACGTTCGTGGCATGGGCTAACGCTTCTACCGCCTCGGCCGCTGAGGACGCGGCGATCACTTCGGCACCCCGAAGTTCGAGCATCGCGACAAGCACCTCTCGCGCGTCGCGCTCATCGTCGACAATCATCACGGAAAGGCCGGCAAGTTCCAATGGCTGCTCCAACACGGGCTGGCGCTCATTCGCGCAGCGTTCAAGGTGGGCGCCCTCGTTCCAACCCGTGGCCACCAACGGAAACGACACTGTGAAAGTCGAGCCCTTTCCCTTTCCCTGGCTGTCGGCGCTAACCGATCCCCCGTGCATCTCGACCAGGTGGCGCACTATTGCGAGTCCAAGTCCCAGCCCGCCATGCATTCGGGCGAAGGTGCTGTCGGCCTGTCTGAAGCGATCGAACACATAAGGCAGAAATTCTTCGCCGATTCCTTCCCCGCTGTCGGCGACAGTTATTTGGGCGCTCGTTCCGACGCGCGCAAGCCTGACTTGGACGCGCCCCTGGTTCGGCGTGAACTTTATCGCGTTTGACAGAAGGTTCCAAACTACCTGCTGCAGGCGGTTAGGGTCGCCGGAGACGGCGCCCACCGAGGGATCCAGCGACACCTCAAGCCGGATATTCTTGGCGTCGGTTGCTGGTCGCACCGCGTCCAGAGAAGCCTCGATCACCGGGCCGAGCTCGATCGGTCTTACGTCCAGCAAGAGCTTTCCGGTCATGATTCGGGACACGTCCAACAGATCTTCGATCATTTGAGCGAGCAACTTGGTGTTCCGCTCAATCGTCCGGAGGGCGCGCGTCGACGCCGGCTCATCCAGGCTGCCGGTCCGCACGAGCTGAGCCCATCCGAGAATCGAGTTCAGCGGCGTGCGTAGCTCGTGCGACATGACTGCGAGGAACTCGTCCTTGATCCGATTAGCCTCGCGCAGCTCGTACGTTCGCGCTTCCACAGTGCGCTCGAGCTCGACGGCATGACGCTCAAGCGCCGACTGCTGTTCTTCAAGCAGGCGTCGGAGCTGACGGACCTGGATTGCGCGGGCCAGCGCGGCAACGAAGTAGTCCCGTTCGATCGGCTTCTGGATGAAATCGTAAGCCCCGCCGCGCAGTGCCTGAAGGGCCAGGTCGTGCTCCCCGTGCCCGGTGATGAGCAGGGCCGGTGTATGTGGCCTCAGCGCTCGGATCTCCGTCAGCAATGCCAGCCCGTCCATCCCCGGCATCTTGATGTCGGTGACGATTGCGTCGTAATCGATCGAAGCAATCCGATTGAGCGCGGTCTGTGCCGAATCGCAGGTGTCAACCGCCAACTCTTTCATCCGGAGGTGCAGCGCATCGGGAAGCGCCCGCAATAGAGCCAGGTCGTCGTCGACTATGAGTACGTGAGGAACACTCATTTTAGGACTCCCTTGACGCTGCCTCAGCCAGCGGAAGCTGGATCACGAAGGTAGCGCCTTCGCCGGGTGGCTTCTTTGCTACTGTTATCGTTCCGTGATGCTCCTTGAGTATGCCGTAGGTGATCGACAGACCAAGGCCGGTGCCTTTCCCCACTTCCTTGGTGGTGAAGAACGGATCGAAGATGCGCTGCTCCAGCCCGTTTGGTATTCCGGGACCTGTGTCACTGAACGCCAGCTCCGCGACGTCGTGACTGATCGCACATTCGATTGAGATGACCCGCCGTGGCGAAGTTCCCACCGCGTCCCGAGCGTTGGTCAGCAGGTTGATGAACACCTGTTCCAGTTGAATGGCGTTGCCAATCACCACCGGGTCGGGCTGGCAAAGGTTAATATGGACGTCAATCTGGCGGAGCCGCATCTGCTCCTGCACGAGCGAGAGCGCACGCTGAATCACTTCATTGATTGTGACCGGTTCGCGGCTAACGGGCGCGGGGCGGCCAAAGGTGCGCAGGTGGGCTATGATCTCGGACGCCTTACGTACCTGCTGCATAGCGCTGTCCAGTTCCTGCAGAAAGCGCTCGCGGTCGGCGCTTCCCAACTCCATCAGATCGATAGCGTTGCCGACGAATAGGCCGATGTTGTTCAGCGGGTTGTTCAGTTCGTGAGCTACACCGGTGGTCAACTCGCCCAGCGTTGCAAGCTTGCCCGCCTGCACGAGCTGTTCCTGCTTATCACGGAGTTCCTGCTCGCGACGTTGCATCTCCTCGGTTGTCTCGCGCAGGTCGTCCATGATGTGAATCATTGCTTTGCGGCTTCGTTCGAGTCTCAGGTTTGACTGGTGTGAATCCTGCAAAATGTGCAGCAACGCGCGACGCGAGCTGTCGAGCCGCTCGGTCTGGCGGGCGAGGCGGCTGCGGTCCCGCTCGTAATCGACCAGGATGTGGAGCATCGCCTTACGCTGATCGCCAAGCCGCTTGTTGAGCTGAGTCAGATCGCTCATTATGTGAATGAGCGCGCGGCGTCGCTCCTCGCCCTTGAGCACCCGTTGCTCGAGCAGCCGGACTTGCTCGCGCAATCTCGCTGCGAGTTCGTTCGGGTCTTCAAGGTCCGCTCCAGACCGTACTTCTTCGGCGGTTGTCATATAGCTTACCAATTGCTGCTTGTGTCGGCTTTCGGCTTGCCAACCTCCTGCCTGAGCGTTTCCAGTTCCTTTTCCAGGGCTATCATCTTCAGCTCGCGGCCGACCACCACTTCTTCGAACTTCTCCAGGTCAAGTATTTTTTCCTGCAGCTCGGCCTTCGACTCCTGCAGGTCGCGCACCGCTTTCTCGTAAGCGCGCATGTCCCGCAGAATTCCAATAGCGCCGATCACCTTGCCGTCCGGATCGCGAAGAGCCGATGCGTTCAGCGTGGTGGGAATGATTTCGCCCGACGCGCTTCGCGGGTTCAGTCGGGCGTTTCGGGTCACGCCACGCTCTACCACTTCGCGCAGCGCGGCGGTGAACTCGCGAGTCTCTTCCACGCTGATGAATCTTGACAGCGATTGTTCGAGCAGTTCGTCCTGACGGAAGCCGAGCAGCGCGAACACCGCGTTGTTGGCCTGCTGAATCTTGCCTTCGAGGTCGGAGACGAACACCGGGTCGGGAGCATTCTTGATCAAGCTCTCCGCATAGGCCCGCGCCTTATCCTGCTCGCGCATATCTCGCAGGATGCCGATGGCGCCGATCACCTTCAGGTCCGAATCTCGAAGGGCCGACGCATTCAGCGTCGTCGAGATGATCTCGCCCGACGCGCTGCGCGGGTTCAGGCGCGCGTTTCGCGACACACCGCGCTCGACCACCTCGCGAAGCGCTGCGGTGAACTCGCGGGTTTCTTCGGCGCTGATGAACCTGGACAGCGATTGCTCGAGCAGTTCGTCCTGCCGGAAACCAAGCAGGGCAAATACCGCGTCATTTGCCTGGAGGATCTTGCCTTCGAGATCGGACACGAACACAGGGTCCGGAGCGTTCTTGATCAAGCTTTCGGCATAGGCCCGGGCCTTGTCCAACTCGCGCATGTCGCGAAGGATACCGATGGCGCCGATCACCTTGCCATCCGGATCGCGCAGCGCCGAAGCGTTCAGGCTTGTGGGAATGATCTCGCCGGATGCAGTACGAGGATTCAACACGACGTTGCGGGTAACGCCGCGCTCGCCTTGAATGCCCCCGCCGTCGCGCGCTTCGCGCTCGACCACCTCACGAAGGGCTAAAAGGAACTCGCGAGTCTCATCCGGGGAGAGAATGCGCGACAGGGATTGCTCGATCAGCTCATCCGGTCTGAACCCCAGTAGCGCAAACACCGCGTCGTTTGCCTGAAGAATCTTGCCTTCGAGGTCCGAAACGAAGACCGGGTCGGGAGCATTCTTGATCAAGCTTTCGGCGTAGGCGCGTGCCTTGTCGATCTCCCGCATATCGCGGAGTATGCCGATCGCGCCGATCACTTTTCCGTCCGGATCGCGCAGCGCCGAAGCGTTGAGCGTCATCGGAATGATCTCGCCCGAGGCGCTGCGGGGATTCAGACGGGCGTTACGAGTCACGCCACGTTCGACGACCTCGTCAAGTGCCGCCATGAATTCGCGGGTCTCGTGCGGGCTGATGAATCGTGAGAGCGATTGCTCGAGCACTTCGTCCTGACGGAAGCCAAGCAGTTGCGACACGGCGTCGTTAGCCTGGAGAATCTTGCCCTCGAGGTCCGAGACGAACACCGGGTCAGGGGCGTTCTTAATCAAGCTCTCCGCATAAGCGCGGGCTTTGTCCTGCTCGCGCATGTCTCGGAGGATTCCGATCGCGCCGATCACCTTCCCGTCCGGGTCCCTCAGAGCCGATGCGTTAAGACTTGTAGGAATGATCTCGCTCGAAGCGCTACGTGGATTCAGACGCGCATTTCGCGACACGCCGCGTTCGACAACCTCCCGGAGCGCGGCGGTGAATTCTCGAGTCTCCTCGGGGCTGATGAACCGAGAGAGCGATTGCTCGATCAGTTCATCAGGCTGGAAGCCGAGGAGTTGGGCAACCGCATCGTTTGCCTGGAGGATTTTGCCCTCGAGATCTGAAACGAAAACCGGATCCGGAGCGTTCTTGATCAAGCTTTCCGCGTAAGCGCGAGCCTTGTCCAGCTCGCGCATGTCACGCAGGATGCCGATTGCGCCGATCACGCTTCCGCTGGGATCGCGCAGCGCCGACGCGTTCAGGCTGGTTGGGATTACTTCGCCGCTGGCGCTTCGGGGGCTCAGGACCACGTTGCGAGTCACGCCGCGCTCGACCACTTCGCGAAGGGCAGCCGTGAACTCGCGAGTCTCTTCCGGGCTGATGAAGCGCGACAGCGATTGCTCGAGCACTTCGTCCTGACGGAAACCCAGGAGATGCGATACGGCATCGTTGGCCTGCAGGATTTTGCCTTCCAGGTCTGCGACGAAGACTGGATCCGGAGCATTTGCGATGATGATGTCGGCGGCAAGCAAGCCAGCCGCCCTGCTGGGCACGGGCTGCGGAATAGTATCAGCCATAGTAAGGGTCCTCCTGTTCCAGTTGACTTGTGCAGACGAACTTGATTGACGTGATGTGAATACTGCTGTGTAGGCTTACCAGGTTTTCCGACGACCCGTACGGGTGTCGAGCCGCACTGCTGAACCCGCGATTGCCGGCATCCGTCGCGCGGACTAATGCGTCCGGGTTGATACTAAGAAAGAGCCGGACTACTTGTCAAATGGTTATCGTAAGGTAAGGCTGGGCTGAGGCAAGCAATCAGGGTGACCATTTGCGTCTCCATGTCTTAGCGGTGCGACGGGCGAGACTTGCGACTGCCGTCGCGAGACTGGAGGGCTCGACCGGTTTCGCAACATGACGCTGGAATCCAGCCGCGAGAACGCGAGCGCGATCCTCCGCGCTGGCATATGCCGTGAGCGCGATTGCGGGAATATCGCCCCCGCGCTCGGGGCCCATCGCGCGAACCATCGCGATCAAGTCGAAGCCGTCTTCGCCTGGCATCCCGATGTCACTGACCAACACATCGGGCCTCGATCCATTGGTGGCGTTTGATAGTGTTTCCAGCGCCTCGGCCGCTGAGGATACCGCGATCACCCTGGCGCCCCGAAGTTCGAGCATCGCGACAAGCAACTCGCGCGCGTCGTGTTCATCATCGACAATCATCACGGAGAGGCCGGCGAGATCTTTTGGCTCGTCCAACGAAGGCTGGCCGGAATCCACGAGCGGGGGGTGGGCGTCCGCGTTCCGTTCCGGCGCCAGTAGTGGAAACGACACTGTGAAGGTTGCGCCCTCTCCCTTTCCCCGGCTGTCGGCGCCCACCGATCCCCCGTGCAACTCGACCAGGTGGCGCACTATTGCGAGTCCGAGTCCCAGGCCGCCATGCATCCGGGCGAAGGTGCTGTCGGACATTGTGAAGCCATAGAACACACACGCCA
>WNFR01002741.1_pt1 | contig 22789 bp, 16 predicted proteins | sample 5400221 | NCBI WGS metagenome assembly WNFR01 (sample SAMN13153357, study PRJNA577476) | soil metagenome | isolation source: 40 cm soil under Madrone tree | place: USA:California | collected 2016-06-14 | reverse complement strand
AAAGTTTTATACCGACAACCAAAGCAGAATCGAGTCCGCCCTGAATGCTGCTTTGGTTGTCGGTATAAAACTTTGAGATCTCTATCTCCGACGGTTGATGCGTCTTCTCGCTGATTTCCGCGCGCACCAGTTCTTCCGGCGCAACGTTGCGACGATTTGCTTCCGCCAGCAATAACAAATTGTAGATTGCCTGGTCCAGCGCCTGCTTTTCCAGCAGATAAGTACTCAGGTGAAGCTTATAAGCCATCGGGCGTAGGCGCTCATCGATCATCGCCGCGGTTATGGGCTTGCCAGCCACTGTCGCCAGCATGGTGGCAGGCGGCAAGGTTGCGGCGTTGAGATCAGCACCCTTTACGACCGGAAGCGACGTGCGTAGTCGATTCACCAGGTCCCCAGACAAGCGCGTCTCCTTTTCGCCGAGCAAGTAAGCGGCGACATCCTTCTTCATCGTGTCGGGATCGCTCTGATTGATCGCATCGCGATTGTCCTCGATAAACTTATTAATCTCGGCGGTCGTCGGCTCGGTCAGCTTTCGCTTTACTTCAATGTCGTACAACTGCTGGGCCGTCATTTTGCGGCGGGCGGCTTCCGCCTCGAGCAACAACGTGTTGACTTGGAGCTCCAATATTTGGCGGCGCGCTTCGGCAATTTTGTCATTGAGGCTTTCAACCTCTTCGCGTACGCGCGGATCAATCTCGGCGGTCGTTACGTTTTGGCCATTCACTACGGCAAGCAGCACGGGTGCCGCAGGCGGTCGCACCGCGGTGGCGGCAGGCGAAGGCTCAGCTACTGGAGCCCCAGGCCCAGGCTTTGCGGCAGCCCGTCGGACCGGGCGTGCTCTCCGCGTCTGCGCGTTGGCGCTTGCCAGCGCAAACAACAAGATAAGCAGTAACGAAACAGCTTTAGGTTGATTCATTTAAAGTGCTGGGCCGACTGGTCGGGCTAACTGATAATCGTTGCAGTGACGTTAGAGCGCAAAACAGCGGACGAAGTTGCCCGCTCCGAACTTCGAATCAGGATGGAGATCTGGTTGGAAACGAAAGTCTACGGTACGTTTTTCGTGACCTAACGGTACCGAATAATGCTGCGTCGGCGACGCTTTACGGGCCTTCGCGCTGAAAGTAAATCCTTGTGGCGGCCGTTAAGAATAAAAGCCAGCCCCTGGTGAGTAACTCCCAACATACGTGCGGCCCGCGTTACGCTGCCGTCGGATGCCGCCAGCGCCCGGCCTATCAAATCGGCCTCATAGTGCAGCACGTGTTCTTCGAGTGAAACGTCGATTGAAAAACTGGGCGAGTCTGATGCTTCGGATGCTTGTTGCGACTGGTCCGTCATCTCTCGGCGCACACCACTGTCAAGACCGGCCTGCTCAGACAGAGACGTAGCATGGGTCACGAGAAAACGCCGCGCAGATTTTCCGAGACGATTTTGTATTTCCGGATTCTGGGAGTTGCCCAACTCTGATTCCGCTAATCGAAAGTATGTAAGTAACTCAGCCAAAGGAAGATGACTGGCTAATTCCTCAACAATTGCCAGAGCGGCTGTGCCGGCGCGTTCCGGATCGCCGGCATCGTGGCCCACGCGAATCGCCTGCTCCAGTGTTGTTCGGGCTCTGGAAAAGTTGCCTAAACGCGCCAAGGCCGTGCCGTGAGTAGTCAAAGCTTCCGCAAGCAGCGAAAGCTCGTCGCCTTCTTTCAATGCCTGGACGGCGCCGCGGGCTACTGTCTCTGCAGCAGTGAAACTGCCACGAGCAATCAAAGCCCGCGCCCGGGTGTCGTCAACCTGCGCTACCATGCCCTTGTCCCTTAAAGCTTTGAATAGGGCGCGAGCCTGATCCAGGTGTTTGGTGGCTTCGCTGTAACGACCGAGGCGGACGAAAAAATACGCAACGTTATTCTCGATCATCGCGTGGAAGCGTTTGTTGCCTGCCTTTTCAACATGAAAAAGGGCCGCTGAGTATTCAATCAGCGCCTGGTCTATATAGTCTTCGCGGTTACTTGCCAGACCGAGATTCTTTAGTACCGTTGCGTACTCGTTATGAAACTTACCCTTCAAATTGTCGTTGGTGCTGGCTGCAAAAAGCCGAGCTGCCTCTCGATGAGTTCCGAGCGCATCTTCGTAGCGGTTGGAAACTCTTTCGACGATGGCGCGATTCAGCAAAGCGCGGAGCCGCTGTTCGCTATCGAGGTCACCGAGCCGACGGAGCGCGTCGTCAAGGGTGACACGAGCTTCATCGATTGCGCCTTCGCGCCAATAACAAATGGCCAGATCCACGCGGGCCTCAGCACTTTGCTCCGGAAGTCCCAACCGTTCGAAAGTGCGCGCCGCTTGTGAGATGAGGTCCTTAGCAATTTCCTGGGCGCCGGGTATCTGCCCGGCACTACCAATCCAGCCCGACAATGTGCCGGCCCGCAACAGGACGTTAGCAGCTTCCAGCTCAGTTAATCCGTCTAGTTTGGGAAGGTCGCCAATGCGGTTCCAATAGGAACCCATCGCTTGCCGAGCAGCCTCGTATTCAGCAACTTCCTCGAGTGCCTTTGCCCGCCGGCAAACCTCCAGAACGGGCTCTGCAACCTGGGTTGAAATAATATTTTTCCGTGGTGAAACCATGGAGTCTATTTTCATGTGAGGCGGCTCCTTTACTTGCGATGCAAGAATCCTTGCAAGAGAGTTGCCATGTGGCTATGATGCGCGTCGTTTAGCGATCCCGCAGTTGGCCTCCCACCTTCGTGCTCAACTGCCTTTATCAACCGATTAACCCGAAAAAACCGAATTGGAGAGAAAACCATGAAAAAGATGAAAGCATTCTGCACGGCAACGGTTCTGGCTCTAACCCTAAGCGTTTCTGCATTTGCGGGCGACATCGCCACCCCGGGCATGGCGCTCCCTGGTGATCTTGGCACGCCCGGCTCAGTTTCCACAGCGCCCCCGACCTTATCCGCTAACGAAACACTTGTTATTAGCAATAGGGACGCGGGTGTCCTAGGCGACGTGCTGCTTGCGCTCCTGTCGATGTTCTAACGCAGAATCAAAGAGCGCCTGTTCAAGCTGATTAGAGTTGTACTTAAGCCCAGTCAGGACTTGCCGGGTATCTTGCATGCCCGGCAAGCGAACTGTAACCGGGCGAATGCTACCTTCATAGGCGACGGGAAAGCAAGAGCTAGTTGAACGACCGGCGCCCAGAGGGTTGATTTTGAGCTGCGGGTTAGTTCGTATTGGCGGCGACTAATTTGCGGACGGTTTCCAAAGTGTCGGCCTCAGCAGGCTTTTTGTCGGGGCGTAAGCGAAGAATCCTCGGGAAGCGCAACGCATAGCCGCTCTTATGTCTTTTCGACGGCTGAACGCGATCGAAGCTAACTTCAATAACAATCACAGGTTCAACCAGGTGGACACGGCCGTGTCCGAACTGCTGTATCGTGTGTTCGGTAAACCACGCCGTCATTTCGGCCAACTCAGCATCGGTAAGCCCTGAATATGCCTTTCCGATATTAAGCAATTCACCATCATCTTCGGAACGACGCACGGCAAAAGTATAGTCAGAAAGCAAGTGCTTTCTTTTGCCATGGCCCACTTCCACCGCCGTGACCACGACATCGAGCGTGGCAATGGCCCGCTTCAATTTCAGCCAATCGCGGCCACGGCGGCCGGGTTTATAGAGAGACGCAGGACTTTTGATCATTAAGCCCTCGTTGCCGCGAGCTCGCGCCCGGTCAAACTCTTCGTCCAGTGCAGCCACTTCGCTGAACAACTTTGCCGAGGAAACTCGAATCAGCGATTCTTGAGAAATAATTTCTTCCAGGATTCGGCGGCGTTCATTTAGTGGTTCGTCTGTTAAAACCCGGCCGCCCGCGTACAAGAGATCGTAAGCGACTAATACGACTGGTACTTCCTCGAGCAGTTTTTCTCCGATAGTTTTTCGCCCTAACCTTTTTTGCAGCTCACTAAAGGCGAGTATATGGTCGCCAATGGCGGGCACGATCTCGCCGTCGATAACGGCATCGGTTTTGATATCACGCAGCGGCGCTTCTAACTCAGGAAAGCGATGGGTGATCTCGTCCATGGTGCGTGAGTAAATTGCCACTCGTCCTTCACGGACATGCGCCTGAGCGCGAATGCCGTCAAATTTGTCTTCAACAAAGAACTCGGCCGGCATGGTGCGCGCAATGTCTGCAAGATCTGCTGCGGGCGTAGCCAGCATGAATTTGATCGGGTGAAACAGGCGCATGCTTACGTCCGTCAGATTGTTCTCCGTCGAGCGTACAGCCGTTTCGCCAATGTCGCCCAGCAGCATATTGACCTGCGACACGCGCGCGAGTGGCTGTGCGAAAGCACGCGCGATCGCGTCCTCGACCAGACTCTCCCGCAGTCCAATTCTCAAATCACCGGCGAGTAACTTAATCAGGTACTTTGCTTCGAGCGGCGTGGAGTGGCGCAATATTGCAACCAACAAAGCGGTCTTATTTTTGATTCCTCTTGTATCACTTAATCGGGTAATAAGTGATTCAGTTTCTGCAAGCGTTATCTCTGCCTTGTCATATGAATGCTTTGCCGCCTTTACTGCCTCGTAAGCAGCTTCGCCAGCGTCGCCAAGGCGCACATAAACAGGTTGAAGTTCCTGAAGACTAAAGCCTGTCGCTTCGCTGAGGGCGGTACTGATGATGCTGCCACCGACATTTGTGGTCCTTGAATCGTTCAGCGGAAATTGATGGCCGGCAAAATAGCGCGCCGCTCGTGATAAGTCGGCGTCGTTAAGTTGCTTAAAGTAGTCTCCTACCAAAGCTGCTTTCTCGAGCTTCTTTGTGGTCGCAGAAACCTGTTCGGCAACTTCAGCCAGACTTTGAAGTGAAGCAGCGGGGACCGTCTTTGCCGCACCGGGGGGTTCTTTGCTTATCAAAGTAGTCATCGAGTTGTTGTCGGACTTAAGCTCGCTCAGAAATATCGATATTGATTTCAGTGTTTGCTGAAACCAAGGTTGCGCGAGTGTGCGAGACAGTGTCAAGCGGGCTTTTCCCGAACACAACTGCCACCAATTCGTACGCCCGGAAAAACCGCATATTTCTGCTTTGTAGGGCTGCAGGTTACAATCATTTCGGACGGTGGCGTTTAGAGGCAACCGAAAGGAATTTTCGAAAAGTGGTTTTACTAATTCTCGAATCGCTTGGCAGTACCGAGCTACTGTTCATTTTGGCCATGGCCCTGATCTTCTTTGGCCCACGCAAGCTGCCGCAACTAAGCCGCTCGCTCGGCAAGAGCATGGCAGAGTTTCGACGGGCGTCCGAGGACTTCAAACGAACCTGGGACCGCGAGGTAAGCCTGGAAGAGGTGAGCACCACTGCCGTCACGACACAGCCGGCCGGTAACTTAGAAGACAACTCGATACTGGCGCCAGCTACCCCTTTGCAGCCACCCATGATCGAGGCCATCGCGCCTGACCGCGTAATCGCTCGCCAAGCAATCCAAAACGACGATCCCGGCTCGTCTGCAGTTGATTACGCCGAACCCGCTTCCAGTCACTCCGAACCCTCGCGCAAGCGCGACTGGTTATGAAGCAGCTACACCTCGATAGCGATCATTAATGTCAACATTTCTAAAAGCGCGCGTTAGCGGCCCGGGGAAGGAAGAAGAACTTGGCGGGCAGATGTCCTTCCTGGAGCATCTCGACGAACTGCGCAGTCGTCTGATTCGCTCAATCCTGTTTGTCTTTCTGGCGGCGACGGTCTGTTGGTTCGTCTCTGATCGTATTTATGCTTTTCTTGCACTGCCCGTCGAACGGGCGCTTGCTGAAGCGCAAAGGCGCCAGGTTCCAATCAATGGCTTGACCGGGAACGAGAGAATACTGCCGCTTACTTCGGTTCAGGAAAACGATGTCGGCCGCTACATCTTTCCCGCAGAAACGAAGCTGGGAGCCAGCGTGATTCCGGCCGGCGCTTCCGTGATGGCGCGCGCGGTAAAGGATTCGCAAGGACAACTCGGTCTTTTTACTGATGAGCCTTTGTACGCTGGGAACACGATCATTCCCAAAGGCGTGCGTCTGCCGGTAGATTTCAAGGCCCTGCCGGAAGCGTATTCCGGAATCAGTGACAAGTTAATTGTGACCAGCGCGATGGAGCCGTTTGCGCTCTACATGAAAGTATCGTTATACGGTGCGCTCTGTTTATCCATACCTTTCTTGCTCTGGCAAATCTGGGCGTTTGTTTCGCCGGGTCTCTATCCGCACGAGCGCGCGTATGTCACCCCCTTTATCGGGCTTTCGTCAATCTCGTTCGTGCTTGGAGCGGCGTTTGCTTATAAGATTCTTTTCCCACCTGCCGCAAAATATCTGCTGGGCCTGGGACAGGATTTTAGATTACTGCTGAAAGCCGACGACTACTTCGATTTCATAATCATCGTGATGTTGGGCATGGGCGTCGTTTTTCAAATGCCCGCAATTACCTATGTGCTGGCGCGCATCGGCCTGGTGACGGCAGGGTTTCTAATACGCATTTGGAAAACGTCGATAATCGTAATTTTGATTGCCGCGGCCGTGCTTTCGCCCACGAACGATATCCCAAATATGCTTTTATTCGCCGCGCCAATGTTTGCGCTTTACATAGTTTCGATATTTGTTGCCTGGATATTCAGCCGGCCTCGCAGAGCCAGCTAACCGGGCGGGGATTCCCGTTATTTGCCCGGAAAAAGGCAACGAAATCAGTCCTTTCCGGCATCTTGACTGTGTTCTTAGCGAGACCTTAGAATCCCTGGCTCTCGCACGGCTCTGATTTGTCGCGCAACTGTTTGAGTTCCAGAAATTAACAGGAGTTTTAGTTATGTCTTTTCCCAAAGCCAGTGTCCGCCTGGTTCTTTTCCCGCTCTTATTGGCCGGCGCCAACTTGTTTGGCTTCGCCCAGGACCCTCGCCAAACCCAGGATCCAATGGAAAAACCTCGCAACGTGAAGCCGGAACTGAAAAAAGCATACAAGGATTGGCTGGAGAAGGACGTCACCTATATCATCACTCCCGAAGAGCAAAAGGCCTTTAAGAAACTTGCAACCGATGATGAACGTGAGAAGTTTATCGAGGAATTTTGGCGGCGCCGTGACCCGGATCCCGATACGGATGAAAACGAATTCAAAGAAGAATATTACGAGCGCATCGCTTATGCCAACGAGCACTTTGCCTCCGGTATCCCGGGCTGGAGAAGTGACCGCGGCCGCATCTGGATAATGTATGGCAAGCCTGACGAACGGGAAACGCATCCGTCGGGTGGTCCATACGATCGGCCTTCATATGAAGGCGGCGGCATGACGACAACCTATCCGTTTGAAACCTGGTTTTATCGCTATCTTCCCGGCGTTGGTTCGGGAATTGAGATTGAGTTTGTTGATCCCACGGGCAGCGGTGAATATCGCATCGCGCGCAACCCGAGTGAGAAGGATGCAATGCTCAACATTCCCGGCGCCGGACTCACGCTTTCCGAAGAGCTGGGACTCTCAACCAAAGCGGATCGCGTCACCTCGATGGGCCAGTTCGGCATGAACAATTACCAACGCGCACAGGACAGCCCGTTTGCTCGTTTGCAGTTGTTGGCGGATCTAAGCCGCGCGCCGCAGATCAAATTTAATGATCTGGCAAGCGCTGTGAACACCGGCGTCATTGAAGAGAACCCGCTAAATTTCGATCTGCGCGTGGATTTCTTCCGTCAATCGGATGAGCGGGTAATTACCGCGTTTACTATTCAAACTGAAAATCGGGACTTGTCCTTCACGGACAGTGGCGGTTTACAGCAGGCCCGCATCAATATTTTTGGAAGGATCACATCTGTTGCCGGCCGGCGCGCGGGAATTTTTGAGGATCCGGTAATCACCACGGCTACCACCCAGGAACTGACTGATGCGAAGGAACGCAAGTCTGCCTATCAGAAAGCCGTGGCCCTTGTGCCCGGCACGTACAAAGTTGATGTCATCGTGCGTGATGTTACATCTGGAGCCACCGGCGTGCGCCACGTCGGTTTCACGGTACCCAAGTATGATGCCCAGAAACTCTCGACATCTACTTTAGTGCTTGCCTCGAAACTTGAAAGTCTTGGTGATCAGCCCGCAGTGGGACAATTTGTCATCGGCCAGACGAAAGTGATTCCTAATGTTTCGGGAATCTATCGTCGGGGCCAGCCGCTGGGCGTTTACTTGCAGATCTACAACGCGGGTATCGATCAAACTACGCTGCGTCCCGCTGTCGATGTGGAGTATGTGCTGATGAAGGATGGCAAAGAAATCGGCAAGCAGCCCGAGACCTGGCAGGGCTTGAGCGATGCCGGCCAACGGCTGACACTGGCGCGTCTGATTGATTCGCAACGCCTGACGCCCGGCTATTATGAATTAACGATTCAAATTCGCGATCGAGTTTCGGGCCAGGCGCTGACGCCTTCAGCGAAGTTCTCGATTATTCAGTAATTGAGGTTTACCGCAAAGGTGAATGGTGATAGTGGCGCGGATGCCATTATCACCATTTATTATTTACGCCGCTGGTAGCTTTCCCTGACTGTTCCCAGCTTCGTATTTCCCTGAACTGAGTTTTTCCGCGCATCCATCACGTCAACCTCGAAACCTGGAAATGAAGGACGGAATCGCTGTGTCTTCCAAGTCTCGACGGTGATATCGTTTTCTGCCGCGCGGTGATAAGCGTATTGCGGCAGGCCTTCGCGGTCGCCGCGCACGTCGGCGCCGGTTAGGTGAAGGATGCGCACACGAAAACCCTCAATGCGCTTAATCTTTCGCTCGACGTTGGTTATTGAGGACATTCCAGGTCCCTGATTATAACTTGAACTGTGGCCCAAAGCTTCTGCTTAACTAACAATGCAGGCTAAGCGTCCTAATTCGGCGTCGCACATGCGAATGATAGAATATTGATGCAAATGGAACAGCCGATTCACTTGTTGACGTTCACCCAGAATGAACTTGTAGAGTTCTTTGCGCGCAGCGGTGAACTCGCATATCGTGCGCGACAGGTTTTTTCGGGTCTGCACCAGCGTCGGCTGCAAAGCTTCGCAGCGATGACGGACTTGCCGAAAGCTTTGCGCGTGCATTTGGATTCCATCGCAACAGCGTCAAATCTTACGATTGAGTCGCGTTACCTTTCGCAAGACGGAACCCGTCGCTTTCTGATGAAGACACCTGACAACCGGCCGGTTGAAACAGTTTTCATTCCCGAAGAGCGCCGCGACACTATCTGTTTCTCATCGCAGTCGGGTTGTCCTTTGCAGTGCACTTTTTGTCTGACCGCCCAACTTGGCCTGCTTCGTTCGTTAACCGCCGGCGAGATCGTCGAACAAATAATAATTGCGCTAAATGACGCCTACGGTGTCGGTGTGAAGCCGCCGCGCGGAATAAATCTGGTAGGCATGGGCGCCGGTGAACCGTTTCTGAATTTCGCTGAGCTGATCAAGGCCCTTGGCATCATGGCCGATCCACACGGTCTATTCATCGTTCCCAATCGCGTGACGATTTCAACTGCCGGCGTCGTGCCGCGCATTCGCGAACTGGCAACGATGGCGAATCGGCCGCACCTTGCCATTTCGTTAGCAGCGCCAGGTGACGAGCTGCGCAACGAGTTGATGCCTATCAACAAGAAATGGCCGCTCGAGGATTTGTTGAGCGCTTGCAAGGAATTTGAAGAAAGTCTGAAACCTGGCGAACGAGTGACTTTTGAATACGTAATGCTGGACGGCGTTAACGATTCAGATGAGCAAGCCAGACAACTGGCGAACCTGCTAAATCGTCACGAGCTACGCGCGAAGGTAAATTTGATTCCGCATAACCCGGCGGATCCGTTGCCCTATCAGCCTTCATCAGCGGCGCGGGTAGAATCGTTCAAAGCCATTCTCGAATCGAAGGGCATCCATACTTACGTGCGCCGGCCGCGCGGCAGGGACATCTATGCGGCATGCGGCCAATTGGCGGCACGACGGGAAAACAATCTTGCCGTTGCCGCGTTGACCTAATGCTTTATTGAAAACGTGTGAATGTTAGGTAATGAGCTTACAAGGCAATGTTGACTGCGCCAAAACCATCCTGGAATTCTGAAAGCGAATGCGAATAATGACTCAACTGCTACTCTCAATAACCCTGCTCATTGCCCCGGCGAATTTCTTTGCCACGCCACAGTCAGCCCCAAACATTAAGGTCACCGCTGCACTTGCGGCGGACAAAGTGCAACGCGGCCGGACGGTGCAGGGAACGGTTGTGATGGATATTCCTTCAGGCTTTCACGTCAACTCCAGCAGGCCGCTGGAAAAGTTTCTGATTGCGACGCAGCTTAAAATTGAGACGCCAAAAGGATTTCGCGTGGGTGCCGTCATTTATCCGCGCGCTGTTTTGCGCAACTTCAGATTCTCGAAGAATAGAGTTTCAGTTTACGAAGGACGAGCGACGATGAGATTCAGCGTGATGGTGCCCGCGAATTTTCCGAGCGGGGCTTCAGAATTGAAAGGGTACCTGCGCTTCCAAAGCTGCAACGATGAGGTTTGCTTTCCGCCGCAGACGCGCGACGTCAGTTTGTCGTTAAAGGTGGAGTGACTGGTTAGCACTCAAGCAGTTAAGAGTTCAAGCTTCAGCTTGCTGCTTTGCGGCGGAACGCAAACTAAAGTTTGTACTCTAAACTGCTTCTTTCCTACCTATAACGCTCAGCAAGCGTCCTACCTTTCCATACAAGTTCTTCTCGCGCCGGTAGGAGAAAAACAGGTCCGTGCGGCACATGGTACACAGCGGCGCGCTGTAAATCTTCCGTTCCTTAACACCCCTCGCAACCAGTTGCGCACTATTCGCCCTCACCAAATCAACACACGCATGATCTGCACGCGTCGGCTTGAATAGCGCGTCTGAATTTGCAAAACGTTTGCCGAACGCATCGATGACGTCGCTGCCAACTTCATAACAACAAGCGCCTGCGGCTGGTCCAATGGCGACAACAACGTCTTCCGGTGTGGTGTTGTAATTGCTAGTCATTTGCGATAGCGCCTTAGTTGCAACTTCCGCGACTGTGCCGCGCCAGCCGGCATGGACCGCGGCAAAGGCGCCAGTTTGCGAATCACCAATCAGGATGGGAACGCAGTCGGCAGTTTTCACTCCAGCCAATACTCCCCGCACGTCGCTGACAATCGCATCGCAATAGACTGTATCGCCGCGCGCATCCTCGGCAGGCTTGGCATCAAGCCCGCTGCCAACCACGCGCACATCAGAGCCATGCACTTGCCAGCAGCCCGCCAGCAGCCATTCGCCTTTAAAAAGCTTGAGAAAGCGGCGTCGATTCTCCAGAATGTTTTCCGCTGCGTCCTCGTTAAAGCCGGCCAGGTTGAGCGAATTCTCCGGCATGGAACTGACGCCGCCGCCTCTGGTTGAAAATCCATTGGCGAAACCTGCGGCTTCCAGAGGCGCACAAACCAGAGCACTGACGCCGTCCTGCTCGCGCCAGCAGAAGCCGGCATGTTCTAATTCCCGGTCGCTTATGATCGTTTCCATCGGCATAGACATTATCGAAGTTGCGCGCATTCGCGAAGTGCTTGAGCGCACGCCGCGTTTCACCGAACGCGTCTTCACCATGGCCGAGCGCGCCTACTGCGACAGTCGCGGAGCGGTGGCTGCGCAGCATTATGCCGCGCGCTTTGCGGCAAAAGAAGCGGCGTTGAAGGCACTGAAGACCGGCTGGCGCGGTGGGATTAGCTGGCAGGACGTGGAGATTGGTTCACTGGAAAGCGGCGCACCATTTCTGACATTTCATGGCGAGACAAAAGAACTATTTGCAGCTTCGGGAGCGACTGTTGCGCATCTCTCAATATCGCATACCACTCAACATGCGATTGCGCAGGTTGTGTTGGAAAAGTGCTGAGTAATCCAGGGTGGCTCTGCACTCCGATGCCATAGCCGAGAACCCGTGCTATCGCATTGCATTGACCAGGGTGTGCCTTCCCTGAGTATCCACATCGACTCTAGTCCGTGCCGGAGAGCCAACAGGCAATCGTGCTCTGGAATGCTGGGCCAGTAAAGATTCATGGAATACTTCGCGCCCTGCCCCTTCATCGGTTGTAACACCTTGCGAATCTGGCAGATTTCCGTGCTTATAGCATTCTAAATTCGGCGCGAGCTTCTCAGTAACTGCAATCAACTCGCGATGAGGACAACTCAGTGTTGAGAGCAACCCGTTGTCAGCATCAATCTCAACGAACTCTATTCCTTCCGGGCATTCAAAATTCTTACCGCCCAGCTCCGGTCTTTCGCCAACCGCGCCTTGCATAAAATTGACCCACGCAGGCAGTGCCGCCTCGGCGCCTGTCAAGCCAAGTTGCTGGTTGTCATCAAAGCCGATCCAAACAACGCAAACCAAACTTGGCGTGTAGCCCACAAACCAGCCATCGCGTGAGGTGCCGGTTTTCGCCGCGAAGGGTATTCCCTTCAAAGCACCCCGGGCAGCGCGCGCTGTGCCACGATCGACAACTGCTTCCAGCATGTTTGTAATCATGTAGGCAGTTGTTGGGCTAATTACCTGCGCACTGTTGCCGCCGTTGTTAAGGTGAGAGGCGGGCGGTTCACCGACGCTGGTAATGACTTTTGGCTCGACGCGATGGCCGCCATTTGCGAAGACAGCATACGCAGCAGCCAACTGAAGCGGCGTCACTTCTTCGGTCCCAAGCGCCATCGATGGATAGCGTTCCGGTCGAGGAAGACCAAAATCAGCAGCCAGATTTGCGATGCGCGCCAGCCCCGTTTGCAAAGCAATGTCTACGGTAACGACGTTGAGAGACTTAACCAGTGCCGTGCGCATGGTTACGTCGCGCAGTGAATAACCACCAGCAAAATTTGCAGGTCGGTAAATCTTGTTGCGGTCGTAGACAAATTCGCGGGGCGCATCGTTAAACGTTTGCACGGGCGACATGCCGTCTTCCAGCGCGGCGGCATAAACAAAGGGCTTGAAAGTCGAACCCGGTTGACGTCGCGCGTCGGTAACACGATTCAACTGCGACTCGGCATAGTCATGTCCGCCAACCATCGCCAGCACGTTGCCTGTTTTCGGATCGAGCGCGATGAGCGCGCCCTGCGGTCTTGCCGCGCGCGATTTGTAAACCAGAGCCAGCCGGCCCAGTTGCTGCTGCAAAGCATTTTCTGCAAGCCGTTGCAGATCGAGATCGATGGTGGTGTAAATCTTGTAATGTGCCGGTTGCACCTCGTCTTGATCTGATATGCGATCGACATAGTCGACGAAATAAGGGGCAACCGAGGTAAAGTTTTTCGCCGGAGACATAGAGAGGTGCTCAGTTCCGGCGCTGCTTGCCTGCTCGCTGGTAATCCAGCCGTTGCGAAGCATTGACTCCAGCACGAGTGTCCTGCGAGCTTGCGTCGCTTCCGGGTGATACAGAGGCGAGTAGCGCGCCGGCCCCTGAATCATTCCGGCGATCGTTGCCGCTTCCGCAAGCGAAACGTCTTTCAACTCTTTTCCAAAATAAATGCGCGCAGCTTGCCGCACGCCCCGCACGCCGACGGCTCCGCGCTGGCCCAGATAGACTTCATTACAATAGAGCGCCAGGATGTCCTGCTTGGACAGTCGCTGTTCCAACGCCACCGCAAGCATCGCCTCGGCGTATTTGCGTGCGAAAGTCCGCTCGGAAGAAAGATAAGTATTCTTCACAAGCTGTTGCGTGATGGTTGAGCCGCCCTGGCCCATGCGATCTTCACCGGCATTGCGCACTAGCGCGCGTGCAATTCCCAGCACATCGACGCCCGGATGTTCGAAGAAACGCTGATCTTCTATTGCCAGAATGGCGTGGACAAGCGGCGGCGGAATTTCAGCGTATGTCAGATTATCGGGTTCAGCTGTTTTCGACGAAAGGTCGTTGGTGAGTACTTCGGGCGCCAGGGCGAATGTTTCGAGCGGAAGGTTGTCGGCAAGTAACGCTTCAATCTCACGGTTACTCTTAAAGAGCACGGTGACAACAGGTGGTTGATTTCCATTTGTCGTGGCCGGACTAATCTCGATGGTTGAATTGGTTTCGCGAAAGTTGCCGCTCCAAACGTTGCCGTTCGGGGAATCCACGTAACCAGAACGGCGCAATGCTTGAATCAGATCTTGTTTGGTTAACTTCTCTCCACGAGCGATGGTGCGCGGCGCCGCGTAAAGTCCGGGGCGGCTGGTGAGATAACCAGTTGCCAGGCGCGCATCAATGATTCGTGAGTAATACTTGTAGGAGCGCAACAAAGCATCGGAGCCGAAAATTGTTGCAACTGCGAGTAAGGCAAAGATAAACCGGACCACAAGTTGTTTGCTGGTAAGCGGGGAATCGGGCAGGTGATTGCGAATGGCGGCCGCAATTGTGCGCAGGGAAAGACGTCTCGCGTCCGGGGTGATAGATGTTACTTCAATGGGCATGAAGAAACAGAAAAGTCTAAGACAATCCGGCATTTTTTGCCGGGCAGCCCTTCAGTGCTTCGCAGTTTTCCGAATGCTTTTATATACAATTAATGGGAGCGGGATTCTTAAGTTTGTTTCGCTGCTCGCTTAGCGGTGCTCTATAATGCGGGCACGCAATTTTATCCTGCTTGACCAGTCGGGGGTTCCTACTATGCCAGAAGCAAAAAATGTTGATGCATCTGCCGGTGATGTGTTGTTACTCGTCGGCACCATGAAGGGCGCGTTCATACTTCGTTCGGACAAAGCGCGCGAAAATTGGGAAGTGGGCGGTCCGTATTTTCCGGGTAGAGCGATTTACGCGATGGCTTATGACGATCGCCAGAACCGCAAGCGTCTCTGGGCCGCAGTCAACAGTTCGTATTGGGGATCGTACTTAAGTTCATCCGAGGACTTCGGAAAAACATGGACTGAGCCGGAAACTTATGGCGTTAAGTTTCCTGAAGGCACTGAAGCGTCGGTGAAACAAATTTGGCAGATCGCAGAGGGCCATCCCGGGGAACAAGACACACTCTACTGCGGTGTTGAGCCCGCGGCCTTGTTCAAGTCAACTGATGCCGGCGCATCGTGGGCGCTGGTTGAAGGACTGTACAACCATCCGCACCGGGCGCAGTGGATGCCGGGTGGTGGTGGACTTTGTTTGCACACCATTCTGCCTGATCCTTCGAATCCCAAACGTTTGTTCGTGGCGATCTCAACCGGCGGCGTCTATCGCACCGATGACGGCGGCGAAAACTGGCAGCCGCGGAACAAAGGAGTGCGAGCTCAGTTTCTACCGGAGGACCAACGCTTTCCGGAATGGGGCCAGTGTGTTCATAAGATCGCCAGTCATCCTTCAAATCCGCAGCGAATCTTTTTGCAAAACCATTGGGGACTCTATCGCAGCGACAACGGCGGCGATTCGTGGAACGACGTCGCCAATGGCGTGCCTTCTGATTTTGGTTTTGCGATGGAAGTAGATCCTAACGATGCGAAAAATGTTTACATCATTCCGCTGGAGTCTGACGAATTTCGCTGCACACCGGAAGGCAAAATGAGGGTCTATCGCACGCGCGACGATGGAAAATCGTGGGAAGCACTGACGAACGGCTTGCCGCAGGAGAACGCTTTGGAAACAGTTTTGCGCGATGGCATGTCAGCGGACCACCTGAAACCTACTGGAATTTATTTTGGCACGCGCAACGGCAAATTGTTTGGCTCAAGAGATGGGGGCGACTCCTGGAATGCAATTCTTGAAAGTTTGCCGCCGGTGGTTTGTGTTAAGACGGCGGTGGTCCAGTGAGGAGTGAGCGCAAGTTTTATTAGGCCAACTATGATTACTGTCAACGTTGCCGGTTTCTTAACTGACTTCACACAAGGTCAGAGCCGCATTGTTTTGGACTCTAAGCCTGCGACTGTGGCCGAGGCGCTCAATGGTTTGTGGCAACAGCACGTGGGTTTGCGTGATCGAGTGGTAAACGAACGCGGCCAGCTCAGGCCGCACGTCAACATTTTTCTTAACGACGAAAATGTCAGGCACAAGGAGTTGCTTGACACTCGCTTGCCTGACACTTGTGAGATAACAATTTTGCCGGCGGTCAGCGGCGGCTGGAATTAGTAAATCGTAAATGGTAAATCGTAAATGGTAAGAACAATCGCGTGTCACCTGGTTCGGTGTCACCAAGGTTCTTCTATTTACGATTTACGATTCACGATTTACCAATTAAGGAACTTCGTCACTGTCTCGCCCGTATAATCCAACGCTATGTATTGCCCCACCTGCGGCTCAGAGGAACGTCAACTTGGCCAATACTGTCGCGCCTGCGGTACGGATCTTCGTGTCGTGCGGGTTAGTTTGGAACGGCCGGATTCGATTACGGCTTCGGCAGTTTCCGCTCGCGAACAGATCAGTCAGGCCATGGCTGAGAAGATTCGGCAAATGGAGCCGGACGATCTGAAGCGAGTGGCTGAAGACGTGTTGCCGCAGATTGAAAAATTTCTCGAGTCGCCGGAAGAGAAACGTTTGCGACGGGTGCGTGCCGGCGTAGTTGTTGCGGCAACCGGTGTTGGCTCGGGGCTGTTACTGCTTTTGATGAGTATTAACGCGCACGATCTGATCCCATTTATTTCTCTGGGCGTGATCGCTTTTCTCATCGGCCTCGGCATGATCATTAATGGCCTCGCTTTCACCATTCCGAAAAAGGGACTACTCGATCGAACGGCAGCAGCAAAAGCGCAAAAGGAACTCGAGATGAAAAATGGTTCCTACGAAAATCCGATTGCTGCTTCGCTGGGTGGGCAAAGTCAAATGACAAACGATCTCATGGCTGCACGCCCTTCAGTCACCGAACACACCACGCATCAACTGAAAACCAACAAGTAACGGACCATCATCGTTCAACCAGCTCTGTGCGTCCTCGGTGCGCTTTGTGTCTCTGTGGTTGAGTTTTTGTTGACGCGCTCTTCTACCACAGAAACACAGAGAACACTGAGGTTGCACAGAGAAAACAATACCTTGTTAAAGCGAACTAAAATCTCTAATGTCTTTGAATGGAGTTTCACTATTGTCAAAATCCGGCCGGTAGTAAAAAGCTGAACCATCGAACTCCTGCAGCCAGCCTTCTTCCATTCCGAATTCATCCAGCAGATTCGTTGCTCGCAGCCATTCCGTTTCCGAAACGCGCCGCGACAGCAATACATAACGATTGTTAGTCGCAGCCTGATGCGTTGGGTAGTATTGGGCCATCAGCGAAATCGCCACGCGCGGACTCAGCTCGTCTCGAATCCACTGCAACGATTCACGAATGCCGCCAATTTCATTTGGCAACACCAGCAAACGGATAATCAGACCGCGCTGCAATACTCCGTACTCATCAAACACCAGGTCGTCGCCGGTTTGTCGATACATTTCCGCAATTGCGCGCCGCGCGTGATCCTTGTATCCGGCCACCTTCGAATAGAGATAACCCGCTTCGTTTTCGGCGTATTTCAAGTCAGGCAGGTAAACGTCAACAATGCCATCGAGTAGCCGCAACACCTCAACCGAATCATAAGCATTGGTGTTGTAAACGATAGGAAGTCGCAAACCCTGTTCGGCGGCGATGAGAATGGCGCGCGCCAGCTGCGGCGCGAAATGAGTAGGCGAAACAAAATTGATGTTGTGGCAGCCTTTGGATTGAAGCTCGAGCATGATCTCTGCTAAACGCTCGTGCGTAATTTCGTTCTTCAGTTGTTCTTTGTGTGTTTGCGAGATCTGGTAGTTCTGGCAATAGGCGCAGCGCAGGTTGCAGTTGCCGAAGAAAATATTTCCCGCGCCGCGCGTGCCAACCAGCGCCGGCTCTTCGCCGAAGTGAGCGGTGTAAGAAGAGACAACCGGCAGCCAGCCGGAATAGCAGGCAGCAATCTCGTTATTCAGTCGATTGTTAAGACAGTCCTTCGGGCAAACGGTGCAGCGCTCGAGCAACCCTTCAAGTGCAGCAACACGCGTTGCCATTTCACCGGACCGCAGTAGATTGAAATAGGATGGTTTCATCTGATTTTAGTAGCACAGGCATTAGCCTGTGTGTTGTTCGTCATGCACAGCGTACTCTAAGAGTCCTCTAGCTGTTGAGGCCTCGGCTTTGCCGCCTGATGTGCGGCGGTGGCTGTGCCCCGCCGTAGAGGTGCCTTTTTCATTTTGGGCTACGCCCTTAGTTCGGCCTTTGCCCTAATAAATCCGAAGGTTAAGCCCGGACCAGGGGCTCCAAAAACATCGGAACAGCGTGCAGAACCCAAAAAACATCGTGCGAGAGTCCAAAAACATCGTGCGGGACTCCAAAAACATCGTGCGGAACTCTAAAAACAGCGTGCGGAACTCCAAGAACGGCGTGCGGAACTCCAAGAACAGTGGGCAGAACCCAAAAAACATCGTGCAGATCCCCGAAAACAGCGTGCAGAACTCCAAAAACACCTGTAAATCCGCCAAAAGCGGAGTGCCAAACCCCGTGTTTCGCTTTGTAAATGCGCTATGAATACGAAAAAAGGGGGCAGATACCAGGTCCGCCCCCATTATGCCAGTGAGCGAGGCGGGACGAATCCCGCCTGTCTTCGCTACCTGGCAACTGTTGGTGTAGCCACGGTCCAAACCTGGACCGGTCCCAGATTGACGTTGATCACCTTGACCGTGTAAATGCCGCCTTGCGTCACCGGCGTAGTAAGTACCGCCACGCCATTCACCGCATCTACGATTTGCAGTGTTAGACCGGTTGGACTCACCAGCGCCAGCTTCACGGGAAGGTTACCGTTTGTTTCCGCCACTATCGAAAGCGCGCGCGCGTTCGTTCCGAGAGTGACATTGCTCTTTGACTCCTGGCCAGCGTTGACTGACGAGTCGTTGCTCGTGCTTTGTCCCGGCCCCGCAGTTGGCGCACCGGTAAAGGAGCTTTGAGTGGTTGTACCACCGCTCGAGCCGGAATTCGTGACCACCTGCGGCTGTAGCGTAACGGTTAGACAGAAGCCGTCGATGAACACGCTGTCGGCCATGTTGCGCAGCTCAAAGCGGTGTGTCCCCGCCGCGAGTCCTTCGTAACGCGCTTCGTAGGCGACCCCGCCGCTGGCAAACTCAGGCGACTTGTCTGAGCCCGCGCTGCCCTTGTAATTAATCGTGCCGCGCGAGACGCCGTCGATAAACACCTCAGCCGTTCCGCCCTTAGTGCTCTTGGCGTAGCGGTAACTGAAGACTCCGGTGCCGTTGGCTGGAACGCTAAAGTCAACGCTAGCTGTATGACTCGATGACTTACCTGAGTGCCAACGGAAGTGTCCGGCGCTGGCGTTCGTAGAAGTGCCATTGTGCCAGCCGTCGGAATAGGTGATGCGCGCATCGTCGTCTTCCATGCAGTCGGTGGTTGGCCGGCTGTTGACCGTGATTTGCACCTGCGCAGTATTTGTACTGGTGCCGCCGTGTGTGTCTGCCACCGTTAACTTCGCGGTGTAGATTCCGGCAGCGTTGTAGGTGTGCGCGATCTTCGCGCCCGACTGCGTGACAACCGTGCCGTCACCGAAATTAAACGTGTACGACGAGATTGAATCACCCGTGTCCGGATCGCTTGAAGCAGATCCGTCGAAGTTCACCGCCAACGGCGCGTAGCCACTCGTTGGCGTTGCACTCAGAGCCGCTGTCGGTATCCGGTTGGTAACATTAATTTCAACCGTCGCTGTGTTGCTGGTGAAGCCACTCGAGTCTTTGACATTCAAACTCGCGGTAAACTTCCCAAGTTGGGTGTAAGTGTGTGCGATCTTATTGGCAGGCACAGTTACCGGCGCCGAACCATCGCCAAAATTAAACGTGTAAGTCAGCGTGTCGCCTGCATCGGGATCAGTTGAGCCCGAGCCGTCGAAATTGACAACCAGTGGCGGTGCGCCGGAAGTTGGATTTGCAGTCAGGGCCGCGGTTGGCGGACTGTTAATAGCATACTGAGTGCCGCCACGCGTAACGTCTGACTTCGCGCGATCATTTCTGTCGACTGCGTTGTCGTCGCCGGTTGTGAAAGCGCCTCCTCGCAATCCCGCCAAAATAGATGCTGGTCCAATCGGCGTGTGGCCGGCTGCCAGCGTCGCATTCAGTTTGCTAAGCGACACCTTGACCGTGATTGTACCGGCAGCCGAATCGAAGGACCCGCTATCCGCAGCGCCAACGTCGGTGTAAGCAATAAATCCCCGATATTGATGCTGGCGAATAGCGGTTCCGAAAGTGTAGGTTGCAGTGCCAAGCGCATCCGTCGTCGCGCGAACAAAGAATTGATCGCCACGATCGGAGAGACCGAAGCTGTAATCGCCAGTGGGGCTCATACGTGAATCCGGCGCGTTGGCAGTAAAGTTCATGCGCCAGTTCGATAACGGCGGCACCACCGAGAGATCTGAAACCTTCATGGTGGCCACCAATACTGGATTGCTTGCCGTCCCTTCGGTTGAATACTTCACTGACAAGATGTCCAGCGGATCATTCAACGGGAGCACTGTAAGCAGTCCTGTCTTCGAATCCTGCGCAAAATCAACGACCTGCGGCGCATTAGCTGGCCGCGGCGTCGGTTGCGGCAGCGCGCTACCGTTCACCGGAGCTGGAATATCGGCGCCTTTGACGCCGGGACCACTGATCTGACGGGCGACATAAACGTTGCCGTCGAAATCGTTGTGATCGTCGGTGTAGGCGACAACTGCTGCGCCGGTCGGATCAAATCCAATCTGGAAATAATCCAGCAGATTGCGATTTGGCGCTGCGCCTACTGTCGCTAACCCGCCTTCCGAAATGTTGCTGCCGTGGATGAAGTGGTCGCTCAGTTCAACCTGACGGAAGACTGGATTGGCATCCGTCGCATTTAGACTTTGCGCGAAGAACACTTTCCAGTCAGCATTATCGTTGTTCGAAGAGGCAGTGGTGCCGTACCAAACAACTCCGATAGAGCCAGACGTTGGACCAGTTTCCATCCAGGGCAGAATGCCAGTTGCGGTTTCCGGTCCATCGCTAACTCTTACTGCCGGACTCCAGGTGTTGCCTTTGTCCTTCGACCAGCGAATGAATACGTTGTGGTCATCCGAATAGCACGCGTACACAGTGCCGTCTTTCGCGGCCTTAACAGTGAAGAAGATGTGTGCGCTGCCGCCGCCGGCCACAGTGTGAATCGTGTACGTCAATGGCTCCGCACCCGGCGACGCCGGAACGCCGACCGCAACGACACCGTTCGCGCCGCTGACGTAAACGGTCCCGTCGTTTTGATCGACGCTGATGCCACCCACTTGTCCGATCGTTCCTACTTCGCGTGCTGGTCCATAAGTTAGACCACCGTCGTTTGACCGCTGCACGAACGCGATGACCGGGTCGAGCGTGCGATACAGCAAGTAAACGGAGTCTTTACCGAAGAATTCCATCCACTGTCGATCATCGGCAGGGATGCCGCCGGTCACATTGCCCGCCGGATTCTTGGTAAAGGTTTGACCCTTGTCAGTCGAGCGTGCCGTAGAAACGTTCGCGGCCGTCAAACTGCTAAAGGCAAGGTAAGGTGGATTGCCCGGACTCGCATCATCGAAACCGACAGCGAGATCAACGTCTCCACCGCCATCCGCACCAACTTCTATCGATTCGTCGGGTGAAAATTGATCCGGCTGGCCTCGATAAATGGGGTTGCGCATGAACGGATCGTAAGTCGGACTACTCGGATTGAGATCGAAGTACCACAAGTCGACGCCGGCGGGTACACCGCGTATGCCGGCAACATATGCATTGCCAAACTTGTCAACGCGCAGGCTCGGTTCGCCATCGCGGCCGGCAACGGAGGCACGCGTAGCCACGTTTGGACTGAAGGTGATGCCGCCCTTTTGGTAAACAGGGACGGGCGTAGGAATTGGTGTTGGCGTCGGTGTTGCCGTCGGCGCGAGCGTACTGTCCGCAGTGAAAGTCCCCGCATAACTGTAAGGCGGCTGCTGTGGTACGCCGTTAGGAGTTGGAGTTTGACAGATCTGCACCTGATACTCCCCGGCAGGAATTCCGCCGGCGGGTTGATAGACCAGAGCCTCGCAACACGTCCCCGTGTCTTCGGGCTTTTGCACTAGCACAGGATTAGGATCAGATCCATAAAGCAGGCTAACGCTAAGGTCGTTTGTTGGCAGAGTCGCATTCACCTGAACAACTATTCGAGCCTTGCCGGCGGACACATTAAAATGGTGCCTCGCCGTTGCGCACGGATAGGGATTCGGATCGTACGTACCCTGAAACGCCTGTGGTCCGTCTGCTGACGGCGTCGGCGTAGCAGTCGGCGTTGGTGTTGGGGTTGGAGTAGGCGTCGGTGTCACCGCCGGACAGGAAGAATTGCCAACGACCGTGTAAGAGCCATCACCTGAATAATCGATCGCCGCACCCTTTCCGATCGAAGCGGCGCCGTTGCCGGCAAAGTTTCTGGCGCTCAAGAGATTCAAGACGGCTCCTGGCCCAGGGTTTCCGACTTTGCTGTTAGCAATTGTGATCTGAATGATCCCTGTTGCCGGGTTGAATGATCCGGCATCCGGCACGCCCTGAATTACAGGCGCATTTCCATTACCCGTCACCATGCCATATTCAAATGTGACCGTCGGCGTGGCACTGGTGTTGGAATTCATGCCGACGTAATAACGATCGGCTGCTGGACTCAGCGGCGCTGCTCCAGGTGTCCAAATTATTCGCCATTGCCGCCCGGGTAGAATGCTGGATAGGTTCGCGATCTTCATCGTGAAGACAAGCTTGTTTACGCCGTCCGCCTGGAATGGCTCTGAAACTGAAACAGATTCCACATCCAGATCGCTGTTCTGCGGCGCAAGGAGCTGGTCCCCGGTTGGATCTGTGGAAACAAGATAGCCTGGTGACGCGCAAGAG
>WNFR01006120.1_pt1 | contig 22799 bp, 14 predicted proteins | sample 5400221 | NCBI WGS metagenome assembly WNFR01 (sample SAMN13153357, study PRJNA577476) | soil metagenome | isolation source: 40 cm soil under Madrone tree | place: USA:California | collected 2016-06-14 | reverse complement strand
TCTGGAAGCTCATGTTGCCCACAAATAAACTCTTCATCTTAATTCTCCCTGTACTCTTCGAAGCACCACGAGCGCAGGATCTTGGTGAAATGCCGCTTCCCAGACACTACGAGAGGTTAGTTCTAAATTGGCTGAAATCGGTGGAGGGAGAGCCGCAAAGAGCACCCTACAAGGAATTCAGGCAATTCTACTTCGGGAGTCTACTTGACGACAGTAACACATTTCCCCGCGAATGGCCGCATGTTCATTTCGGGCCCGGCTCTGGAGCCGAGATGACCCCGCGAACGGCAGTGACCGATGGAGGAGTGCTAGCCGTGAAGGAGTTCGCCGACGGCGCGCCAGGCTTGATCGATGGCGGCATCCGTTTCGGCACTCGCCCCGGCATCGGAATTGGCGATGGCCAGCCTTCCGAACCGTTTTCGCCCGAGCAGCCAGGGTTGCTCTCCTTCTTTCCACTCTGGGTCAAAGAGTGCGTTATAGGGCTTTGGCTCATACGCATAGCCGTGGGCCCAGCGATTGACGGTAATTCCTTGTATGTCGCGTGTGGGGTCAAATCCTCCACCACCCAGCATTCGCGCGAGCTGATCGCGGATATTTCTCTCGAATTGCGAAAATGGTGTTTGCAGCAACTCGGCGCGGCCCGCGCGATGTTGATCGCGCGTCGGCAGGCCCGGCTTGCAAGGTGTGCGAAACATCCAGAGAGCCATCGGCTGTTCCGGTTTGCCGGGGAACTCATACCCGCCGAGAGATACGGGGTAGTCCAGCGCAGCATAGGTATGATAAGCACCTGGGGCAACAATGTGATGTACGCCGAGCTTCGCAAAAGAGGTCCAGTTGCGCAAGGCCACGTGCGTGTACACCAGCGGCGCTTTCACGAGGTATGATAGCGATTCTTTTTGTTTCTCAGGCAGTTCAGGGCAGAGATAAGGAATCATCCCGTTGTAGCAGGCCAGGATGCAGTTTTTTGCCGAGACCGTCTGCAACTTCCCCCCTCGCACATACGCAACTTGGACTCCCTTCGAAATGTCTGCGGCATTGACGTGCTGCACGTGAACCGCGGTACTGTTCAGGCGAATTCGTGCGGAGGAACCGCCGGCATCCAGCTTGCTGTAGTCGGCTCTGGCCATGACCACATCATCCATCGTAGAGCCCGGCATGGCCTCCGGGATCAATGAGCGAACCAGCAGCCGGGCAATCGACGCGTTTCCATCAGGAAAGTGGAAAATGTATGGTTCTTCTTTTTCGTTCGCGCCAATGCCCAAGCCCTCAAAACCGGGATACGTGAACGATGCGTTGGCATCGCCTTCGTAGTAACAAGCCAGCGCGGAGACAGCATCGATCCCGACGCAGAAAAGATCATGGGGAAAAGTCTGAAAAAACGGCAGCGCTTCTGGGGTCAACTTGCAATACTGCGTCAGGTAGTCCGCGTAACTGGTTTTCGCCAGCTTGGCGAGCTTTTCCTCCTTGGAAAGTCCCGCAAGATAGTCAACCTTGGAGGTGTAGACCCGGGCGATGTCTTTTCTCACGGCGTCTGAGAGTGGCGCCTTCGCGAGGAATTCGGGCCAGGGCGTGTCGTTCATTCCTGCAACTAGCCGGTCTTCCCCAAATGTCTCTTTATCAAAAAAAGCCGCGGTGCGCAGTTTGGAATAAAACTTCTGGTCGTAAGCTTTGTAGAAGCGCTGCGTATCGATCCCTAGATCACGGAGAAAGCCCTTGGCGACAGCGCTGTATTCTGAGGGCCTCTCGATGGCAACTGTGCCGCCAAAACTTAGCAGAGTCCTGCCGCCCGCGCGAAATTCGTTGCGCTTGGCGTGGCCGCCAAAATCGTCGTGATTGTCGAGAATCAGGATGCGCGCATTTTTCCTGGCGCTCTTGCGGAAGAAATAAGCCGCTGCCAGTCCGCTGATGCCTCCGCCGACGACTACGAGGTCGTAAGTCTCACCGGTATCTGCCGGCTCTCCGAACGAATCCGCGCCCTCGCCGTCCCGCAAGCGATGGGCAAAGGTGAATGTTCCGTCATGGTTGCCGCGCATTCCCGTGCGTGCGGGAGGGTAATAGTCCGGCGCTTTCTCCGGAGCGAACTCATCGAGAGCGGCTGCGGCGAGCAGGGTCTCTGTTCCAATCCCTTTCCCCACAAGCGTTCCTCCAACGCCGATGGCCACGCCGTTCAGAAAATCGCGGCGCGTGATTTCTCGCCCCATGCCCAGATCTTTCTCTTCGCTCATGACTGGTCCCCTGGCGCACTCCACAGCCGCAGATTATAGCCTGCTCTGCCCAACTCTACACATTTCAAGTAATCTTTCTCGCGTCTTGGCGTGGCCGTACTGGGTTTTCCGTCATGCATTGCTGGATCAATTTGCAGGAATGTTGCGAGCCTGGGGTTGATTACTTGTAGCCGACCACGACTTCGCCGTTCTCAATTCGCAAATCAGAAATCTCTGAAGGCAGTTTCAGCTTCTCGCGATTCTCGGGCGAGTCCATGAGCCGGTGCGCTGCCGACTCGAGCGTGGATTGAGGAATCGGCAGCGAGCCGATCTGCCCTCTGAGGGGTTCAAAATGCAAATAGCCGTTTTGCGCGCCTAACCGGCCTTCCAACTGCAGCGTCATGTCTTTCCCATGCACGTCAAAGACGACATAGGCCTTGACCCGGTCGTCGATCAGTTGCACCTTCACGTCCCGCACGTTCGAACGCATCTGCTCGACTTCCTGGGGCGTCGGAGCCGCGCCGCTGGGAGCACCTTGCGCGCCTCCTGTAGGGGCCGGATTCGGCCCGCCTTTGTCCGCCAGTGCCAAGTGGGACGCGAGGTAAGAATTCAACTCCGTTTCGTCCATGCGCAGCGTCGCGGGTTGCCCGCTCGCGACGGCCTTTTCCACCTGTTCAAATTTTCCTTCCGCACGCGCAGCAGCCTGCGGGCTGGTCTCCACCAGCGGTGGTGGCGCCTTATGGAGCAGCAGAACGAGCGTGACCAGAGCAAACGTGTAGGTCGTCCAGCGAATGATGCGGAAAACGCGCTTCCACGGACTCGCGCGAACGAACTGATGTTGATCGGCTGAGGGAGTCGTTTGCGTCATGAATTCCTAGTTCCCTTAAGAAAACCATAGCCCTGCAAACAGTCAGAGACAAGCAAACCGATGCGGATTAGAGGCCAAATCGACACCTCTGCGAGGCGGCCGGGCACGAATTGTCAGAAACATTGCTCGGCTTGCCGCGTCTAGAGGGCTAGGCAGGTCCAAAGAACTCAGAGTAGACAGAAGGAGCTAGCATGCGAAGAGCCATACTCGTTTTGTTCGGCGGTCTTGTGGCGGTAACAATCGCGCTATCGCCGGGTCGCAGCCAGACGGCAGCCACCTCGGCTGCCAGCCCGCAATTCACTTCGGACGGCAAGCTGGTGCGGCCGGAGGGTTACCGGAGCTGGGTATACGCCTCTTCCGGCTATGGCATGAGCTATTCGCAAAAGGCCGACGACAGCATGGTGATGTTCACAAACGTGTTCGTCAATCCTTCGTCCTACGGCTACTATCTCGCGCATGGGAACTGGCCGGACAAGACTATCTTCGTCCTGGAGCTCTACGGTTCGACTTCGCAGGGCTCGATCAACAAGCACGGCAGTTATCAAACCGACTTCATGGGCCTCGACGTGGAAGTCAAAGATGAAAAGCGCTTCGCGGACAAGTGGGCCTACTTCGGTTTCGATGCCGCCGAAAAGGCTGCAAGTGCGGCCACCCCAAGCAAGAATGATTGCTGGAAGTGCCATGACGAAAACGCCGCGGTCGAACATTCGTTCGTGCAGTTTTATCCCGAGCTATTGAAAGTGGCGCGTGAAAAAGGAACGATCAAGCCAACCGTGCACCTGGAAAACAAGAAGTAAGCGCAAAAACTCCCGACAATCTCAACCGATGTATGATGCTGCACATGGATTTCTCCGAGAAAAAATCGATGCGCGGTCAAATAGCGGTGATTACCGGCGCGGGAAGCGCTGAAGGGATCGGTTTTGCCATCGCGCGGCGGCTGTATGCCGCGGGCGTACGCGTGGTGATTACTTCCACGACGGATCGCATTCATGCCCGCGCCCGGGAACTCGACGCCGGCGGCGAAGGAGTTTTTTCCTTCATTGCCGATCTCACTGTCGAAACCGAAGTTCAGAGACTTGTCGATTCGGTGGTCTCGCGCGCCGGCAGGATCGACATTCTGGTGAACAACGCGGGCATGGCGCAATCCGGGCGGCCGGCGGATAGCAAGCCGCTGATCGAAACCTCGTTCGCGGAATGGCAAAACCAGATCGCGATTACTCTGCACACCACCTTCCGCATGACCCGCGCGGCCTTACCCGGAATGACGCAGCAAAAGTACGGCCGGATTGTGAATGTTACCTCGGTGACGGGACCGCTGGTCAGCAACCGGGGTTCCGCGGCGTATGGTGCGGCGAAAGCGGCCATGGACGGGATGATGCGCGCCGTCGCCATCGAAACGGCCGGCGCTGGAATCACGATCAATGGCGTCGCTCCCGGCTGGATTGCAACGGCATCCTCGACGGAGTCCGAAAAAATCGCAGGTCTTCACACACCGCTTGGCCGCGCCGGCGCGCCGGACGAAGTCGCCGCTGCGGTTTGCTTCCTCGCTTCGCCCGAGGCTTCCTACATCACCGGACAAGTCTTGGTGGTCGATGGAGGCAATATCCTTCAAGAGAACAAGAGCTGCTGAATTAGCTGCTCAATGCTTGCCCGAATCCAGACGCTAGGCCAAACTCGGAAGAGCTTTTCAAAGTCTCGATGATCGACCTGCCGCTGAGGAGGCTCTCGATGCGCCGCGCTCTACCCATTCTCGTACTGCTTCTGGCACCTTTTTGTCTGCGCGCGCAGCAGGAGAACAACTCGAACCCGGCCTCCCCGCAAGCTCCTGGCAATCCCGTTGTAGCCGAGACAAAAACCGCGCCGCAGCCGCGACCCAAAATCGGTGTGGCCCTGGAAGGCGGCGGCGCGATGGGACTCGCGCACATCGGCGTCCTGAAATGGTTTGAGGAGCATCACATTCCCGTGGATTACATCGCGGGGACCAGCATGGGCGGATTGGTTGCCGGATTTTATGCCACTGGGATGAACCCAGACGAATTGAAAACACTCATCGAAAGCCTGGACTGGCGGAACATTCTTGGCGACCGCACCCCCTATGAAGACCTTTCGTTCCGCAGAAAAGAAGACCAGCGCGCCTACCCCAATTCACTCATCTTTGGATTGCGCCGTGGTTTATCGGTGCCTGCGGGACTGAATGCGGGACATCAGATCGGACTGATAATCGATCGCGTAGCTCTTCCTTACTACGGATTGCCGGCTTTCGATGAATTGCCAGTGCCGTTCCGATGCGTGGCAACGGATCTAGTCAGCGGGAAGCCCTATGTATTCAAAGACGGTTCGCTTGCGGTAGCGCTGCGCGCGACGATGTCGATTCCCGGCGCATTCTCACCGGTGCATGAGGGGCAGGCCGTCTTCGTGGACGGCGGCCTGATGAATAACCTGCCTACGGATGTGGTCCGCCAGATGGGTGCGGATATCGTGATCGGGGTCCATCTGGAAAGAGCCCCCGTGGAGGCCAATGACATTCAGTCGATCTTCAAAGTGCTGGATCAATCGGTGCGTGTGGTCCTCGCAGAAAACGAGGTGCGAAGCCTGGCCCGCGCGGATGCCGTCGTCTCCGTGCCGCTCTCTGAATTCGGCTCAACGGACTACCAAAAAAACGGGCCGATCATGCAGAAGGGTTATGCAGCAGCAAATGACCGATCACGCTTGTTCGCGGCCTTCGCTCTCGACGATGTCAACTGGCAGGAGTACCTCCGGGAGCGCGCGGCACGGAAACGGACCGAGGCCCCGGTTCCGCAGTTCATCCAGGTTCAGGGAACCAGTGCGAATGGGGCGACGGACATCGAGCACCACCTCAAGTCTTTTCAGGACAAGCCGCTCAATCCGCGGAAGCTCGACCAGGCTTTGACGCGGCTCAAGGGATTGGGCCGCTATGATTCGGCCGGATACCGTTTCACCGAACAAAACGGCCGGACGGGGCTGCTCGTTCATGTGGTCGAGAAAAGCGATGCGCCCCCCATGTTCCAGCCGGCCTTTGAAGTGGATGGCTCGCAGGGCGGCGATGTCCAGTTCACGATGGGGACGCGTTTTACATTTATGGATGTGGCCGGCTTCCGCTCGGAGTGGCGGACCGATTTGCTGCTCGGGAATACCTACGGAATCCAGACCGAACTCTATCGGCCGTTCCGCGCGGAGAGCCGCTGGTTTTTTGCGCCACATGCGGATGCCAGCGATACGACGTTTCAGATCTACAAGAAGAATGATCCGCTGGCGGATTACCGCATCTACCGCACCAATATCGGCGGCGACCTGGGATACAACTTAGGGCGCTTCAGTGAACTACGCGTCGGTTACGAAGTCGGTTCGCTGAACACCAAGCTGCGGCTGGGGGCGCCCATAATTCCCTCGGTGACAGGGCGCGTGGGGCAGACCCGGCTGCATTACCTGCTGGACCACACTGACGATCCCGTGATTCCGCGCCGTGGTTTCAGTACGGAATCGAATTTCCGATGGTTCGACAGCAGTCCCGGAGCAAAGGAGGGCTTCCCTTCCATGGATTTGAAGCTGGGATATTTCCAGCCGATTACGCGGCCGGCGTCGATCTTTCTTGAGGGCGAAGGTGGCACGACGTTTGGCTCGACGAGCACGGGGATTCCTCAGTTCTTCCTGGGCGGGCCGGTGCGACTCAGCGCCTACGGCCAGAATGAGTTTCAGGGCAATCAGTATTACTTATTCCGGATCGGCTACTTGCGTGACCTCCTTACGCTGCCGCCATTCGTTGGCAAAAAAGTCTACGCCGTCGGGGCCTACGAGTTCGGCAAAATGTACGGCGTGACCACCGGCACCGAGTTCCCCAACGATGTGGCCGCGGGCCTCCTGGCGGAAACCGCCTTGGGCCCGTTCTTCATCGGTGGCAGCGTCGGCGACTCCGGCCATCGCAAGTGGTTTTTCCAACTGGGGCGCGTGTTCTAAACCGCAATTCCGGGCGGTGGGTCAGTTTCCGGTTACGGCGTTTACCCCGCACTTGCCTACCGCTTTATACTTTCCGTCTGAGGTTCGCTACGCTTATGGCGTTCAAAGAGCTATCACCGAGCGAAAAAGAGATCGTGCTCCAATGCATGAAGGCGATTGCGGACGGCCCTGAAATCGAAGACTGGGAGTTTCATACGCGGCTAGGCATAGTCCGGCCCACTCTAAGACGAGTTATTTCGCTGTGGCCTGAAATTGACGACGGCTCAGACGATTCAGACGAATTCCTTGCGATAAACAACTGCTTCAACGAGATTTGGCGTGGAGTCGATATACCGCCAACTGGGGAAAGCGGTTTGCGCAACCAAAGGATGACATCAAACAGACCTACGCCAAATGGCTGAGGCTAAGACACTCCTCGGGTGGCATTCATTGAACTCAACTTTCTTGCTTGCCATGAGTAAGTCTGGAGGAAATCCGTGCTCGAACTGCTTCCCATGGGACGGTCTTCGCTTTACCCGAGTCCAGATTCTCAATGCGGCGGGCAATCTCCTGATTCCATGCTGCCTCGGCAGCTTCGTCGACAGTGGCGTCGAGGCTCTCGATGAGCGAGCCGGCCAGTTCGGCGCGTTCTTCCTCGGAGAGTGAGAGAGCCTTCTGAAGTAACTCGGAAACTTGTTGCGTCATGGGATCATTATACCTCTGAGACCGGCAATTGGAGCAGACTGGCTTTTGCGCGCTTATACTTTTCCTGGCTGCGATTAATTTTTTCTATTTTCCCTTTCACGCTTTCTATGGCATCTTGGCCGCTGTCCTAAGGAGGACTACGTCCCATGCAACGGTTGATTCATCATTGCCGTTTTGCGGCGTTGTCGGAGCGACATTGTCGCGGCAGCGAATGGGCGTCGTCTGCGCTCTTCAGCTAGCCCACTTTTCTTCCGGCAACCTTTCTAATTTATCTCGGCGTTGAGCGGCGATGTGTGTGCCGCATTGTCGCGCAAGTTTCGCATCTCGCGCGAGTCACCGTTCCTGGTGTGCTTTCACGATGTGCTTGCGCGCCAAGAACACGGCCCGAAGCGCTGAAGCGCTTCTTAGAAAAGAGAAAGTTATGGTCACGATTCGAGTGGCTGCACCCTTCCATTTAGGGAGGGTGCAGAACCAATTTGTATTCAGTTTTCCAATTCCTATTGGAGGTTGTCATGCGAGACGAACACATCAACGAACAACACCGCTTTCGAGCGCAGCAGTAAGCGCCGGAAGGGCTATCCATCAGAAACTAAAGTAAAGCGCGGGACGCAAGTGGTTCACGGAGAAAAAGAACTCGTGGAGAAACTTGGGCGCAATGACCTGTGTCCGTGTGGCTCTGGGCGCAGGTTTCAAGCGTTGTTGCCTGCGCGCGGGCAAATACGACGGCAGCAACCGCGACTACTTTTTTCCGAGAGTAGAAAACAGGCCTGCGAGAAGGCCAAAAAATGGGGGTCCAGAAATACTCTTGACTTTCGCTTTTTGTTCGCCTATAGTGCGGGGCGGTAGAGGAAACGGGAAACGGGTGGCGCGCCGGCTCCATTGCCGACTAGGCTCTCACGAGTCGGCCGCCGCCCGTTGAAAGTTCCGAGCCGTAAGCGGGGTGAGGGGTCGACTCGAAAGAGTGATCCCTCGACTCCGGAAGCCGACTGCGTCGGCTCCTTTGCTCGGAGACAGTATATGCGTCCCGCTTCCCTTTCAGGAGCCGCCATGGACGTCTGTGTCGAAAACGTATTCATCACTCCCGCCATCGAAGAAATCAATGTGATTCAAGCAACCGCCGAGGAAAATGATCGCGCGGCTTCTTCCGACCCGCATCATGGGCATCGAGAGAAAGACGCGGAACAAGAAGCTGTAGCGCGGGGCTTCAGCCCCGCGGATTCGTCCGAATCGGGTGGGACGAGCGGCAGTTGTAGTGGCGGGTCTTTAGACCCGTCGTCGAAGCCGGAAGCGCCACAAACAGAAACGGCGGCGGAGAAAAATCCTTGGTCCGCCTGGTCATGGTTGGGAGTTTGCAAAAATTCCATCCGCAAAATCTCCAACCAAATTCCCAACATCGTACACGTGGATGTGGACGCGTTTTTCGCTTCGGTCGAGCAAGTGCTCAATCCCAAGCTGCGCGGCAAGCCCGTGCTGGTGGGACGCGGCTGTGTGGCTTCGGCGAGCTACGAAGCGAAGTTCCACGGCGTGAAAACGGCGATGGGTTTTCGCGAAGCGCTGCGCATCTGCCCAAAAGCCATCGTCGTGCCCGGGCAATACGAGCACTACGCCGATTTTGCCGAGCGTGTGCGGCGCATCCTCGAAACGTACACGCCCGCGGTCGAAACCGCCGCGCTGGACGACTTTTACCTCGACTTTGCCGGCACCGAGCGGTTGTATCCGGATTACGAAGCCACGCTGCTGCGTTTGCAGGCGGAGATACGCGGCCGCACCGGCTTGAGCGTTTCGGTTGGCGCGGCGCGCACAAAAGTTGTCGCCTCTATCGCTTCACGGCTGGAGCGCCCGCGCGGCTTTCGAATGATCGCGCCCGGCGAAGAAGAAAATTTCCTGACGCCGCTGCCGGTGGAGAAATTGCATGGCATCGGCCACGTGCACGCGGGAGCGCTCGCCGAACGCGGCATTGCCACGATTGGCCAACTGCGCCAGGTGCCGAAGCCGGCGCTGCAGGCCGCCTTTGGCGAAGCCATCGGCCAGCAAATCTGGGAGCGCGCCCGCGGCCTCGATGGCCGCGAAGTGCTGCTGCCCTCCACGCCGAAATCCGTTTCCCGCGAAACCACCATCGAAGGCGGCACCATCGACACGGAATTTCTCGGCCGCCTGATCGAATATCTCAGCGAACGCATCGGCTCAACCCTGCGCGAATACGGCAAGCAGGCGCGCACCATCGGCCTGCGCATCCGCTATGTCGATCGCTTTTCGGCGCACCAGACCGTGCGAATCAGCAAACCAACCAACGACGAGCGCGAACTGCTCGCCGCAGCAAAAGATCTGTTCGCCAAATTGTTCACGCGGCGCGTGGCCGTCCGCCTGGTCGGCGTCAGTGTGAACAACCTCGAAACCGACAAGCGCCAGCACGAACTCTTTGACAGCAATGCCAACCGCCGCTGGTACTTGAACCGCGGCCTCGATTCCGTGCGCGGCCGCTACGGCTGGAACGCCGTCTTCTACGGCAAAGGCCTCGAGCTGCGCGAGCATTACGCGACCAAGCCCAATGGCCTGGTCCTCTCGACGCCATGCTTATCCCGGTAATTTGCTGATTTTTTCCTACCCTCCTCTACCTGGTTTTACTGAATCCAAGGGGCCACGTCCTCGCGCGGCGTGACTCGTGACTCGTATTTCGTGACTCGTGGAACATCCACTTTCGCGATCCGGGCTTCACGAGTCACAGTCCCGAGTCACCAATCACGTGTTCGTACATTTGCATTGTCGCAGAAAATGCCCGCCGTGGCGCTGACGGATACAAATGGTTTGTATGCAGCAGTACAGTTTTACAAGTTGGCGCAGGAAGCGGGAATAAAGGCGATTGTCGGCGTGGCATTGGACGTTTCTCGCTTGCCGGAACTCGTCACTCGTCACTCGCCACTCGCCACTTCTTTCCACAAAACGCGAAACTTCCCGAGCATACAGCTGGCGCTGTTGGCAGCGGACATGGAAGGCTACAGAAATCTTTGCCAGCTCGTGACGCTGCGGCATTTGGGCACGACCAAGCTGTCACAAAATGCCGCTGCTGCGGAAACCGATGGCCGGCCTGTGACATTGCAGGAATTGGCGGAGCACAGCCGCGGCGTGATCGCGTTGTGCCCGTTGCCAGCAAGCTCGCGTGACGCAAGCACTTGTAGTGGCGCAGCATGCTGCGCCACTACAAAGACAACTCCAGCGGATGGCAATCGCCATAAGCAAGGAATCTCAGCCACGAGTCACAACTCATCAGTCACCGATCACTTTTTACAACTCAAAGAAATTTTCGGCGATCGCCTCTACATCGAGGTGCAACGCCTATCGCCCGGAGACGGGCGCGTGCTGCGCGAAGCCGAACGCATCGGCCGCGAACTAGGCGTGCCGCTGGTGGCGACAAACAATGTTCATTTTCTGCGACCCGAGGAACACCTGCATCATCGCGTGGTAAACGCGATCCGCAAGGGCGGATTACTTACCACCGTCGCTCCGCCTGAAATCACTACCGGTGAAGCATGGTTCAAGCCAGCGGCAGAAATGCAAAAATGCTTCCCCGATCATCCGGAATGGCTGCAAGCAACCCTGGAGATTGCCGAGCGCTGCAATTTGCAACTCGAGCTGGGAAAACTGATCATTCCGGAGTTTACCGTTCCGGAGGGTGAGACGCCGGATTCCTATTTGCAAAAGCTGAGCCTCAAGGGTGCGCTGAAACGCTATCACTCATTAACACAAGAAGCGCGTTCGCGTCTGACGCGTGAATTGGAGGTCATCAGGAAGTGGAGCCTGGCGCCCTATTTCCTGCTCGTACTGGACATCGTGGAAGAAGCGCGGCGGCGCGGGATTCCCGCGGTGGCGCGCGGGTCGGCGGCAAGCTCCATCGTGACGTATTGTCTGGGCATTTCCTGCGTGTGTCCCTTGCGCTGGGGGCTGTACTTCGAACGATTTTTGAACGAACAGCGCGGCGATTGCCCGGACATCGACATCGATATTTGCGGTGCGCGGCGCGACGAGCTTCTCGATTACGTTTACGAGCACTGGGGCGCCGAACATGTGGCCATGATTGGAAGCTTCATCACCATGCATGCGCGGCTCGCCGTGCGCGAAGTGGCAAAAGCGTTCGGCGTGCCGCCGGGTGATGTGGACCGATTCACGAAGCGGCTGCCGCATCGGCCGGTGCGTGAAATTCTATCGGCGATTCACGGCCTGCCGGAATGCCGCGACCTTCCCGTGAACGACGAGCCCTGGAAAACGATCCTGCAAGTGGCGTTGCGGCTCGACGACGCGCCACGGCATCTCGGGATTCATCCCTGCGGCACGGTGATTTCCGCGCGCCCGCTCAACCGGCTGACGCCGCTCGAGCGGGCGACGAAAGGCATCGTCGTGACGCAGTACGACATGAACGCCGTCGAAGCGCTCGGCTTGATCAAGATGGATCTCCTCGGCCAGCGCGGCTTCACCACCATGTCGCTGGCACTGGACAACATCGAACGCACCCTTCGACCTGTAGGGGCGGGGCTTGCCCCGCCCGCTGCTGATGCATCGAACGTCGCACCGGATGGAGTGACACCGTGCCCCAAACCGCGGGAGATCGATTTTGACGCCATACCGGAAAACGATCCCGCGACGTGCGAGGTTATCGCAGATGGACGAACGATGGGAGTGTTTCAGATCGAATCGCCGGCAATGCGCGGGCTGTTGCGCACGATGAAGGCGCGGACACTTGAAGAAGTAGCGCAAGCATTGGCGCTGATTCGTCCAGGCGCGGCGGAGTATGGATCGAAAGAGCTGTTTTTGAAGCGGCTGCGCAAACAGGAGGAAATCAAATACGCGCATCCGGCGCTCAAGAAGATTCTCGGCGATTCACAAGGTGTGTGTATTTTCCAGGAACAAGTGATGCAGATTTCACAGGCGCTCGGGAGCATGTCGCTGGCCGAAGCCGATCTTGTGCGGCGGGCGTCCGCAAAATTCTCCGGCCGGACTGACCGCGATCGGTTGCGCGGGAAATTTCTGAAAGCTGCAGGAATGATGGGGCTGACCAGCCAGCAACGCGAAGAAACCTGGATGATGGTCGAGAAATTCGCGGGGTTCGGTTTTTGCAAAGCGCACGCCGCGACGTATGCGGACATCTCGTACCGCATGGCATATCTGAAAACACACCACACGGCGGAGTTTCTCGCGGCAATGTGCAGCGCGGGCGCGGGTTTCTATCATGTGTCGGCGTATGTGGAAGAAGCAAAACGCTGGGGCATCGCGGTGCGGCTGCCGTCGGTGAATCATTCGCGGATAGAGTACACAGCCGAGGTCGGCGTGGATGGAAAACGTGCGCTGCGCGTTGGCTTGATGCAGGTAAAAGGCCTGCGAGTGGAAACGATCACAGCGATCCTGCGAGCGCGGGAAGAAGGCGGCGTGTTTCAATCACTCGAAGATTTTCTGCGCCGCGTGCCGGTCGAGCGGGATGAAATCGAATCGCTGATCAAGTGCGGGGCCTTCGATGAAATAAACGATGAAGCATGCAAGATAACGCGGCCGGAAATGCTGTGGCGGTGGAATCTTTTGCAAGCGACCGGCAAAGGCACACAGCCGAGCGGTCCCCGGCTCCGCTCGGGACCAGGGGCCATGTTAGCGGAAAAGCCGGAAACATTGTTTGCGGAAGAAAACGCGCAGGATGCCATCAGCGTGGCATTGGCGGAAATGCAGACGCCGGAATACACGCTGGAACAGAAGCTGCGCTACGAACGAGAGATTCTGGAAGTCTGCGTGAGCGGGCACCCGCTGGATTTTTTGCCGCGCAACGGCGAAACCTGGAGCGATGAGCTGCCGGGACTGCGCGGAAAGCGCGTGACGCTGTGCGGCTGGGTGGTAACCTACCGCCACGTCGGAACAAAAAATTACCGCAACATGATGTTCGTCACGCTCGAGGACCAGCGTGGCGTGTATGAAGTGGTGCTTTTCCCCGATGCCTACGACCGATATGGTGGCGTGGTGTTTGAGACGCGTTTAATGCGCGTGACCGGGCGCGTCGAGCAGGATGGGCAGATCAAGGGGGAGATGCTCGAAGCTTTGAAAAAGTGAACAGTTTTCAGTCCTTAGTTCTTAGTTTCTGGTTTTTACGTTTGTGGTTTTTACGTTTTCAGTTTTTCCTGTTTTTTTAGTTCTTTTGTTTTTTGTTTTGGTTCTGTGCGTTTGGTTATTACCTTTTGGTTCTGGTTGTGGGTTGCGGTTTTTTGCTCCTAGTAGTGCGTGACCCCGACGTAGCCGCGGCACGCCGGTAACTTATGGCTAACGTAAAGGCCATCCGAGGGTCAAAACGAAGGTGATATGAATTTCATGATTCAGCCGAGAAAACAAAACCCGGCGCCGGTGGCGGAACCGGAGACAGGCCGCCCGGCGGGAACCGGCGAGGAGTGGCTGGGGCGGAACCGCAGCAGCAAGCGCCGGCTCTGGGAGCGATTGAATCCGCGCAGCAGAAGACAGATTCACCTGATTGCCGAGGCACTGGCGCTGCAACAGACGCACGCGCAATTGCCAGATTCGGTGCGAGGGCGGCTGAGCGCGGCAATGGACGAAGTGGAACGGCTGGCGGGCCGCTTGAGGGCGCTGCTCGCGGAGGTAGCACGACGGACACCGCCCCGCGTGTGAAGGTTGCGGGGCACACTCAGCGGCGGGATACTTTCTTTATGGCTGTCCCCAATAAGCGCGGCCCCTTTCTGCTTGCGATATTTGCTGCGACGTTCGCCGCGATCGCTCTATCCGCGCGGGCGGACGAGATTCGCCTCAAGGACGGCAAGAAGCTTTACGGCGTGATCGTGGCCTACGAAGACAACATGTTCAAGGTCAAGACCGACTTTGGATTTGTGCTCGTCGAAAAAGACAAAATCGAGTCCATTATTCCATCGACAACAGCGGGAAAGCCGGAAGCGGCATCCGCGGCGAAGAAAGAGGCAAGCCAGCATCCTTCAAAACCAGCGGCCGATTCGCAGCCACAGGCGGCGCTAGCGGCCGCATCTTCGTCAGATGCTTCGGCCACGCCAACGAACGCCAGCGCAAAAACCGTAGACCCAGGCCCGGCGGGGAAAACCGGCAAAACGACGCCGAAGATAACGAACGCGGCGGTGAAACCGGAAGTTCCAACGAATACAGCAGCGGCCAACGTTGCCGCGCCGGCGATCAAAGGATCTCCGGCGGCAACGACGACTGGCCTGGCACCGGCTGCGGCGTCGCCTGCCCCGCCGAAAGAACCGGAAGTTCCCGCAAATCGCGAAGAGATCCAGGGCAATCTCTATACGAATTACACTCACGGCTTTCGCATGTACAAAGCACCAAGCTGGAGCTTGATCGAGGAAGCGCGCGGCGCACTTCCGAACGCGATTGTGGCGATGGGCACGTTCAACGAATCCACATTGATGGTGGTCGGCGAGGAGAAAACGAAAGAACCATTGGATGCGGCGGCAGCGGCGGTGGAGAAGCGGCTGCACGAGGTCTATGCCAATTACCAGCGACTGTCGGAGCGCAAGACGGTGGTCGGCGGATTACCTGCGGTGGAGTATCAATATCGCGGGAAGGCCGACGACCACGATTGGTCGGGAAAGTTGGTTGTTATTGCGCGCGGCAAAGACATGTTCACGGTGCTGGCAATGACTTACGCCGACAGCGACCTCATTCAGATTCAGGAAAACGTGATCGCCCGGGCGATTGCGAGCTTGGATTTCAGCGCGCACTAGCAAGTCTTTTAGTCCTCAGTGGTCAGTTTTCAGTATTCAGTAAGAGAACAAGGGCCGTTCGGGTTCCTTTCGCGTCTCCCCACAGATTCAGCGACCCTTCCCATCTGGACTCCACGAGCCGTTTCAGGCGAGTTGCTTCCATTCTGCTGGGCTTTGATGCTGCGTTGTGGATGAAAGAAGAGCGGCGGCGAGCCACCCGCATTCCAAAAGGGCTTCGTCGTCCGCTGCGGCGGACTCCTCGGGGCGGGAATCCTTTGTCGGTTTCCCGGTTGACCGTAACAGGGCCATCCCCCCTATGTTTTTCATAAGTTGCTGATAAAGGACTTACTGTGGCTGTAAGTGGTTTAGAATCAACAGCTGTGGGCTCGGCGGTTGGCGAGGGAGGAAGGCATCTTTGCAGGGACCTCGTCGGGGTTGGATGTGATCGCTGCTCTGCAGTTGACCCGTGAACTCGGACCCGGTAGGACAGTGGCCACGGTCGCGGTGGATAGCGGACTCAAATATCTCGCAGGCGACCTCTATGCAACCTACATCGGCCATCTCGCGCGTCACAAGCTTTCGCAGTTTCACGGCGGGAGTATTGCCGATGGCCTCCAACACGGAATTTCGTACGCACAACGGATTTGTTAAGGGACTCCTCATAGCGCCAAACGCGTTTCTCCCTTCATTCCATTAATCGCATGCGTCACCCGAGAATGGCCACATTATACGCCTGCTGTGAGACCGGCATTCTTCCTGATCCTTACGCCTCTTTACCCATCGCCGTCACACAGCATTTGATCGTGCTGTCTCCGCCCTCGATTCTACGACAAGCAACATCAAGCTCCTGGAAGTCGGGTAACCGGACATGTCCGGTCGATGCGCGTTAATCCGGCACTAGTTTGGGGCATACTGCCGGGCGAAAAATTTCAGATCATTAACCTCGAATCAATGGGGCTTGAATGTCTTCCCGGTTTCAAGCAGCGTCTTCAGGCGGGAAAGGATACGTGGCCATCCATCGGCGCAGGCAGCGTAAGTGGGGTCATCCTCGGCCCACTCGTCATGCGTCACTGTTACTTTGGTGGCTTCGGTCTCAGGCACCAGTTCGATCGTTGCGCGTGACGCCTTATCGTTTTGGGCCATTGCGAAGGTGTACTGAAAGACTTTTGGCGGCTCAAACCGCAGGATCTTCCCCCGGACATAGGTCATGGGCTTGCCATCGGGTCCCGCGCCCACCCATGCGAGCAAGCCACCAGGCTTAAAGTCCGCTTGAAGTTCAGCGCCCGAGAAGATGATGCGGTTCGACTCCCGCGACACAAAGCCTTCCCAGACCTTCTCCGGGGTGACGGCAATGTAGAAGATATATTTCAGTGGTGCTTGTTGGGCCATGATTGCTCCTGACTCTCCTGCGCCATCTTATATCCACGGGCAAAAACCCAACAAGGCAGAAGTGCCGTCGGCTCTGCCTGGTTGCTCGCATTACCTGAGATTTTAGAACTCTTTGTCCGATTTTAGCGCGTTAATCATTGAGCAAAATCCATGGCAAATGTGCATCTTCTGTCAGGCGAAGATGTGGAGATATACTGGCGATTGCCTTCGAGCAGAAAGAGACATCGCATGAGTAGCGTTCAAAGAACAAGGCTTGAAGTGGCAGACATAATCGAACAGTTTCTTAATGAAACGGGCAATAAATGGGATTGGGATGATTTCTGTTCCTACAGGATAACCGACCTTGAACTGGACTCGGTCCGGCTTCGGTGCGCCGGACTAAGCGATATTTATCCCCCCCCAAACAAGGAGCATTATTGCAGCGATGCAGGGTTTGAGATTATGCGAGCGATGGTAACCGAACTTCGTGGTGCCAAATAATTCGACCTTGACAACTGGAATCCACTTGACTTGTTGAGCTCGCAGCGTTAACCAGAAGTTAGCATCTACTGTGCTAGGATGTGGCATTCTCTAAAACAAGGCATGCCCCGTGCGGCTTACCGAAATACTCCCATCGCTAGCCCTTGAACTCGAACAGCTTCTCAAGAACCAAGGTCAGGCCGAATTAGCGGCCCAAGTTTCGCAATTGGCGCTTGTAGACCGTTGTCGGTGTGGAGACGACTTCTGCTCGTCGTTCTATACTCAGCCAAGACCCGAAGGGCACTACGGCCCTGACCATCGTTGCATGGACCTAGACGCAGCCGAAGGAATGTTGCTCGTTGACGTAGTCGCGGGAAAGATTGCCCACGTTGAAATCCTCAACCGCGTCGATGTCCGACGTAAGCTGCTAGCGGCACTTCCGTGAAGATGTGGCGAGACTTGTTCAGGTCACATTTCCGGTTGAGCGCACATGGGTAATCGGAAACTGACCGGCGGTGGGCGACACCTGGCTTACACGAGCTAAAACGGGAACGACGATCGGGCGGAGACTGCGCGCTGCTATTGCAGGGTGAAGAACGGCTGGCGAGGACGCTGGCGTTCCCGGGCTAGCTGGCGGCGGCAGCTTCGGCGGGCTCGGCGAGTTTGCGGTGTTCGCGAATCATGCCGATTAGGGCCTGGGCGGCGCGCGGGAGGCTGCGGTCGCGGCGGTAGACGAGGCCGAGCTCGCGCCAGAGGTCTACACCTTCAACGGTAAGGAGCTTTACTTCGCCGGCCTTCACATAGTCTTTTGCAAAACTCTCGCTGATGATGGAGAGACCGGCATCGGCGGCGACGAAACGCTTAATCATGCCGATGCTGGGCAATTCCATGGTGACGTGTATGCGCGAGCGATAAGGCCGGAAGAGCTTGTCGAGCACCTGGCGGGTGAAGCCGGTGCGTGGAAAAATGAGGGGCTGGTCGGCGACCTCGGCGAGAGTGATCTTGGAGCGATGAGCGAGAGGGTTTTTCGAGCTGACCATAAAGCGCAGGCGATCCTTGTAAATGTGGTGCATTTTCAAATTAGGAGACTTGATGGGCAGGGTGACGATGCCCACATCAACCGAACCGTCTTCCACACGCTGCAGGATTTTGTGGCTGAAGTTGCGATAGATGCTGATGTGCACCAGCGGATAGCGCCGCTGAAATTCGGCAAAAATGTCGGGGAGCAGGTAGAGGCACGTCGCTTCATTGGCGCCGAAGACGACCGGTCCCTGAACAACGTTGCCGCGGTCCGCAACCACCTGAATGGATTCGTCGCGCAAGCGAAGCAACTTTTCGGCGAACTCGAAAAGAACTTCGCCGGCCGGAGTCAGCTCGACGGACTTGGCGGAGCGATCGAGGAGCCTGGCTTTGTATGCTTGTTCGAGCTGGCGAATTTGCGCGCTGACGGCGGATTGCGAGCGGAAAACTTTCTGGCCGGCGCGCGAAAAACTCTTCAGCTTGGCGACGAAAACAAAAGTAGCAAGTTGATCGAAGTCCATATTCAGAGCGCCCGGCGAGAATTATAGCGGATTCTTCTTGCCGGATGCGGAGTTAATATCCTTCCTTTCCCGGGCCTAAAGCGCGGGCGGGGCAAGCCCCGCCCCTACAATGAAACTCAGGCGTGAAGCGCAGCTCGTGAGATCGGCACGGTCGCCGGGACCGGCAAAATCGTGTGACGCTGTTTGAATTGGGCGAGAATCGGGTTCCACGTGGCCTCAACCGTGCCCTGAAAATGAACCGGCTGGACGCGCATCAACGGCAATCCCGCGCGGCGTGAGAGCAAGCGAGCCGCACGAGGGCTCGCCGTGAAGTAAATGTGTTCCTCGAGAGTGCGCCGCAACCAGCTCTCTTCGTCGGAAGCGAGTTCGGCGAGGGTCACGAAATCGCGGTGAAGCACATCCTCGGCTTCGGCACGCAACACATAAGCCAGCCCGCCGGTCATGCCCGAACCGAAATTCAGGCCGAGGGGCCCGAGGATGACGGCCACGCCTCCGGTCATGTACTCACATCCATGCTGGCCGACACCTTCCACTACGGCAAGCGCGCCGCTGTTTCGGACAGCGAAACGCTCCCCGCCCCGGCCGGCAACAAAAAGCTGGCCAGACGTTGCGCCGTACAGCACGGTGTTGCCGGCAAGAACGTCGCCGCGCCTTGAAGCAGCAAGCCCCGCGGCGATGGCGATGGTCCCGCCGGAAAGGCCTTTTCCTACGTAGTCGTTGGCTTCGCCATTGAGCTTGAGCGTTACTCCCTCGGCAAGAAAGGCGCCAAAGCTCTGACCCGCGGCGCCGTGAAATTCCTGGCTGATTTCGGCATCGACGGGGTGGCCGTTTTTGCGCCGGCGCATGAGTTCGCCGCTCAACCCGGTGCCAACGCTGCGATCCGAGTTCTGAATGGACTGGGGCTCATTTTGCAGCGTCAGCGAAGCATTGAAATGAACCGAATCTTCCAGGGCCGCGACGTGGAGGCCGGGCTCCTGCTGCGGCGCAACGCGATTCGAGGGGGAGATCGGCACAACCAGGAACGGATCCATTCCAGACCGCGCACTGAGGCGGTCGTACCAGCCCGTGAGTTCGCTGAGCGACCGGACGCCAAGCTGCGCCAGCCGATTGCGCACTTCCTCCGCCAGCGAACGGAAGTACGCGATCACCATCTCCGGTTTGCCCGTAAATTTGGTACGCAGTTTTTCGTCCTGCGTCGCGATTCCCACCGGGCAAGTATTGAGATGGCACTGCCGCGCCATGACGCATCCGATCGCCAGCAGGGACGCGGTGCCAAAGCCGAATTCGTCCGCGCCGAGAATGGCGGCCAAAACGATATCGCGCGCGAATTTCAGGCCTCCGTCCACGCGGAGAGAGAGTCGTGAACGAAGGCCCGCGCGAACCAGTGTGTCATGTGCTTCGCGCAACCCGATTTCCCAGGGAAGACCGGTGTTCTTGATAGAGGTCAATGGCGAAGACCCGGTACCGCCGTTGTGCCCGCTGATGGTGATAACGTCCGCGCCCGCCTTGGCTACTCCGGCGGCAATGATGCCGACTCCGGAGCCGGAAACGAGTTTCACGCCGATGCGGGCGCGCGGATTCACGGCGCGCAAGTCGTGGATCAATTGAGCGAGATCTTCGATGCTGTAAATGTCGTGATGCGGCGGCGGCGAAATCAGCGGGGTGCCTGGCGTGGCGTGCCGGATGCGCGCGATGTATTCGCTGACTTTCTTGGCGGGCAATTGGCCGCCTTCACCGGGCTTCGAGCCCTGCGCCATCTTGATTTCGAGTTCTTCGGCATGGACGAGATAATCCGCGGTGACTCCAAAACGCCCCGAGGCGACTTGCTTGATCTTGTTGGCCGCGGCCGGTTCGAAGCGATAGGTATTGGGATCTTCGCCGCCTTCGCCGGTATTGCTCCGGCCACCAAGCTGATTCATGGCCAGTGCCAGAGTGCGGTGCGCCTCCGGGCTAAGCGAGCCGAGAGACATCGCCTGGGTGCTGAAACGCTTGACGATGGACTCCAGCGGTTCGACCTCGTCGAGCGCAACGGCCGTGTCCGGAACGGTGTCGAGCAAATCCCGCAGAAAAACCGGGCCTTGATGTTCGGCCAATTCTTCAAACGCCGAGTAGGTCTTCGCCCCGGGTGCGCGCACATGGGCGTGAAGCCGGCGGACGAGCTCTGGCGAATTCGCGTGAAGTTCCGCGTTTTTCCGGAACCGGTAAAGACCGGAGTCGGTCAATTCATCGGATTCGCCGGAGAAAGCCGCTTTGTGCAGGCGCAGATAGTCCGAGAGGAGATCGTCCAGCGACTTCTGGCCCGGATAATCCGCGGCGTCTTCAAATACTTCCGCGCAAAGATCCTGGGAGAGACCCACGATCTCAAAGAGATGGCTGTTGCGATAGCTAGCCAGCGTGGAAACGCCCATGCGGGCGAGAACTTTGCGCAGCCCGGCATTGACGGCCACGCGGGCTTTTTCCATGCCGCCCGGTTCAAGGGATTCCGCAAACTCATCCGCAAGATATGGAACGACGGCGCTGGCGCCAGCCGCCACAAGCAGCGCCACGTGATGGGTGTCAAAGACCTGCGCCGATTCGACAATCAGCGGCACATCCCACAAGCCTTCGCGAACCATCGCTTTCCACACCGCCGCGGTCGCAAGCAGCGCAGGCAGCGGCGCGCGATCGGCATCGATCGCACGATCGGAGAGGAGGAGGAGGCCCGGGCGCCCGCTGCCGCTCAGAGGGGTAGTAGAAAGCTGAGCAAAACTGCAGCGCGCCCCCGGGACTCCAGTGACGGCAGAAAAAGTAATGTCGATTCGTTGCTCGGGTCCAAGAATCGCGGAGAGTTGCGAAAGCTGCCCGGCCGAAATCAGGGGACTCGGAATCGTGATTCCATCTTTCAAGTGAACATCGAGAGACATCACGTGGGTTTCGCGCAACGGATCGATCGGCGGGTTCGTGACCTGGGCGAACCGTTGCTTGCAGTAATCCCACAAGGTTCTAGGGAGCGCGGAAAGAAACGCGGGCGGAGCGTCATCTCCCATGCTCCAGTCCGCTTCTTTGCCGCGGGTCAGAGCGGAAAAGAGAATCTTGAATTGATCTTCCGTCCAGCCGGCAGCGCCCGCGACGCGTTTTGGCTCATGGATGGGGACCGGCGGTGCGGTGACCGACGCGGTCAGCATTCTTTGCGGAATCGCGTTGCGCGACTGCTGGATCGCGAGGCGCTTGAGGATGTCGCGCCAGCGCAAAAAGAGCCCGGTGGCGGGATTGGCAAGAATCATTTCTCCGGGGCCCAGCCGCTGGCGCTCGGCGATTCGCGATTCTTCCAGATCCACCAAACCAGTCTCGGATCCGGCGATCAGCAGGCCGTCATGCGTGAGGGTGTAGCGCAGCGGGCGCAATCCATTGCGATCCAGCTTCGCTCCCACAAACTGGCCATCCGAGAAGACCAGAGCCGCGGGGCCATCCCAGGGTTCGCTTTGCTGCGAAAGCGCGGTCAACGCGCCGCGCACGTCCCGCGAGAGCAAAGGATCTTTTTCAAAGGCCGGAGGAACCATCGCGAGCATGGCTTCTTCCAAAGAGAGCCCTTCGAGAAGCCGCAGCTCGAGGCCATTGTCGAAGCTCGCCGAATCGCTGACGTTCTCTTCCAGAAGGGGAAACCAGGGGCCTACCGTAAGCCGCGACCGAGTTTCGCGTTCCTTGGCCCGCAACCAGCGCCGGTTGGAGACAATCGTATTGATCTCGCCGTTGTGCGCGACGTACCGGAACGGCTGCGCCAGATGCCAGGAAGGTTGGGTGTTCGTCGAATAGCGCTGGTGAAAAACGGCGAATGTGGTTGCGAACGAGGGATCGCGCAAATCCTCGTAAAACTGGGGGAACTGCCAGGGCGTGAGCAAGCCCTTGTACACGATGGTCTGCGAGGAGAGCGAGCAGATGTAAGATCGCGGCGGCAAGAGCGATTCCGCTCGTTTTCTCAAAAGAGCCA
>WNFR01002389.1_pt1 | contig 22799 bp, 19 predicted proteins | sample 5400221 | NCBI WGS metagenome assembly WNFR01 (sample SAMN13153357, study PRJNA577476) | soil metagenome | isolation source: 40 cm soil under Madrone tree | place: USA:California | collected 2016-06-14 | reverse complement strand
GTCACGGTTGCCTTCGTCACCATCACGAACTGGCGCTTGTAGGATTGAATGCTGGTGAGCCGCGCCTTGGATTCGGCCAGCGGTTGACTCATGTGAAACGTTTTTTCAAGGAGCATAATGTAGGGTTGGTTGATGCCAGTTAGCTTTAGCAACGGAAGTGCCACCCCTTTTTTACCTGGGGAAAGGCGCTATTCGGGCCGAGATTGTGTCAATTTTGTTTACACTTGTGTCCATTCGGTGAACAAATCAAGCGGGACGTAAGGGGCATAAAAATAGGCCCGTTCCGAGGGGGATTCGCCCGTTCTAGGCCAACCTCCGGCGCAGCGGGGTACGATGTCGATCTTAGGCGGCGCGCGCGTGCCGAGCGATGACCGTCTGCATCATGGACTCGAAAATCTTTCGTCCGTCAGCGCTGCCAAGCCGCCCATCACAGGCTCGATCAGGGTGGGGCATTAAACCGAAGACATTGCCTTCGCGATTGCAGATTCCCGCGATGTTTTCGATCGAGCCGTTTGGATTTGCATCGGGCACGATTTCGCCGCGCTCATTCGCGTAGCGCATGATCACTCGCCGTTCGTGATTTAGTTCCTGCAAAACGTTCGCATCGGCGAAGTAGCAACCTTCGCCGTGAGCAATCGGCATTCGTAGAAGCGTCCCCTCCGGGCAACCGTGGGTAAAGGCCGAGTCGGGCACTTCCACGCGTAAAGTCACCATTTCACAAACGAATCGAAGTGAGCGATTGCGCACGAGCGCACCGGGCAGCAAGCCAGCCTCGCACAGCACTTGAAAACCATTACAAGTACCGAGAACGAGCTTCCCCGCTCGCGCGTCGCTTATCACCGCGTTCATGATCGGCGAGAACCGCGCGATCGCACCGCAACGCAAGTAGTCGCCGTATGCGAACCCGCCCGGTAACACGATTGCGTCGTAATCGCGGAGCGACGCTTCCTTGTGCCAAACGTAATCGGCTCGCAACCCTTCGATACTATTGATTCCGGCGACGCAGTCCTGGTCGCAATTTGAACCCGGAAACTGAATGACGGCGAATTTCATGTCGATCTAATGGGCGATGCCGCGCGCTCGTTGCTCCTCATGGTAATCATTCACCACAAGGCAGGCATGAATTACACCGGGAATCCAACCAAGCAGAGTGAGAAGGATGCTTAACAAAAAACTGGCGATCCGCCCCGTCAATAAGACTGCGAGCGGCGGCAGGACGACGCAGAAAAAGTATCGCAACGCTTTCATTTCTTTTTCTTTGTTTTGGTTTTCGATTTTTGGGCAGCGCCGTTCGGTTTCTGTAATTCGTAATCCTCGATTACCGGGTTCGACAACAAGTCACGGCAAAGCCCTCGCAGGCGCTTCTCAAGATCGACGTCGTTGCCATCGATATCGATCTCCATGAACTTTCCGATGCGGACGCTGCGCACTTCGGGCATTCCGAGATGTCGCATCGCATCGCGAACCGCATTCCCTTGCGGATCGAGGACGGCTTCTTTCGGTTTAACGACTACGTTCACTTTCACGTGAACACGCTAGCGCGGATTGGGGCTGCAACAAGCGCGACCGCCTCGCTTTACGGGGTTGGGGATTCACGCGAGAATCGCGGATGCAACGCCTCGATTGGCGAATTCCCGCGGCCTGGGTGACGCTCTGTATCGTTTGGAGCTCGACCTGGCTCGCCATTAAGGTTGGCCTTCGCGATCTGCCGCCGCTTTCGTTTGTCGCGATCCGATTCGTCATCGCTGCGGCAGTTCTTGTCGCAGTTTCTATCGGCCGGGTGCGTTTACTTCCTCAAACGCGTGCCGATTACGTCATTCTCGCGGTTACGGGTGTGTTGATGTTCGGTCTCAATTACACAACGGTTTTTTGGGGTGAACTTTACGTTTCCTCCGGTTTGGCTGCCGTTTTGCAAACGACCATCCCAATTTTCGGAATGCTGTTCGCGCATTGGCTGCTGCCGGATGAACCGCTCCGTCTGCAAAAGCTTTTCGGTGCGTTGATCGCCCTCGGCGGCGTCACGCTCATTTGCGGTCGACTGCTCGATTTCGGCGGCGTTTGGGCTTTTTGGGGCGGGTTAGGCATCGCGATCGGCGGCGCGGCTGCAGCGTTTTCTAACGTGTTGCTCAAGAAACGCGCCATCACGCTCGCCCCCGCAATGCTCGCTGCGTGGCAAATGATCTTCGGAATAATTCCGTTGCTTGTAGTCGGATTCGCCCTCGAAGGAAATCCAATGCGTTTCCATTGGACTTCGATGTCGATCTTTTGCCTGCTTTATCTCGCTGTGATCGGTTCGTCGCTGACTTTCTTATTGCTCTACTGGCTTTTGCCGCGAATGAAGGTGACGAATCTGCAAACCATCTCGCTCATTACTCCGCCCGGCGCGGTCATGCTTGGCTGGGCATTGGGAGGGGAAAAGTTCCCGCTCTGGTCGCTGTTTGGCGCGGCGCTCGTGCTCGTGGGCGTGTGGTTAATTTTCCGACGCCTCAAAGGTCGCGACTTAATCGAAGCCGCCGCTGCGATTCCAGATCGCGGATGATCGTCCGAATGAGAAACGACACCGCGCCCGCGGAAACAAAAAGTTACGGTCCATGGCTCGTTGGTCTCGGCGCGGCGTTGTGGGGAACCGAGAGCGCGTGGCGGATTCCACTCAACAAGATATTCGACGCGCCGGTCATTGTGTTTTGGGAGCACGTCCTGATTCTGCTGATGTTTTTGCCACTGCTTGTTCCGAATCTGCGCGAGCTTCGAAAGATCGACAGCAAAACCTGGGGCTATTTGCTGTTCTCCGGATTCGCGGGCTCGGCAGTCGGCACAATCTTCTTCACGCTCGCGTTAAAGCACGGAAATCCAACCGTGGTCAACGTCATCCTCAACATTCAGCCAATTATCTCGACTGCCGGCGCGTTCCTGTTGTTTGGTGATCGCCTGGCCCCGCGCTTTTTTGTTTACGCAGGAATCGCAGTCATCGCCGGAGTTTTTCTATCGGTCGAATACCCGACGCTCATCGGCGTATCGTTTCAACGTGCCGGCCTCAGCTTGGGTACCGGTTACGCGTTGATCTGCGCCTTCTTCTGGGCTGGTTCAACTGTGGCTGGCCGCGGCGTGATGCTGGGAATGCCGCTTCGGCTGGCGGCGAGCCTTCGAATTGTTGTCGGTCTGGCTTGCATGACGCTGATCTTGATCGGCTACGGCAGATTGAATGGCGCAGCTCTTTGGCCGCAGGCTGCGCACGAACACGCGCTCAAAGCGATTGGCCTGCTGCTGCTGCTCGCGTCGGTTTCCGGCGGGATCCCGCTCTTGATATACTTCGAAGGATTACGGCTTACGCGCGCTTCGACCGCCGGTTACTTCGAAATGATGCAAACGCTCGCGGCGGTTGTGATCACGTGGGGATTTTTTCACGCTGCGCTGCGACCGCATCAAGTTGCGGCGGCGGTCGTGCTCATGGCTGCTGTAGCCATGGTGCAGCGCGTTCAGGCGAGCGTCGAACCACGTTAACTGCCAGTCCGGCTCGGGACCTTAGGCGGCAGCGCGCCGTTTCTGTTTAACCAAGGTCGATGTCGATCTTCGCCGCGTGCCGGCGCCGTTTCCGCTACGTTTGGTCCGGACCGACTGCGATCGGTTGATGCTCTCCTGCAAAACTTTCACCAAATCGACAACGTTTGTGCTGCGCGGCACGGGCGCGGGCGCCGGCGGAAGGTGTTTGTTCTTCGCCTTCGTCTCGATGATCTCCATCACCGCGTCGCGATATTCGTCGCGATACTTTTCCGGCTGCCAATCCGACGACATGCTCTCGATCAACGCGTTGGCCATCTTCAGTTCTTTGTCGTTCAACTCTGTCTTAGGCCGATTCAATTCTTCAGGCTTCAACACTTCGCTGGCGAAATGCATGAGCTCGAGAACCAAAAACAAACCGTCGGGTTTCACGGCCGCGAGATACTCGCGGTTGGCAATTACGACTTTTGCAATGCCGATTTTGCCCGTCCCGCTCAATGCCTTGTGTAACAGCGCGTAGGCCTTTTCGCCGCCCTTTTGCGCTTCAAGGAAATACGGCTTGTGGAAAAACTTCGGATCGACGTCCTCAAGATCGACAAAGTCGGTGATGTCGATCGAGTGCGTCGATTCGATTCGCACTTTCTCAAAATCTTCATTGCTCAAGACGATGTAGCGGCCTTTTTCGTACTCGAATCCTTTCACGATTTGATCGGCCGGGACTTCTTTCATGTCAGCCTCGGCAACTTTCTTGTATTTGATCGGGCTCAGATCGGTTTTGCGCAGTTGGCGAAAACTCAGTTTTTCTTCGCGGGTTGCGGGATAAACCGAGATTGGAATGTAAACCAGGCCGAAGCTGATGCTGCCTTTCCAAGTTGGACGCATAATCGTTTCTCCTTTGTTTAGGCCAGGCGTGGGAGTGCCATTTCCATCAATTGTGAACAATTGTCAATAACTTCCGCTTTCGAAGCAGATGCCGTTCCGAGGTTTATGCTTCGCGGACAACCTGGTTCGGATCTTTGTCTTCGCGCATTCCGAGAAACACCGGCTGTCGCAACTTCCCATCGCGCGTCCACTCCGCGAATTTAATTTGGCCGACGAACTTTGGATTTACCCAATGCATCTTCTTCATCATCGATGGCGTGATGCCTTCGCCCCAGCGGCCGGCGGTTTTCGATGGAAGATCGACAAACGGGCAATCGTCTCGCTCCTCGGCGCGAAATTTCTTATGCAAGATCGACAACGACTTTTCGGTGAAGCCGCTTCCGACTTTGCCAGTGAATCTGAGTTTTCCATTCTCGTAATAGCCGACGAGGATCGCGCCGAAATGTTTGCGCGCGCCGCCTGGAGGTGTGTAACCGCCGATCACGAATTCTTGTTCGTTGACGCTCTTGAGTTTGATCCACGCGCCGCTTCGTCGTCCGGCTTCGTACTTGGACCCGCGCTGCTTGCCGATTAAACCCTCGAGTCCGCGTTTCTTCACCTCAACGAGCAACGATGTCACGTCGCCTTGGATTTCGCCGGAATAACGAATCGGATCCCCAACGTTCTCGCAGATCTTCGCGAGGACGGCCTTTCGTTGCTCAACCGAAAGATCGAGCAAGCCCTTGCCGTTCAATTCAAGCAGATCGAAAACATAAAAACGCAATGGCGCTTGGCGGCCTTCCATTTCCAGCGCCTGCAAAAGTTGAAATGAGGAGCGCCCCTCTTCATCAAGGGCGACGGCTTCGCCATCGATCACACACTCGTCGACCCGCAAGCTCTTCACTGCATCGGCTATTTCCGGAAAACGTTTGTCGAGCTTATTTCCGTTCCGCGAACTCAGCGAAACCTTCTTGCCGTCCTTGATCGCAATCGCGCGGATGCCGTCAAACTTTAATTCGTACAGCCAATCACCATGAGACGGAGGCTCATCGACCAACCGCGCCTTCATCGGCTCGATAAAGCGCGGTTTTGCGTTCGGCAGCTTTTTTAACGCAAGATCGACATCGACCTTGGCTTCACTTTTTTCGTCGCCGTTTGGTGTCTGGGCTTTTTTTTTAAGCGCGGCTTTGATCCGCGACTTTAATCGTGACGTTGCGCTGGTGTCCGTTTCTGGCCGATTGGATTCCCATTCCGCATCGCGCTGCTCGGCGATTTGCTTCATCGTGCGGCCGGTTTTGATCGATTTGTCGTCGAGCTTTTGCGATGGCGCTTTGACGCCATCGCCGGTTTTGATGATCAACCACGTGTTCTTTTCGCCGTCACGCCCGCGAATTCTCACAAGGGTCCATTCGCCCTGTGCTTTCTCGCCCGCAAGGACAAGATGAAGTCTTCCTTCGCGCAACGATTTCACTGGTTGCTCACCGTAGACGTAGTAGGCACCTTGGTCCCAAACCATCACCGTACCGCCGCCGTATTGTCCCTCCGGAATAATACCTTCGAATGTTTCGTAATCGATCGGATGATCTTCGACTTCGACCGCCAGATGTTTTTCGCCCTTGGCCCATGGCAAACCTTTTGGCAACGCCCACGATTTGAGCACGCCCTCCATTTGCAGGCGGAAATCGTAATGCAATCGACGCGCGTCGTGTTTTTGAATCACAAACCGGCTCGCGCCTCGAACCTGTTTCGGTAGCGGCTTGCCGCCTTTGGGTTCAGCGGTCTTCGAAAAATCGCGCTTGCCTTTGTATCTCTTGAGTCCCATCTACCGCAAATCTAATCGCGGTTCCATGAGATCAAAGCCGCTTCGAAGATCGACATCTTCGCGCGAAAGCAAACCGATTAGGCTTCGGACGAAAGCGGTTCGCCGACGAGGTAGCGTGTGAATCTGCGAATGATGATATTTTCGCCGAGCTCCGCAATTTTCGCGCCCAGGAGGTCCTTGATCGTAACGTCCGGGTTCTTGATGAAACCCTGTTCGAGCAAACAGACGGTGCTGTAAAATTTGTCGAGCTTTCCATCGACAATCTTCTCAACCACGTTCGCCGGTTTGCCTTTCACTTGCGCTTTGTAAATCTCGCGCTCGGCTTCGACCAATTTTCCAGGAACATCCTCGCGGCTGACGTAAAGCGGATGCGCCGCGGCGATGTGCAGCGTGATGTCCTTTACGAACGTTCGGAAATTCTCGTTCTTGGCCACGAAATCAGTCTCGCAATTCACTTCCACGAGCACGCCAACTTTCCCCTGCAAGTGAATGTAGGAGGCGACGATTCCCTCCTTGGTCGCGCGCGACGCCTTCGTGCTCGCGCTCGCGATCCCTTTCGTCCTCAAAATCGTTTCGGCTTTGGCGAGATCGCCGGCCGCTTCTTCCAGCGCGCGTTTGCAATCCATCATGCCGGCATTCGTTTTCTCACGAAGCTGTTTAACAACTTTTGGGTCGATAGCGGTTTTAACGCTCATTGAATTGAAATTCGAAGTTCGACCGGGAGCCGCGCTTAAGCGGAAACTCCAGCCATCTCGATCTGTTCGCGAATTCGCGCTTCGCTGCTTGCCGACACAATCGCATCGACCAGTTTCTGTAGCACAATTCGGATCGCGCGGATCGCATCGTCGTTTCCCGGAATTGGATAATCGATCATTTCCGGATCAGCATTTGTGTCGACGATTGCGACGACCGGAATGTTTAGCCGCCGCGCTTCGTTGACCGCATTCTGCTCGCGGGTCGTGTCGATCACGATAATGGCGTCGGGTAACTGCGTCATGTCGAGGATGCCTTCAAGATTTCGGCGGAGCTTGGCCCCTTCGCGATTCAAGGCCGCGAGCTCCTGCTTGCCCATTTTTTTGTACTCGGGCGATTGCTCGATCTGCTCGATGTATTTGAGCCGGCCGATGCTCTTCCGAATAGTTGCCAGATTGGTCAAGGTGCCGCCGAGCCACCGTTGGTTTACGTAAAACTGTCCGCAAGCTAACGCGGCTTCTTTGATCGCCTCCTGCGCTTGTTTCTTCGTGCCAACGAACAGGATTTTTCCGCCGCGCCGCGCCACTTCCTGGAGAAACTCGGTTGCGCGGTGAAGTTGCTTAACGGTTTCGTCGAGGTTGATGATGTAAATCTGGTTGCGCTCTTCGAAAATGAACGGCTTCATCTTCGGGTTCCAGCGTTTGGTCTGGTGACCGAAATGCACGCCCGCTTCCAAAAGTTCAGGGACTAATTCAACTGTGTTCGCCATACAAAATGCCACCGCGAGAGAGGGGGGGAGCGGCGGACGGGGAAGATGCTACAGGTACGCGTCCGTCGCAACTGCAATTTCGCCTGCCGTTTCACGACTTACGCGATGCTGCGCCGGGGCCGAATCGGTCGATTAAGGCCAACAGGGCGAGGGTGAAACAGGCCGCGGCGGATGCCAGGCAGTATTTACAGAACGAATGAATTACGAACGCCTGGAGGTAAATCAGCCAAACGCTGAATAGCGCCATGAAGATCGACATGGCGGTGAAAACCTGCCGGCCAAGAGAGAAGCCGCACGCTGCCAGAATTGTCGCCACGAGAACAGTCACGTAGGCTGCGGCTCCGAAGCCTGCTAGTGGCACGCGTGCGATGCCTTCCGCGTATCTGCTGCCGAGAACTGCCGAGCATTCGTCTCCGCAACGGATGTAGCTGCCTTCAAGATGCTTTACCGTCAGATAACCGCTGTCGAGTAAACCGAAGCTGGCAACGATCGCGGCAATGATCGCAATCCGCCGGGAGCGCGAAGTCATTTACCTGACTTGGCGAGCGCGGCTTTGATCGCATCTCGAAAACCGCTTTCGCTGAACTCCGTGTTCGGAACGTTATAACCGTTTATCACGACCGACGGCGCGGTTTTGACTCCGAGCTTTTCGGCGTGCAGCGCATCGAGGGCGACGCGGCTACGGCATCCGGGGCTGTCGATATCTTTTTCGAATTGATCGACATCGAGGCCGACCTGTTTGGCCTGATCGCGCAAAATCGCGCGCGGTGCCGGAGCGCGTCCCCACATCCACTGCGTTTTGTAAAGTGCTTCGATCATTTGCCAAAAGCGTCCCTGATTCGCGGCAGCCTCCGCCGCGAAAGCGGCGAGGGCGGCATTCTCATGCGTTCCTAAAGGGAAATGGCGCACGACCAGCCGCACTTTATCGCCGAACTCGTCCTTCAGGCTCTTGATCACGGGCTCATATCGCGCGCACTGCGGACATTGAAAATCGCTGAAGAATTCAATCGTTACAGGCGCATCGGCCGCGCCTAACGCGTTTGCCGGCCGGACTTCATCGCCCGGGGCTGCCAAGGCAGTCGTACTCAATCGTGACGCGAGGAGTAACAGGAAAAACAACACAACGTACAGCTTTCGTGAAATGTTCATTTGTCTTTTCCTTTCTTTTCAGCGACGCGCGCCAAAATCCAGCAAAAATCCGAAAGCCGGTTCAAGTAACGAGGAATTTCCGGATTCGGATCTTTAAGGGCGAACACGTGGCGTTCTGCGCGCCGACAAATTGTTCGGGCCAAATCGAGCGCCGCGGAAACCGGGTTGCCCCCGGGAATTACCCAATCCTTCGGATAAAGCGATTTGTCCTTTTCAAGATCGACAATCACTGCGCCGACGCGCTCGACCATCTTTGCGTCGACAATTTGGAACCCGTCTTTCGCGTAACGTTGTCGATCTTCGGGCGACGTCGACAGCTCGCCCATAACGTTGATCAGATCTTTTTGGGCTGCGAGAATTTGTTCCGCAACAAACTTGTCGCGAGAATTTGCGCGCGCGAGTCCGAGCGCGGCACTGAGCTCGTCAACGGCTCCGTAAGCCTCCGATCGCGGATTATTTTTTGGCAAGCGCCGCCCGTACATCAGCGACGTTTCACCTTGATCACCGGTTTTGGTTACGATCGACATACGTTAAAACAAGAACGGCGAATCAGCTTAACCGCCGATTCGCCGCTTGAAAGTTTCTTTATGGTGCCAGTCCGGCTCGGACTTATCCGATCGCCGGAGCCATTTCGGCTTCGTCCATCGCCGGCGCTCCGATCGGCTCGCCTTTCTCAATGAGCCGCACTTCGCGATGCTGCGGGAATCCCGTGCCCGCCGGAATCAAGTGACCCATTATCACGTTTTCTTTGAATCCGCGCAATCGATCGACTTTGCCGAGCGTCGCCGCTTCGGTCAGCACGCGCGTTGTATCCTGGAACGATGCCGCCGAGATAAAGCTGTCAGTTTCGAGGGAAGCCTTCGTGATGCCAAGCAGCACCGGAACTGCTTCGGCCGGTTTGCCGCCTTTCTCGACGACTTGCTTGTTCTCTTCCTCGAAATCGAGCTTGTCGACTTGATCGCCCCAGAGCAATGAAGTGTCGCCCGGATCGGTGATCTTCACCTTGCGCAACATTTGGCGCACGATGATTTCGATGTGCTTGTCGTTAATCTCGACGCCTTGGAGTCGATAGACTTCCTGGACTTCGTTGACCAGGTGCTCCTGTAATTCTTGCGGACCGCAAACCTCGAGAATTTCGTGCGGCACAATCGGACCTTCGGTCAATTGCTGCCCCTTCTTCACGAAATCGCCTTTGAACACGATGATGTGTTTCGTCAGCGAGATGAGATGCTCTTCTTCGGCACCCGTCTCCGGATCTTTCAAAATCAAACGACGTTTGCCACGGACTGTTCCGCCCATCTCGACCACGCCGTCGATCTTCGCGATCTCGGCCGCGTCTTTTGGTCGGCGCGCTTCGAACAATTCGGCAACACGCGGCAGACCGCCGGTGATATCCTTAGTCTTGGCGACTTTTCGCGGCGTCTTCGCGAGCAACGCGCCCGCGCGAATCTTCTGACCTTCTTCGACGATCACGTGCGCGCCGGCCGGAATTGAATAGCTGGCCAGCACTTCCTTCTTGTCGCCGACGATCACGATTTGCGGGTGCAAATCTTCCTTGTGCTCGATGATCACGGTGCCCATCAAGCCTGTAGCTTCATCGACGTCGCGCTTGATCGTCACACCCGCTATCATGTCGCGGAATTCAATCTTACCGGTCTTGTCAGTCAGAATCGGGACGTTATACGGATCCCATTGCACGAAGGTCTCGGCCTTCTTCACATTGGCACCGTCGTCTTTCGAAATCATTGAACCAGTGACGACATTGTAACGTTCGAGCTCGCGGCCCTCAGCGTTATGCACGCTGATCGATCCGTTCTTGCTCAACACAATCCAGCTGCCGTCGAGCGCTTGCACGGTGCGCAGATCGTTGAACTGCACGCGGCCGTCGTTCTTTGCTTTGATGATCGGTTGTTTGAATGTCTGGCTCGCGGTTCCGCCGATGTGGAATGTCCGCATCGTCAGCTGCGTGCCCGGCTCGCCGATCGATTGGGCGGCGATAATTCCAACTGCTTCGCCCATTTTAACGAACTGGCCCGTCGCGAGATTGCGGCCGTAGCACATTCCGCAAACGCCTCGTCCGCATTCGCAAGTCAAGACTGAGCGGATCTTCAAGCTCTCAACGCCGATGCGTTGCAACTCCGCGGCGATCTTCTCGTCGATCAGCTGGTTCGCTTTTACGATCTTTTTCTTCTTCTCGACTGGGTCCGCAATCGTTTCGCAGCTCACCCGGCCGATGATGCGCTGGCCAAGATCGACAACTTCTTCGTCGCCCTCGTAAATTGGGCGAACGACGATGCCGTTGACGGTGCCGCAATCCGCTTCGTTGATAATGACATCCTGGGCCGCATCTACCAGCTTGCGGGTCAGGTAACCGGAGTCCGCGGTCTTCAGCGCCGTGTCGGCCAAACCTTTTCGGGCGCCATGGGTTGAAATGAAATACTCGAGCACGCTCAGACCTTCGCGGAAATTCGAAGTGATTGGACGCTCGATAATTTCGCCGCTCGGCTTCGCCATCAAACCTCGCATGCCAGCGAGCTGACGAACCTGTTGGCGGTTGCCGCGCGCTCCCGAATCCACCATCAGGTAGACCGGATTCAGCTCCTTGCGTCCTTCGTTGTGTTCCAAAGTACGGAACATGACGTTCGAAATCTCGTCACCGGCGTGCGTCCAGATGTCGATGATCTTGTTGTAACGCTCGCCATCGGTAATGATGCCCTTGCGATATTGCTGCTCGACCTGGCGGATCTGTTTGTAAGCGTTCTCCAACTCGGTCTGTTTTTCCTTCGGAATGATCATGTCCGAGATCCCGATCGAGATACCGGCCTTGGTCGCTTCGGTGAATCCGAGCTCTTTCAGCTTATCGAGCGTCGCCACAGTGACCGCAGGTCCCGCGACCTGGTAACAACGCCAAATGATGTCGCTGAGCTGCTTCTTGCCGGCCGCTTTGTTGAAAAAGCCGAGTTCCTTCGGCCAGATCTGATTGAAGATGACGCGGCCTGCGGTGGTCTCGATCGTTTTAACGTCGGACTTTCCGAAGATCGTCTGCTGACCAAAGTCCGGATTCTTGAAACGGATCCGATCGTGAGTTTTGATCGTCCCGTCGGCCATCGCGAATTCGACTTCAACCGGTTCGGCAAAGAGTGGTAGATGGCCGTCCTTCTTTTGACCGCGCGGATTCTGCGTCATGTAGTAGCAGCCGAGCGTGATGTCCTGGGACGGAGTCGTGATCGGCTTGCCGCTCGAGGGCGAGAAAATGTTGTTTGGCGCGAGCATCAGCATGCGCGCCTCGAGTTGCGCCTCGACCGACAACGGCACGTGGACCGCCATCTGATCGCCGTCGAAGTCCGCGTTGTAAGCAGTGCAAACGAGCGGATGAATGCGAATCGCTTCGCCTTCGATCAGCTGCGGCTCGAAAGCTTGGATCGACAATCGGTGCAACGTCGGCGCGCGATTGAGCAGAACTGGATGGCCGCGTGTGACTTCATCGAGAATGTCCCAAACTTCCGGCGTCTGGCGCTCGATCATTTTCTTCGCGCTGCGCACGGTGTGGACGTAGCCAAGATCCTTCAGCCGGCGAATAATGAACGGCTCGAACAAAACGAGCGCCATTTTCTTCGGCAAGCCGCATTGATGAAGTTTCAGCTCGGGACCGATGACGATGACCGATCGGCCAGAGTAATCGACGCGCTTGCCGAGCAAATTCTGACGGAAACGTCCGCCCTTACCCTTGAGCATGTCGGAAAGTGATTTCAGCGGACGATTTCCCGCGCCAGTGACTGCACGGCCATGGCGGCCGTTGTCGAACAACGCATCGACGGCTTCCTGCAACATTCGTTTTTCGTTTCGAATGATGACGTCCGGCGTTTTCAGCTGGAGCAAATTCTTGAGACGATTGTTCCGGTTGATGACGCGACGATAAAGATCGTTCAGGTCCGAAGTCGCAAATCGTCCGCCTTCGAGCGGCACGAGCGGACGCAGGTCCGGCGGAATCACAGGAAGAACGTCGAGAATCATCCATTCCGGCCGCGCGTGCGAGGACATGAAGCCCTGAACGAGCTTCAAACGCTTTGCGAGCTTCTTGCGAATCTGTTTCGACTTGGTCGCGCCCATCGCTTTCTCGAGCTCTTTGTTGAGCTTGTTGAGTTCGATCTCGCTTAGAAGTTTTTTGATCGCCTCCGCGCCCATGCCGGCGACAAAATCTTCGCCGTATTGTTCCTGCGCTTCGCGATATTCGACTTCGTTCAGGAGCTGCGCGCGTTGCAGCGGCGTCTTGCCCGGGTCGATAACGATGTAGTCCTCATAATAGATCACCCGCTCGAGCTGACGCGCGCTCATGTCGAGCATCAATCCGATGCGCGACGGCATACATTTATAGAACCAAATGTGCGAAACCGGGACCGCGAGCTCGATATGTCCCATGCGTTCGCGGCGAACGCGCGCGAGCGTCACTTCGACACCGCAACGGTCGCAGATCACGCCCTTGTGTTTGATTCGCTTGTATTTTCCGCACGAACATTCCCAATCGCGCGTTGGACCAAAGATTCGTTCACAGAAAAGTCCGCCCTTCTCCGGTTTGAATGTTCGATAATTGATCGTCTCCGGATTTTTGACTTCGCCTTTGCTCCACGAGCGCATCGTGTCGCTCGAGGCCACGCCAATCGCGACTTGGTCGAAACCGACCGCTCGCTCTTCTCCCACTAACTCACGCCAGGAATGTTCGTTCATTGATTCTCCAAAACTAAGATGTCGATGTTTTAAATTATCCGAGATGCTCGAAAACGGTTTGCGGAGCCTGGCCGCCGACTTTCACGTCGAGACCCAAGCTCTGCATTTCCTTGATCAGCACGTTGAAAGATTCAGGTGTGCCTGCTTCGAGCGAGTTGTCGCCTTTGACGATCGATTCGTAGATCCGCGTGCGACCTTGAACGTCGTCCGACTTCACAGTGAGAAGTTCCTGCAACGTATAAGCCGCGCCGTAAGCTTCGAGCGCCCACACTTCCATTTCTCCGAAACGCTGGCCGCCGTATTGCGCCTTTCCGCCGAGCGGTTGCTGCGTGACGAGTGAGTAAGGACCAACCGCGCGCGCGTGAATTTTGTCCGCGACCAAGTGACCAAGCTTCATCATGTAGATGTAGCCAACCACAACTTCCTGGTCGAAAGCGTCGCCCGTGCGGCCGTCGAACAATTTTGCCTTGCCGGTTTCCTGGACCCAACTGAAACCCTCCTTCTTCTTCGCGTCCTTCAGGTATTCGCGAATCTTCTCTTCTTTGATTCCGTCGAACACGGGAGTCGCGACTTTAAATCCGAGCGCCTTGGCGGCGACGCCGAGGTGCGTTTCCAAAACCTGACCGACATTCATTCGGCTCGGCACACCGAGCGGGTTGAGCACGATCTCGACCGGAGTTCCGTCCGCGAGGAACGGCATGTCTTCTTCCGGAACGATGCGTGCCACAACGCCTTTGTTTCCGTGGCGTCCAGCCATCTTGTCGCCGACCGAAAGTTTTCGCTTCGACGCGATGTAAACTTTCACCTGTTTGATGATCCCAGGATCGATATCGTCGCCGCTCTCGACGCGGTCCATCGAGCGCTCTCGCTCCAGCTCAAGCTCCGCGAACTTATGTTCGTAGTGCCCGATGATTTCGCGAATCTTGTTCCGAATCGGCGAGGGATCGATCTCGATGTGATCGTAAACGTTCGCGAGCTTACGCAGCAGAGTCTTAGTGATTTTGCGATTGGCCGGGATGATGATCTCACCGGTCTCGGCGTTCACCACGTCGAGCGGGATTTTTTCACCCAATAGAATATTCGAGAGCGAATCGGTCAGTTGCTCGGTCAGCTCTTCCTTCTTGCGACGATGCTCTTCCGTGATCGCTTTGATTTGTTTCTTGGTTTCGGCCGGCGTGAGTTTCTCGCGCGAAACTTCTTTGCGCGATGAAACTTTCACGTCCATCACGATCCCGTAGGTGCCGGATGGAACCGTGAGCGATGTGTCTTTAACGTCTGCGGCTTTTTCACCGAAGATCGCGCGAAGCAATCGCTCTTCCGGCGCGAGTTCGGTCTCGCTCTTCGGCGTGATTTTTCCAACGAGAATATCGCCCGGCTTCACTTCCGCGCCGACGCGGACAACGCCGTCCGGTCCGAGATTTCGCAACGCTTCCTCGCTGACGTTCGGAATGTCGCGCGTGATTTCTTCCGGGCCGAGCTTGGTGTCGCGGGCGCCGATCTCAAACTCGTCGATGTGGATCGACGTGTAGATGTCATCCTTCACGACCTTCTCCGAGATCATGATGGCGTCCTCGAAGTTGTAACCGTGCCACGGCATGAACGCGACGAGCACGTTGCGGCCGAGCGCGAGCTCGCCTTGTTCCGTGTTCGGACCGTCGGCAATGATCTGCCCTTTCTTCACGTGCTGCCCTTTCTTAACGATCGGCTTTTGATTCACACAGGTGCCGGCGTTTGAGCGCATGAATTTGCGCAGCTCGTAAACGTAAAGTCCCTCTTCGGGATCGTTCTTGATTCTCTTCCGATGCTCCGGAACATGACCGTCTTTGGAAACGATGATCTGGTCGGCTGTAACTGATGCGACCTTGCCGCTATCAATCGCGAGCAACACCGCGTGCGAGTCGCGCGCGACTTTGCCTTCCAAACCGGTCCCGACTAGCGGCGCTTCTGAAACAATCAATGGAACGCCTTGGCGTTGCATGTTTGATCCCATCAACGCGCGGTTCGCGTCGTCGTGCTCGAGGAACGGAATCAATCCTGCCGCCACCGAAACGAGTTGTTTCGGCGAGACATCCATGTAATGGACCTTCGAAGGCTCGACTTCCAGGAAGTCACCGCGATAACGGACTGAAACTTTCTCGCCCGTGAAATGACCGCGACCGTCGACCGCCGCGTTCGCTTGCGCCACTAGATAATTTTCTTCCTTATCGCCAGTCAGATAGTCGATGTCATCCGTCACCCGACCGTTCGTGACCTTGCGATACGGCGTCTCGATAAAACCAAATTCGTTGATGCGCGCGAAAGTCGACATCGAACTGATCAGGCCGATGTTCGGACCTTCCGGTGTCTCGATCGGACAAATGCGGCCGTAGTGAGACGGGTGAACGTCGCGCACTTCGAATCCGGCGCGATCGCGCGAAAGACCACCCGGTCCGAGTGCGGACAAACGGCGCTTGTGCGTGAGCTCCGCGAGCGGATTCGTCTGATCCATGAACTGCGAAAGCTGCGAACGGCCGAAGAAATCTCGAATGACGGCACTGAGCGCTTTTGGATTAACCAATTTCTGCGGCGTCATGCCGTCGACGTTGATATCGAACAAAGTCATGCGCTCTTTCACCAAACGCTCGGTGCGGGCGAGACCAACGCGGCACTGATTGGCCAACAACTCGCCAACCGTGCGGACGCGCCGGCTGCCAAGATGATCGATGTCATCCAGCGTGCCTTCGCCGCGGCGCAGGTTAATTAGGTACTTGATCGCCGCGATGAAATCTTTGTCCGTCAAAATTCGCTCAGTAAGATCGACATCGATCCCAAGTTTTTGGTTGATCTTGTAACGGCCTACGCGTCCGAGGTCGTACTTCTTCGGATCGAAGAACAATCGCTTCAGTAATGCGCGCGCGTTCGCGACCGTCGGCGGATCGCCAGGGCGCAGACGACGATAAATATCTTTGAGCGCTTCTTCCTGGTCGTGCGCCGGATCTTTGCGCAGCGCTTTGACGACCGTGTCGTCGTTGGAAATGTCGATGATCTTAACTTCCTTGATGCCCAGCCCCATGATCTGGCGAACGGTCGCGAGCGTGAGCGGTTCGAACGCGCGGGCAATGGTCACTTCGCCGTCGCGGACTTCCGCGGTAAGAACTTTGGTCGCGAGTTTTTCTTCGTCGAGCTTCTCGCTGAGCTTCAGGCTCTCGATGTTATAAAAAAGTTTGATGACTTCCTCGTCGGAGCCGTAGCCAAGCGCACGAAGAAAAGTCGTTGCTAAGAATTTGCGACGGCGTTTACGGCGATCGAGGTAGATGTAAAGCAGGTCGGCCGTGTCGAATTGGACTTCGATCCACGAACCACGATCGGGAATGATGCGGAAGCTGTAGAGGACCTTGCCGTTGAGATGGACTGTCGATTCAAACGCGATGCCCGGAGAGCGGTGCAATTGCGAAACGACCACGCGCTCGGCGCCATTGATGACGAAAGTGCCCTGGGGGGTCATGAGCGGGATTTCGCCCATGTAAACCTTCTCTTCCTTCGTCCCTTTTTCTTCGCGCAATTGGAAGGTGACGTGGAGCGGTGCGCTATAAGTTTGGCCTTCGCGCTGGGCCTCGAGCGCACTCAGCTTCGGCTCGCCGATTTCGTAATGGCTGAAATCGAGAACCGCTTTCTCGTCGTAGCTCTCAATCGGGAAAACTTCTTTGAACACGGCTTGAAGACCGTGGTTCTTGCGCTTTGCAAAAGGCACGTCTTTTTGGAGGAAATCGACGTAAGAGTTAAGTTGAACCTCAATGAGGTTTGGAGGCTCAATGGCTTCCTTGATTCTTCCGAAGTGGATGCGTTCCGAATTTCGTTCTGACATAATCACCAGGCCACGGGGTTAAACTCGCGCCGGTCCACAATAAAATTGCGGCCGCTTGGGTGCTTGGATGGGTACAAGAACCTACTGCGTTACCGGAGAGCGAGGAGTGCAAAAATCGCTTCAAAACAGCAGGTTGTCAAATGAACCCACCGTTCTGCTGCCAATCCAATATTTTTCGGTCAAACTGCGGTTAAAAATAAGTCTCCCTACTTCTAACAAAGCCGGAGAGTAGACGAAAACGGCCGCCTGGCAAGCATTTTTGCAAGGCGGCCGCCGGTTGAAAAACTTTGGTTACTTGATTTCGACCTTGGCTCCAGCCGCTTCGACCTTCTTCTTGATGTCTTCGGCTTCCTGCTTGGTCACGCCTTCTTTGATCGGTTTCGGAGCGCCTTCGACCAACGCCTTGGCTTCCGCCAAACCGAGTCCAGGCACTGCGCTACGGATTTCTTTGATCACGCCGATCTTGTTGGCGCCCATTTCTTTTAGAATCACGTCGAACGTGGCTTTTTCTTCAGCCGCCGGAGCCGCTGCACCACCGCCTGCCGCTGGTGCGGCTGTGACCGCCACTGGTGCTGCCGCGCTCACGCCCCATTTCTCTTCGAGTTGTTTTACCAATCCAGCAATCTCGAGAACGGACAGGCCGCTGAGTTGCTCCACCAATTTATCTGTGTCTGCCATTTTATACCTCCAATTACCGCTCCCGGAAGCTTCCGAGAATTTAAGATCAACAGCCGCCGATCCGGACAGTGTTTCGTTTGTTTCGTCCCGCACTCGCGAGACAGAAATTTTTTATGACGCCGGCGTTTCCGCGGGTGCGCCGCCCTCCTTTTCGCTTTTCGCTTTCAACAATCGGGCCAGCGCAGATGCCGGCTCATTAAACAGACGGACCAACTTGGTGGCCGGCGAGAGCAATAGGCCAAGCAGTTGCGCCTGGAGAACTTCGCGCGGCGGCAAATCCGCCAGTTGCTCGATTTCCTTGGTCGAAACCGCGTTCCGATCGATGAAGCCCAGCTTCAGCATCGCCTTCTTGAATTCGGACGCGAACGTCTTCAAAATTTTCGCTACCGGTGCGAGATCTTTCTCGCCGGTAATGACAGCCGTCTGTCCCGTCAGCTCACCGTTGCCGGTGATGAGCCCTGAATCAGCCATCGCGCGCTTTAAAAAACTGTTTTTCACCACGTGAACTTCCGCTCCCGCGGCGGCGAGTCGTTTTCGCAGCTCGCTGAAATCGTCGACCTTCATGTGCTGGTAATCAGTCACCAGCACGAAGGACGATTCTTTCAGGTCTTCTGAAAGGTCTTTAACAATGTCGGCTTTTTCTGGTCTCATGATGTCGATCTTAGGCTGCTAGCCCGGCGAGATAGGGCGATGGATCGAGCTTCACGCCGGGCGACATTGTCGCGCTTAATGTCATCGCGTCAACGTAACGGCCTTTGGCTGTTGCCGGCCGCGCTCGGACCACTGCTTCGATCACAGCGTTGCTGTTCTCCACCAATGCTTTTTCCTCGAACGAAAATTTTCCAACTGGCACGGCGACATTGCCGTTCTTGTCCAACTTAAATTCCACCCGTCCGGCTTTGACCTCTTGAACAGCTTTCGCCGTATCATCCGCAACTGTTCCGGCTTTCGGATTTGGCATTAACCCGCGTGGACCGAGAACTTTTCCAAGTTTGCGCACTTCCGCCATCGCCGTCGGAGTCGCGACCGCTACGTCAAAATCTTGAAAGCCTTCCTGAACCTTCTTAATCAAATCCGCGAATCCGACGTACTCCGCGCCGGCTTCCGTCGCTGCTTTCGCCGCCGCGCCTTCCGCGAAAACAAGCACGCGAACGGTCTTGCCGCTGCCGTGCGGCAGCGCGCATGTGCCTCGCACCATTTGATCAGATTGTTTCGGATCAACACCGAGCCGGAACGAAACAGTCACGGTCTGGTCGAACTTCGTTGGAGGAAATTTCTTCAACGTCGTGACGGCGTCCAATAAGACGAACTTGCGGGCTGTCAAAACTGTTTTCTGGGCCGGAGGTGGCGTCTTTAGGCTTGCAAAATCTCTACTCAACTTGGTAAAACCCGGGTGCTATGAAAAGCCCCACTCATTATAGATTCTTCATTGCGCTGGCTGCTTCGGCCTTTCTCTTCGCCGGCTCTCAACTTCACGCCCGACCGATCGGCTTTAGCGAGCTATCCCTGTTGATTCGCATGCACGAACCGGAATTTTCCATTAAGAATGAAGTCGCCGAGCGAAAGCTTCTCCACCCCCTAACTCAGCCACAGGAGAGCCTGCTGAAGTCCCAAGGCGCAAGTGATTCACTGATCAAATCGCTTCACGACTCCAATCTTGTTGCATCGAAAGAAGAAGCCGCTGCCGCGGAAACAACGCCCGCCCGCCAGGTCAATAGCTCCGCCGCCGAACCGCAGAATCATTTTCCGCGGGTCGACGTTTTCGAAGTCGCGTTCGGCCACCCGATCAATTTAAGCCGGTGGGGCGGCTTGGATTACGAATTCGCGTTTTATTCGTACCGCTTCGCCGGCGAAGATCACATTCAGCCGGCTTTGATCGACAGCGTCGGCACAAAAACAATTGTGAGCCGGACGATTCCGCTCGAGAGCGAAGGGGAGGTATTCATATCGGATTGGTTTCCGACAAATGGCGTCCGCAATTGGCGGTACACCCCGTACAACGGCGTCGATTACGACAATCGCGGCGACTTTCGCGATACGCGATCAATCAACTTCAGTGATTCCGTGGCGGTAACTTCTCGGTCCGTGTCGCGGCCCATCGCGATTGACTGGCGAAGTCCGCAATTCATCGACGGCCAGCCATTTACTTTTTATCCGGTTTACGTTGGTCCAGGCGCTTCCCTTTATTTCATTAACGCGACCGGCGACACAGCGAGAGTAGCTGTTGTCCCAAACGAGACCGGAGTCGTGCTGGTCAGCGGCAATCTGTATCGCTAATCGGCGGGAACTTCTTCGCTGTAATCTGCTGAAATCGCCACCGGTGGTTTTGTTGGGGTGCCGTTGCGAATAATTTTCCCCTCTTTCATCACAAACGATACACGCTCGGTCGCGGTGATGTCTTTGGTCGGATCGCCCGGCATTGCGATCACATCCGCGAGCTTGCCTTTTTCGAGCGTTCCGAGTTTCTGCGCGATGCCGAACAGATCAGCTGCGTTCCCGGTCGCGGCTTTAAGCGCATCAATCGGTAGCATTCCTAGATCGACCATCAATTTGAACTCCTTTGCGTTCTGACCGTGCGGGAAAACAGCGGCATCGGTCCCGAACGAAATTTTCACTCCCATTTTCACCGCGTTTCGAAACATTTCCGATCGAGCAGCGCCCGCCGCTTTCGCTTTGGCTTGGAGGGCCGGTGGGTAGTTGTCGATCTTGCTCAAGATCCACTCGGTGGCCATCAACGTCGGTGTGAGATACGTCCCTTTGCTTTTCATCAACGTTAGCGTGTCGGGTTTCATGAACGAACCGTGCTCAATCGAATCGACCCCGGCAGCGATCGCCTCCTTCGCCGCCTGATCGCCGTGGCAATGCACCGCCACTTTCTTGCGCAGTCGATGCGATTCATCGACGAGCGCGGCCATTTCAGCTGGAGTCAATTGCGGCGTATCGACTTCATCCGCCAATGAAAGCACGCCACCGGAAACCGCCGCTTTAATTACATCCGCGCCACTCTTCACTTCCAGGCGGATAGCTTTGCGAATCGCGTCAGGCCCGTCGGCGATTCCGTCCGTCTCGTCCGCCTCGCGGCCAAATAGGAAATCGCGGAAGCCGCTCGTCGGATCGAAATGTCCGCCAGTCGCGCCGATTCCTTTCGTCGCAACGAGCATGCGCGGGCCGACGATGACGCCTTTGTTGATCGAGTTGCGCAGCGCAACATCGACAAATTCATGACTGCCGGGAAATCGGCTGCCGAGATCGCGCACGGTTGTGAATCCTGCCTCAACCGTGGCGCGCGCGTAGGTTGTCGCGAGGATCGCGTGCTCCGACACGTTCAAATCAAGTTCTTTAAGTCGCCGTTCGTTGTAGTTGCCGGAAAAATCGAGAGTGAGATGCGTGTGGCCGTCCATGAACCCGGGCGAAAGCGTTGCATCGCCGAGATCGATCACTTGCGCGTCGGTTGGCGCCGGCAAATTGCTGCCTGCATCGACGATCTTGTTGCCTTGGATAATCACGACGCCGTTCTGGACCAGCGCGTTTGATTTGCCGTCGAACAAACGTGCCGCTTTGAGGACGATGATCTTGTCAGGACCTTGCGCCGCGATTGCCGTGGCGGCGAAGGCGATTGTAACGAAACTGAACCGGACGAGGGCAGAATAGTTCATCCGAGTGGTATAAAAATTTCGCATCGCGAAAGCAAGACAGCGCGCATTTTGATCGTTGTTTTGCGGAGAAGATTTCGTTTGAATCGAGCGCATGGTGACATTTCGGGCCGTCGTTGTCGGACTCATCCTTACGATGTCGATCTTCGAGTCAGTCATTGCTGAGACGAAAGGCCCATCGCCCGAACCGAGGTCCGAAGTCTCGCCAACTCCACCGCCAGCTACCGATTACGACATCCATTGGGGCGTGAAGATTCCGATGCGCGACAAAGTGGAGTTGAACGCGACGCTTTATTTGCCGAAAACGCCGGACGGATCGCAGCCGAAAACGCCAGTCGTGTTCACGCTCACGCCGTACATCTCGGACACCTATCACGCTCGCGGCGTTTACTTCGCTGCTCATGGCTACGTCTTCGCGCTTGTCGATGTTCGCGGCCGCGGGAATTCCGCTGGCGAGTTCGAGCCGTTCGCGAACGAACCGCGTGACGGTCACGACGTTGTCGAATGGCTCGCGCAGCAGCCGTTCTGCGACGGAAAGGTCGCGATGTGGGGCGGGTCGTACGCGGGCTTCGATCAGTGGGCGACCGCGAAGGAATTTCCGCCCCATCTGGCGACGATCGTTCCCGTCGCGTCAGCGCATCCCGGCTACGACTACCCGAGTCTGAACAACATTGGTTACTCCTATGACATGCAATGGTTTACTTACACCAGCGGCAAGGCCGGTCAGGTGAATCTCTTCGGCGATTCGAAATTCTGGCGGACGAAATTTCTCGATGCCTACAAGAAACACATCGCGTTCAGCACGCTGGATTCATTCGTCGGCAATCCATCGCAAAGCTTTCAGCGCATCTTGAAACATCGGGTCCCGGACGCGTACTACGACGCGATGACTCCGTCGCTCGATCAGTTCAAAAAAATGTCGCTGCCCATCCTGACCATTACCGGCCAGTACGACGGCGATGAAATGGGCGCGATGATGTACTACCGCGATCATATTGCGAACGCCCCGCCCGACGTTCGGGCGAAACATTTTCTCATCATCGGTCCGTGGGACCATCCCGGCACCCGCACGCCGACCGACGAAGTCGGCGGCGTGAAATTTGGCAA
>WNFR01007493.1_pt1 | contig 22800 bp, 22 predicted proteins | sample 5400221 | NCBI WGS metagenome assembly WNFR01 (sample SAMN13153357, study PRJNA577476) | soil metagenome | isolation source: 40 cm soil under Madrone tree | place: USA:California | collected 2016-06-14 | reverse complement strand
AATCAAAGTCATTGAGGGCGGCCCAGAGTCCATGCTACCCCTGTATTAATACCCATGTACGGTACGGCTTCATTCGTTTCTGTCTTCATCTCCCAATCACTCCATATAGCGGACAAATGTCCGTTACCGACGTACAAGAAAGAATGCGAATGCGACCCCTTCCTCATCCCTTCTTCCTAATCCTGGGACTGAGCGAATCAAGAGAGACATTGAATGTGGAATTGTGCATGGGGAGAATTCGGGGTTTTGATCGTGCAAATCGTCCGATCCACGAAGGATGTACCTGTCGTCTCCAATTAGAGCCGTACGTTCCCTTGGTCATAGTCGTTTGATCCGGCCTGTGTCAGTTGCGCATCAAGTGCGAATGTCCTGCAATATTGACCAGGAAACTTCTGTACTAACCCCTCGTGAAGGATAACAATGATGGCATCACGGTTTCAAGTGTCAAGTCTACTCTGACGTGGCGCGATTCTTCGAGGACGGTATTGCAATACAATTTGGTGTCTGAGCAATATCTTCGCAGGTTTCCCTTTCGTTCCCAGATCCCTAGACTTCTCCACGTCTGAGGCCGAGGCTGGGGTGTGGGTTTGTTTGTACCATGGATAGCTTTCGCATTTGGCCACGCGTGATCGCCAGAGCACAACTGGAGTGCTGTGCCGTGCTACACAGCGCAGACATCGGGCCGCTTTTGACTTCATCGTCTCTTGTCCTTATTGTTCATGTTGCTTGTCTTCCTCCCCATTTCCTACTTCCTTAAAAATGGAATGACTGCAGATGACTTGGGCTTACTGCTTGTCGGGGCCACGGTCATACTTTTAATGATCGGTCTCAGTTGTCGTGCCGTGGTAACCAACTTACCTTCCGCTCCTCTGCCCATCGGTTTTTGATCGAGCTTTCCAGCGTTTTATCTCCACTCTCTTTATTTCACCCATCACGGACTTCTATATGAATATGCTCATTGGCGAGGTTGGTTTTGCTGTTTTGTGGACGATGACTGCTGTATGTTAAGCAACTTCGTCGACAGGTCCGCGTCCAGGAAGGCGCAGATGCTCATAACCCCGAACTTCCTGGTATGTTGTGCTGATCATGGGACTCAGTCCTTGTGCTGAGACCCCGCTGGACATAGACGAGGGGGTTGTATACCCTGAGGAACACAGTCTCGCATAACGAAGCCCGCTACGTCAGCGCGTTATCTCTTGCGCGTTATAAGCTCAAGGATGGAATTGCCGCCAAGGCTCGCGCATGCAAGAACACATTGCCGCCCGCGCTGTACAACGCCACCTTCCCTTCCTGCAGTAGTTCGACTGGCGTCGACTGTAAAGAGGCCTCTCGGCCGTTATCTGGAGTCTGCTGATTCCCACCCCTTCGGACATCCACTTTGTCTATTCTCCCCAGTATGTCCATAATCCTGAGGAGTTGTTTCCCCCGAACGATTCAACTCCCACCTCACTGGGTCCTCAGTCCTCGGACACCTCCCTTTCTCTGACTTCCCATGTAATTTTTTTTTCTACTGCGCGTCGTCGACTCGGGGAGCTCCGTGGTTCGTTCCACACGTAACGGTGGTCAGCGGTCATGTACACAAGTGCCTACCATATGGTTGCGGGGGCATCGTTTTTTGTACTCTTACGGATACCGATTTCAGAGTATGTCATGTCGTTATTGACTTGTTGCAGTAGTTATCAACGCGTATCAACCAACTGTAACGCCCAATATGCCTTTTTCATCCTGATAATTTGAGCATGCTGTCTCTGCTGGCAGTTAGTGCGACAGCTGCCAGTCTTGCAGCCGAAGCGAGTCAAACAAATAACGAATCCCCTCTAAGTTGGCATTCGATATTATAGAGTCGCAGATAGAGAGGGGTATCTTTCAAATAAACAATAACTTCTTTCCCTGCATCCTGTCAATACAATACCCATGTGTGGCTAAGTACAGGGCTATATTTGCGTCCAATGCTAATGTACCGAATGTCATGTGTTGTGTGACCACGCCGTACTTCGGACTTAGGGTGCGGTCATCCAGGTCAGCTGAGCGTCGTGCCTCCTATATCATCTAGGGACAACAGGTCATCGTGATTGTGACTGATTGTTGGACACTTTTGACACGTAGTATCTCACCCCGCTAATCGTCTTCTCCCGCCGAGTAGTGTCTAATTTTTTTAAAAAACGAAGTTGGTTTTACAACGAGAAACAACCCACAGAGAAAGGCGAGGTCAGACAAGACACCAGTCAATTAGATGACAAACAACACCATAGCGAGGTACGCGTCAAAAGGCGAGCGGAACACAGCCTGTGAGGAGACCAAATATACCGTCTGTCACGACTTGCACAAGACCGTGGACACAACTGCGGGATGGCATATTCATACACCAGTAAATTCTCGCAAATATTCTGAGAAGGTATATTAATCTCTCTCTTACGACCCAACGACATCCCAAACTCACCTCGGGTTAACTCGAATGCTGCGAAAGTACTTCCCGCGGCAGGGATGCTACTTGGGTGATCAGAGCGGAAGTGAAGGTGACGTCGCACGGCAATTCACCTTCGGATGACTAAAAGCCAGTAGCAGCTCATGATTTTCTGAGAAAAAAGCGATACAACGAGTACTCACGACTTGGAGTCAAGCCACGGAACAAGCCAGTTCTGGACAGGTGCAGGTGTCAGTTAAGGCACCGACACCTAGGATGAGATAAAGGTGAACGCTCACACTCCGGACTCAGCAACAACAGTTCTCAGCTCATTTACGATATATTGCACGGGTGTTCCTTTCGGAGGGGTGGCGCGAAGCTGCACGCGTGACTTGACAACATCTTCAGGGAGGAATGGGATTAAGCCTTTCATGCGCACCAAATAACGTAGACGTTACCTAAAGGATAGGAAGAAAGCCAATAGGCGAGCTGCAGCACGATTTAGACGAGACGTTAAGTCATTGGTAGATATGACGCACGCCTCCAGTGGAACCGCTAGCCAGCAACGCCCAAACCGGTAGGTCGGGACCGTATTTTTGCGAGAACTTTCGTTTAGAGAACTCGAATGCTGAATAAAACATGTTAACGTGTCAAGCCACGAGAAGTACTATATAGGTACCTGTATAGAACCTGCAACACGTCCGAGTTCAGACGTGTACATGGCCTGTCAGTGAATGTACGCCTCACCCTGCATAAGCCGGAATCTCTCGTGCCACGGTGACCTGGCGCGACACACGTATGTCCACTCGAAGTTCACGGATAAGTAGAAGTAGGCGAATGACTCACCCAATATCCGCGCATGATCCCCTTCCGAAAACCCCACTCGGCCCACATCTCTCGCGCGACGACGCGAAGGCGCTTGTCCGATGGGTTTCCGTACTGGCCCTGCATGCGCACTTTGAACATTTCCACCGGGCTAGCAAGAATCGCGTTCGCCGCGCCCGCCATTGCCAGCAAATAACAGAGAATTGACACCTGCGATCCCGACCAGGGGACTAGCCATCCCTTTTGCGGGCATGATTCGGTGAGCGAAGGATAAGTGACAAGGAGGGGAGGAGAAGAACCTTTGTAAAGTGCCAGAACACCCTCTTTTTGCACCGTCTGAACTAGAATATCCATAGGCCCTTTCTGCGAGGCGAGTTCAGACGAAAGACGGATATCGAAGCGGGAACGGCACTAACAAACATGCCCTCTGTCATACATAAGTGAGGTGGTTAGTCTGACACAGACAGGTAGGGGAGGGGGGTAAACTGAACTGGGAGCAATTTGAGCACGCGTCTTGATTGTATCAAGTGGCTGCCCCACTAGGACTTGTGCCGCACCTCCAAAGCTGCCTGCGATAAGCTCATTGGCGGTCTCTAGTGTACTCTGTGGCATGCTGAATCAGGTTGTGGTGGTGAGTGAGAAGAAGCGCGACATAGTCTATGTCGGGTCAGTCAACAAACATTCGCTTCAAACGAGCTTGGACGCGTCGGTGCATCGCATGTAGCGTGCAGAGAAACAAATTTGATAGTTGTAATGGCTTGGACCATCGCCTGTGACAAGCAGATGATGCCAGATTGCTTACTACAGACAGAAAAATATACGAAATGACGGGTATGAGTAACGATACTAAGTCCAATGCTATGTGAACGGAAATTGTGATCTAATGAATGAGATGCGGAGTGTCCTAAACTTGCAGTAAAAGTACAGCATGCTGCGCGGAACGGCATCATATAATCGAGCGCGAAAGAAAAGAGAATGGTGTGTGTACTTAAATGAGTGGAGGATTGGAATGATAGAAAGTATGTTGACGTGACGACCGAGATCACGAAGAGGGCAACAAAGGCGAATACAACACATTCAGACAGCTGTGCTCGATTCGACTTCTGCTTCAGTTTCTTCCTCCTCCTCAAGGATGGGTTCGTCAAATTCGTCGTCATCGTACTCTTGATCCACTTCTGCCTCATCGAATATAGTGTGGAACTGCAAGCAATAAACAAGTCGTCCGAGAAGTGGATTAATGGTGCTTACGTGGGTAACAAGGGCCTTCACCAGCCTGTGGGTGTGTTGCATATTCGACATAATCATGAGGAAATCGTTGTCAAGATGTTCAACAACACGTTTCAGGAGATCGAAATTATGTCGAGGCAGTGCTTGAATTACAGTTCGAATCCGTTCTATCCTAGTATTGAAGTCCTCAATGTCTGTGATAAGAGACGCGTAAGTGCAAAACGATATATAGAGCCAGATGAGTGCCTTACGCATTGCTTTGATAATGTCGTAGTACGAGTATGATGGAAATGCAGGTTCGGGCAAAACACGGAACCACGCCTTGATGAGGTCACAAACCGCATAGATGTCTGTAGAGGGTGTGACAGGCCATAATCCTGGGAAAGACAATGAGAAGAAATGTCAGCGATGTCGAATGAGTTTGACTCTACCTCGATTCAATGCGTCCTTAAGGGCATTTACTTCTGAATTTGCTCCTGCGATGCGATCTGAAACAATGTTGAGCCCAACAAACAAAATGACGGTTTGAATAAGGTTACTCACAAATGCCAACTTCGGTTAAGCCTCTTGCTTCAACCTCCAGTAGACACTTCTCCAAGAGACTTGGGATCGTACCGGGTGGCACCGGATTGCCTCCTGCCTCACGCCTGAGTAAAAACTCGAGTTCGACGCCGAAAACTGCAAACGATCATTAAGCACGGCCACGGAAACAATAAGGAATGACAACTCGCCAGCTGTCGGATCTCGTGATGCAGTCGTTGGGCGATCATGTATATGATCTGCCAACTGGGGCTTCGGCGAGTTGCCGATGTAAGTCAGCCGTCTCTTAGCAGCTGTCTTTGAGACATGGTCGATCGTACGGGTCCATTTTTTCATCTCTGCTTTTGTAGCCATCTGCAACAAGTAGTGGCCGCCGTCTTCAGTATCGAGCTGGAACGTGTAAGAACGTTCATAATTCATGGACTGTGAGATCCTGGCGTCGACAACGCTGAGAACCAGCGCCGGCTTGCCCGTGGGCGTGAAATCTAGCTCAGTAGCAGTACGCCTAGTTACGTTGACATCGACGTGGTCCAAAGCAAAGGCGTTCGATATCGGGCGCATCAATTGCTGGAAGAAAGTTGACGATCCACTCTTCTTCATCCGGTGCTGCCGCTGCGTAGGAGTGTATTGTCGACGGGTATTCATTGCCTTCGCAAGATATTCCTCTCGCTTGTCAATCCGGTGCTGCTCTTGCTTGCGCTCTTTCTCGAGACGGTCACGAAGATTACGATCGCGTTTGTTCTTCTCGTGTTGAGCCACAACAAGCCTTTGGAATGGTCGTTGGTTACGTTTCGGCTGGTACCCGCTATTCAATTGCGTAGCTTCTCTGTGAATATCTTCTCGAATCGCCCGCAAGTCGAATTGAATCATGTTCACTTCTCTCTCCACGGCGTTCAAGCGCTCTAGATCATTTCCACCAGACTCGCGTCGCTGTGCATCGCGCCGAGCTGACACCGAAGGTAAGGAATCAAAGACAAGGTTGCACAATTGTCTATGCAAATACTGGTCAATCCACGTGGAAATCCATCAGACACTTATACACTTACCGTCGTTTTTGGAAATTAATGAGACCACTGGAGTCTGTTAAGGTTTTCAAAACGTCTGGCAGGCTGAGTATCTCGATCATGCGCTCCAAGGACCACCCCATATCGGTAATGAGCTCTGATGTGTTGTGGGAGGGCCGGTAATTGGGTTTGACCAGCATTGCGACCAAGGTTTCCGAGCCAGCCCGACGTGCAAAAGCCACATTATTCCATGCCCTGCTGTAAAGGCGGCTCTCTGGACTGAGAATAGCGGAAGTCAAGACGAACTCGACAAAAGTCCGAATGCAGCGTCGTTCGGGAGAGGGGTGCTGCGAGTGATCGAAGTCGCTTCGATCCCTACACACCTCCACGGCCCGCAATAGGAGCTCCATTCTAGCTTGTCGGACTTGAGATCCTAACCGTGGTGTCACAATCTTGGATACGACCCATTTGCGCAGAACATGGTGTGCACGCAGACAGCTGCGCAGTGCAGGAGGAAGGAGGCGATAAAGTGGTTCTTGGGAAAGTTCCGAAATTAAGGGAGATTGTGCAACTTCGGCCAGGTGAAGATAGATGTTTTGAATCTCGATGTCATCACTTGAACCCACATCCCGTGACAAAAACCAAGCGGTTCGATCGGCGCCCTGTATCTCCAAAAGGGCTGCAGTGGTAAAGAGATCCTGCCAAAAAAGAGTCAGCGAGTTTCTAAAGGTGATGGCCGAAGCACCTGCCTCTTCTGTGACGTTGCAGAATGCTGCAGTAGCCATGGCGTTGATATGGTTGACGAGTTCCTCCGGCGTCATTCCGTCAATATCCCGCAAATCGACAACGTTCATTGAGGCTGATGGGGTTGTTCTGTGTTCTGGTGTGGGGGTCTTGGAAATATTTGAGCGTAGAGTCTGAGAAGTAAACAAGGTTGACAAGCCAAGTGTGCGACTCTTGAGGTTCGCCCAACATTCGTCAACTTCACTGTCATCGCGGTATTGCGATTCAGGGATCACATGGTCCGAAGGGCTCTCCAGGAAAGATTTAACCGCACGGTACAGGGCACTGTCATCGAGGATGTCCTGAGAACCGCCACCGCTACTCAGCCATTCAATCAAGACGTCTATGATCTCTCCTCGAACGTGAGCGACATGGACGAGGTTTGCGGGACAGGAAAGATTAACGTTCGAAGCGCTGACGTAGCGCTTTCGTAGAAGCTGCGAAGCATTTCATTTAAGGAAGGATTGCGGAGGAACCAACTTACCTCGAAGAAGACCAAGGGTGTCACGAAGCTTCGGAAGACATTCCACCAAATCAACGAGAAATCCCTACGATCGAGCTTAGCATCGCGTGTTCTGCCGTCTTTGAGCGGCATTTCTCCATTGTCGTCCGAAATAGAAACTGAGATACCCGGTAGGCCGTGCGCGAGAACGTCTACTAGACGTTCGAGCGTCCCAGCTTGAATGACGACCCGTACAGGACGCTCCTTCGGATGCTCAGGAATCACCATGCTGGTCCGTGCGGAGATGGAGGGGAGAGAATTTCGGCGAGCGAGACTCGCTTTGCGATCCAGACCATGAGATGTCCCTGGCCTAGCGCGAATTGATGGAGCGCGCGACATCGTCTTTTCGCAAGTTCCCCCTAGGCTCGACTCGACAATGCTGCTTGGAGGCCTGGAACGAGCAAGTGACGACGGACGGGACGAAGGCATTTCTAACCCCGGACTGACTAGTAACACAAGCTCGCCGTCGAATACTGGAATAGTTGTCCCGCCAAAGTCGGGACCAGGTCCCGCATCTGACGCACCGATGCTTCGCCTTCGAGCCCCATCTCGACGAAAGTTGACCTCACCATTTCGTAGGGCCTGTACGTCTTCTACATTGAGTTGCTGGAGTCCACCGCTCTCAAAACGACCGCGAAGGAGTTGTGAGCGGTCGATGAAGGTGACATATGGAAGATGTTCGGGGAAGAGCAAGGGCATTAGTGCCGCGCCTGTGAATCCTAGAGGAGCACTTGAGGGTTTCGTCCAAAAGTGGGGTTCATACAATCCTCTATGACGGGGCTGCGCAGCCAAAGACATTGTCATAAACTGGTCGATGCTGCGGAAGGAGTGAGCGACTAGCAAGCACATATTTGTGAGAGAAACGTGCCGAACAAACTTCCTGGCTAGACCACTAGCGCATCCTTCAGATGAGGAAAGCACACGCCAGGTATCTACCAGCGTCTCCACAGCTTTGGTCCGTCCCTCTGTCTCGACATTCAATTTCCTAGGGCATAACGAAAATGCGGTGCGGAACTCCTCGAAATCGTCCTTCGCGGCTTTCAAGAACCGCACAGCGACCGTCTCGCCTTGTCCCAGCTTAGCTCTGTCGATCGATGCGCGCATTCTTTCGCAAGCATCGCCTCCCCAGAATGTAAGCCTCTTCTCGATAGGATCTTTTCCTGCCTTAGAGACCCAAGTGTCGACCATCGCACGCACGCACGAGTCCACACGTCGCCATGTTTTATCGAGCCGAGCCACTGGACGTGAACATAGAGCATCAAAAATGGCATGCCACGAACACTCATCGCCTGTTACTCGGCACAGCTCTCCGATGCGAGCCCAAGTAGACACCACCTCCGAACGTGTGTACGGGCGTGATGTGCGTGAAAAGAGGTCATCGGGTAAAATTGAGGTACACACGCTTGTTGACGAATCCGGCATGAGAATATGAAGGAGAACGAGTTTGGTAAGCCAGTGCAGATACGCTTCGCCGCCAAGTAGATGCTCGATCCTGGAGCGAGATTCAGTAACGTCTTGTGGAGAACGGGCTTGGTGCTCGATGGATGCGGGAATGGACGTCAAGCAATCCCCAGCAATAAGATTCTCTGGGAGCCCCTCAAGCAGCTGACGATTGAAAACAAACAAGCTACGTGCGATGTCTTGAGCCTTAAATCGGAAGAAAACGTCTCTCGTAAACCCATCACGATCCAGCAGTGTGAATGAGATATCCTGGCTGTTCCCGGATCCAGATGGCCTATGACCGGCAACTGGCCTTGACGGGGATGTTGTCATACTTGGCGATGTGATCGAGTCCACGATCAGGGCTTCATGAAGCGACATCATCCCAAGATTATCGGGACGAGGCGAGAAAGTACCAACGTTTGGGGAAACGGTATTTGCGTTCGGGGTCAAGGATTGAGGATCCGGGGACCGAGCATACAACGCTTGGAGTGATGCAGATGCCGGGAGTGATTGACCAATGGGCAGTTCCTTGCACTTTGGTACGGCATCGGGAATCGTTTCGCGCTGGAAGTCATTCCACGCTGCTTCATCCACTGGCTTTCCATGAAATCGCATGTACTCCTCTGCAAGCCAAGCTACGCGTGTGCGGCCATCCTCTTTCGTGTCCGCATCGGCGCCGCTCACGAGGTATGTGCAGCATCGCACAAACTCGAATTCAAACTTGTTCGCGCCAAGAGCGAATGGCAAGGCAAAGAGCACCGAGAGAGAAAAGTCCCGCCATGAGGGTGAAGTAACCTTTTGAGAGGACGACGGCGGTACGTCGACTCTTCCTTCCGGCGATGAGAACGTCGTAGCGAAAACTGTCTCGTGGACAAGCGCTTCGAGAGTGCCCTTCAAAACTAAGCCATCGGAATCCAATTCTAATTCCGGGTGTGTCCGTCGACCCCAGAACGCACGTTTTCTCCTTGCCGTAGCGGGCTTTGCATCCAATTTTGTCTTGTCAGACGTGGGTTCGTCCGGCTGGCTGGTCTCATCCTCTTCTTCATCCGCTGGGACAATACCTACAGGAAATAACTCCTTAATCCCAGCGGCTCGGTCATTCGGGGGCTTGTAAAATTGGAGCTTGGTTCCACGCAAAACGAGTTTGAAGGGTTTCCATCCCTTAGCAATCACAGGTTGACCGTATGTTGTTCCGCGAGTACTGGGAGAACTAAAATCCGTCGCGCGATTTACGAACCCGGAATGAAAGGTAATCTGAGAGACACGCTTCTCATTGTTCGAGTCAGGTGCATCAGCTCCGGGTGGTTCAATGATTTTGGGTGGCGGGAGCAGAAGCGTATCACCGGTGGGGGCCGGGATATTATCGTACATAGTTGGACTAGGTGCGTAGACCTTGCTGCCGCCTCCTAGAGCGAATGGCGACGTACCGCGGACCAAGGGTGAAGCCAGGCCTGTCCTATCCTTTGCGAACATGCTGGGGTCGTAACCCCTCTCAGAGGCATTTGAGGCCTTACGTGTAGCGATGGGTGGGCCAATCTTAGAAGCAGAGAGCTTTGATGGGAGCTTGGGGGTAAACGAGTGTGAACGGACGTGGAGCATGGGCGCACTGGCACCTGATGGAGGGGTTCCTAAAGAAGGACTGAGTGATACCGGTGAGGATGGCGCAGATGAAAGATCTGCGGAGGAACTGGCAGCGGTGAAGAGAGGGAATGGGTGCTGCTGTGTATGCGACGCCGTTGGTGAGTTGCTAGGGCTGCCTGTCCGGTACTGCTGTATCTTTTCCTGGAAGCTGGTTGACAAGGGAGTAGAGGGCGCAGAATTGCTAAATTTGCCAAGTTCCTCAGCCGAGCGGGACCATGGCTTGTGCGAAAGGCCCCGCAAATCACCCAGGTCAGTGGACTTCTTACCAGGCGAGGGAGAGGAGGTGGTCGGACCATCGACCCCGGCCTGTGCGTGAGCTAGGGAGAGATCAAACACAGACCTGAAATAGAAGGTAGAGTGGGCATCATAATAGCTGCGTTTTAGTGACACACTAACCTGCTAGCACAGTGAGTTGGCGACTGGATGTAGGGTTCACTATGCATAGAAGGGAGAATGGGACGGAGATCCGTGGGGTGAGATATTTTGGGTTTGCGGACGAACGAGCTGGTACTCGATCTTGGCTCTGACGGAGTGGTGGCCAGTGGCCGAGAACCATTCTGGTTTCTGGTAAACCATTTCGCTGGCTTTGAGAGTAGTTGTGAGATTCCAGAGGGCGACGCAGAGCGAGGAAATGCGGTGGTGGACGTAGCACCAGTAGAAGGATCGTGCGGGCTCAAAGAGTGGGCATGGGAAGGATTACGACGGGAACGCATGATGGAAAAGGTAAGAGAGCGGGGAGTAGCGAACTAAATGCTCAGCAAGAAAGAGCGCAGTTGAGCGCGTGATCACGGGGATTTTTTAACTGTGGTGTGAGGGAAAATAGATGTCAATAAGGAATTCATTGGATGAGGCGTTTGGTTTGGCAAGTGAGACGGGCAAGGACCGAGTGAGAAATGTCGCAGTACAAGGACAAATGGGAAAGGCTGTTATGTCAGCGAAATTTGGCTATGAAAGAAGGGATAAAACACACATATGGGGATAGACCCAGGTTGGATACTGCTTGCGGATGGAATGATGGACCACAAGTTGCCAGCTTGACCAGGCGGGTAGGAAGAAAGTGCCTGAGATGTAAGGAGCGTAAGCAAGATACTGGCTTTGTTGGCAAACAAGTGGATGAGGAGGAAAGAAAGAGGGGGACAAGTCTCGATAAAACGACGAACCAACTCAGTTGAGCATCGAGACGAAGACCAGAGTAAGCGAGCCGAGCATTCAATCATTTCGCACTTCTCCATTAACTTATTATATAATCAATCCATCCCCCTGTACCTACCTGCTAGATCGTACCTTTGCTGTCCAATCGCTGTCCACACTAGCTCGGGTTACTGTCATACGTTTTGGTAATCGCTCACCTGTCCGCAACTCACTTCGCCGGCTTTATTCAGGGCCATGGAACCACTGACAACCTGGGTGACTTAAGTCGCGACCACCACAATCCATGACCATGATAGACTCGGACCTCAATGAAGCAAAGCTCTCAGTAGTTTCGAGTGAAGAAACCGCCGGCGTTGCTTGATTTATAGTATTGTTCGGAAAGCTGGAGGTTTGTGAGACGCCAAATCAGAGCTGGGGTCTTGACGTACATTGACAGACTGGTGCAGGTGGTGCAGAGTCGAATGCACATGGCACCGAATTTGATGACGAAATGGCGGACCTGGAAGCTGTGACCGAAAATTTGGCGCTGCCATCGCTGTGGGTCCATGATTTGCCCGCACCACAGATTGCGCACACACGCACACGTTGGGCACATGTCTACAGCAACTCCTATCCCCCAGCGGTCAAAGAACGGAGTCCGCGCTAGATTTTTCACAGAGGCGACATCATCGTCTTCCTTCCATGCAAACTGTTCGTTGCGACGGAAACTGAATGAATGAACTTTGGTGGTATCCATGTCCCACACAAGTCCGCTATACTTGTTTCTGAGTTCCGGTGTAGCGATCAACCTTACAGTAGTTCCCTATCATTCAATGCGGAGTTATAATTCGAAACTACACAACCTTCTGGGTCGATCCAAGCTGTCAGCTCAGGTTCCTAAATGATCGGTCTCAGTGGGTTCTGTCACAATTTCGAGGCCTAACCGCAGAGAGACATGGTCGTAACTTAATGCAGCAAACCCCTGATCATACTCGCGTCGCCATCGTCCGTCCGTATTGAGAGAACAACGCCCGTCATGAACATCGTTCTGTATCCCCGTCAGGAAGGGTGTCTCTTCCTGGCATAGTTCTGTCAGCCCCTTCCTTGCGATTTTTCGAGAAGTACTGGTAACCTCTTACAGTAAACTGAGGCTTCAAAACCTCAGGGTGCAGGTAAGGGCTAGCCGCAACGTGGCACTCCTGTGGGTGGGCAGGGCTATCGTCCAGCGTCTAACGGGGGTTTGATCATCACATCCAGAAACGTTCTGCGACTTACGACAGCTGTTCCCTGTGATTTGTCTTGTATCGAATTGGGGCCACTCTGAATTTAATTTAGCTTTGCAAGTTACGTGCCATGTCGCACCTTTTCGGTCAAGGCCGCTCGAATACGTTGGGGAATTGCCAGTTTACCGAGAACTCCACGCTATAGGTGCACCGGATATTGGTCTTCCCCGGGCACTACCACGTACTCGTTTGTGGTTGACGGCACCGTACCCCGAAAACGACTTCCTCCTTGAGAGACTAGCAAAACAAAACAAAAATATTGACCATGTGTGAGCCGTTCTATTTTCGAGGTTCGTGTTGATTTTCGATCCTAGAGCAGAGGCCCACGTCGTGTCGCCTGTTTTGCTCCGACGACAATGATTTCTCTCATTACCAAATAGCTCGACCACGGCGCCTTCCGATACAGTAAGTTGAGGCAAAGCCATTGGTTGCGGGCGTTGGCTTACTGTACCGGCATACGGGTGGACAAGGAGGGACACCCTGTCTCCGGAATTTCCGTGCTGTCGCCTACATATCTGCGTTACGTCCCTTTCAGTCGATTCGGTGTTGAGTTGAATTTTCGTTGCAAGTGAACACCCGTAAGTTTCCGAATAAAGTCCCAAACAAATATTCTCGAGCTCCTGGCGTTGGGCTGTGCGCGACGTGCCATTTGAGATCATGCATGCTTTGCTTCTTAGTTCTGATTGATAAAGAAAACGGCCGACGTTGTCGGCAATAACCTTGTTTACTGATTTGTGAATTTGTGCGGTTTTGCGTGTGCGAAGAAGACGAGGACGAGGAATATGTGTTCTGGGATACAGAAGACGGACTTGATCAAGATCAAGAGATGAAAGAAAAAACTACAGGTAAGACACTAGAGAGTAACAGGGGACAAACCAACTCGCTATCTGCATTTACCCTCGCCGCGTTGTTTCGCTGACTTCATCGTCGGAATGTGAAGGGACGTTTTCCCGGTTTAACTGGCGAGGAGGAAGCTGCCGGCGCTGTTTCGCTGGCTTCATCGTTGGAATGCGAAGGTGGATGTTTTCCCGGCTTAGCTGCTGAGGAGGAAGGTGCCGACGTAGAGTGGGAAGTGAATCGATCTTTCTGTTTTTCAATCGCGGACTTCACTTTGGCGCACATCCGTTCATTAGGAGCGAGGGGTTTTGAGAAGGGATCTTGAATTTCTTTCATGTAAGAAATACCTGTTAATGCTATTTGTGCGCAACGAGCAACGCGACTTGCGAGAGGAACAGGATATTCTGTGAAGTGGCGAAGAGTTCCTCTGATAGACCTAGCGACAACAGAGTGAACAGCAGGTTGTGGTCGTATTTTTTTCCACCTGAGATTTAAGTCGGTGCAGCAACAGAGAACAAAGTCATCAGAGGGTTCGCCCCCAGATATGAACTGGCAACCGTGTATGATGAAGGAATGTTCACTCTCGTTGTTAGAGATGACAATTCCGGACGCAATGACACGAGTCGGTTCTTGAGGGTGTTCCGAATTTGTAGATCGTAGGCAGGACCAGACCTCGGAAGGCCACAGTGACCGACCCTAAGCGCCCTTGCTTGCGCCCTTGTTATCCACACCACCTACGGAGGGATACGACATTCTCCATCGACGTTTACATCCTCACCGGCGTCCACGACGCTGTTTCAGCGGCTCGTCTGGGAAGGCACAGTGCCGCTCGGGATACGTGTAGACTCGAAAGAGCTGCCCGCGAACAGCAATCGCGGTCTAGAATGCTACTTCATTCAGGCACCCCGCGTCGCGTATCTTCCCCTCCTGGTTCCGGAAATTAAACGCTTCCTTCAAGATGTCGTGTATAACGACATGGCGGTGCGAACAATGAAGGAAGGAGACTGGTGGTTCGGGAGCGTACAGAATATATTTCGATTGGGTCGAAAGTTGACACGTTGACATGTTGACGACCTAAAAAATATCAGTAAGGAATAAGGCCGGAAAAAGAAGGACATATTTTAAGAGAGGCGCAGTACAGCCCCAAGCATGACGTCGGGATCGCGATGACGTCAGAAAAGACGTAGTATCGAGACAAATTGTAAATGGGCAGACGACATGGAGAAGATAATGCATGGTTGATCTTCCGCTCTCTGTTTGTCTCGACGCTCCTTTCATGGTGGAGGTGATGACGCGAGTGCAGCAACGGTGCGGGAGGCTGCGACATTGTTGTGAGCTGAGTGTAGATGAGATGAGTGGTTTGGTTTCGCAAACCTGTTGCGAGTGAACACCCGTCAAGAGACAGCGGGTCAAGAGGCAGTGAGTATGCTCGAGGAAAAAGAGAGGAACCGTACACGTGTTGCAATCATGCGTGATGACGTTCCCAGTTTAAATGACTCAGATTGATAGCGTGACAAGATGGAGACAGAGGGAATGGCATGGAGGGAGCATGGAGACAGAGTGTGGGAGATGGGCCACTCGCTCGAACCGCCCAGACAGAGGTGGACGTCAGAACATACACAGACAAGCATCATTAGACGTCACTACAGTTATTTTCCCGACGGAGTCTAATCTTGCGGGCAGGCGTCGAGATCGTAGTGATTGTATTACAGACGGAAGCCAAAGACGGACAGAAAGCGACCCGACGAAGTGAAGATATCTGTTGGAATGAGCGCAATTATAAACTTTAATGTTGAATTATTTTTCCAGACCGAGTCAAATTTCGCCAAAAAAGATGGGTATCGAGAACTGTGTTACGTCGAAAGACAGAGGACGTGATTGTAGACGGAGCTGCTTCACATAGTGTTTTCCTGCCAGTGGAAGCGTGGGGCGTGACATTAATCCATCGTCGTCGTGATGTAACATGGTCGCATGATAGGGAGCGTAGTCGCGTGACACTTCTAGTGTAGTAGCGTACTCGTGTGATAGACATTAATCCGTCGTCATCTATCTCTGCAGAAATGTAGTGGTATGATGGTCGCGTGATGTAGTAGCGTGACTTCCCCTTCCCACGATGGGCACCCGCCAGCTGATCATGAGTGACCTTGTTTACAAACTTGAACAAGGTAACAAGTTAATTAGGGTTTACTCTTGATCTCTTGACTAGGTATGCGACGTCTCAACAACTGGTGCGATATCCGTAACCCGTTTCAGTGTTTGTGGAACAAAAGACGACCCCTGCGACGAAAGTTTTCGAATAATAGAAGCTCCTGGAAGCCCCCAGGTGTTACGTACCCAAGCAGTACCTAGTTTGTATTGGTCGCGTTGCCAAGTACTTGTGGATGAGCGTCGTTAGGCCAGAAAAAGTGAAATATCGCAAATATCGGCCCAGCAAGCGTCACACCCATGTCTTAAACCGTAACCAAGGTAACTTTATAGTAACGTAGATAGGAAGACGAATACGCTCCAAGAATTCGATATTATTTCTAACGAACGCCGCTGGATGACGTGGTTCATGCAGTATGCGAACTGAGCCTTCGTCTTCTTGCCGAGCCCGAGGGTTGTAAGGTATCGCCCTCAGTTAACTGTCGGTATTCGAATGGAAGGAGGACAGCACGGTCGATAGCAACCGGAAGACCGCGGTGTCGTCCTCGGAGCATAACGAGACACACGACAAGTTTGGAAAGTGGGCGGAAGGCACCTGAAAAGGAGTAGTTCGCCTAATATGCATTTCTCAGAAATGCATGTAGGGAAATGAAGTTGGAGCGCACATATGGGAGGCCTACGCTTAACCCAACGCCACCATAGGCGGAGACCAGCTCGAAAACTACAGGGAATGTTCGGTGAAATGAAGAATTGAAAAGTACATCCATCCGACATACTGATGTTGAAAATGTTAAACCATGTCGCGTTTTCTGCATTCTCGAGTTGATCACGCTAGGGGTTCGGCTATTAAACGCAACTAGGAGAGTAAAAGACTGCGGCCAACCTCGATTATGCAAACAAGGAAGAGGGCCAGTCCAAGCCACCACATATCTATACGACAGTGGTGAATTACTAAGCCAAGTGACCCACGAGCGAGAGTCTCGTACCAAAGGCAAGCTGCCTGCGAGCATGCATGGCTAGATAATTTCCCCAAACCGTCATTCTGTTTCCAGATGTATTCATACCCTCCTCATCAAATGGGGCGTTGTCCTTATAAATCCCAAGCGATCTTTCCTCGTAGACATTGGTCGAGCGGACACTGCGTATTGACCTTGTTAATGGTTACCCATTAATTCTGCCAGAATGTGCAAACCTCATCGCGATAGGGTCTTTAAGAATGGAGATTGAGCTAGTTGCCGCGACGGAAAACCAAGAATTGGGAACTTACAGACACTAATGTACATCATGATGACATACAGTACCCTTGTAATCAGGTCAGTTGGGGGAACGATGGCAGATAAGACGACGTGCTTGACCGCTGGTGCCAGAGCCGAAATGGTTACGATTGCAAAACCTGCCGCACGCACGGCAGTGGCCTGGAATAGTCCATCGACTACCCGTACGCCTGCAGGTATTGAATCGATAACTGAATTGCCCAGATCCAGGATAAGGAAGAAAACCCAGTCTGTTGTACTGGAAGATGGGATAAGAACCTCTTGGTGAGAAAATCGTCGAACTTCTCACGTCATGATAATTAGGGTGGTTAGAAGAAACCAAGTTTGGTGAGAGGGAAAGAGATAGATAAAGCAGCGCCTAGGGTGGTCTAAAAGGAAGTGAAGCGTTTCGTATAGTTGGGACCTAGGGGGAACGAGTTTAGTGAGAATCCACCTGTGGCGCATGAGAGCAGAGCCAATCATATCTCTGAAAGAGAGGCGCACACTGAGAATCGCAGGCTTGTGACAGCGTACTCCGTAAGCAGGTTTCATGAAGTAACAGTAACCGACGTACAAGATTGGCTGTGGATACTCGTTAGCTACGTTATGATAAAGCGCAGGTACTCACGAAAGCGGTATTGCCGGCAAAGACGACGAAAATCATGGCAAAAATCATGGGATACGCCCTTTGAAAAGGGACCATGGATTGGTCGACTAGGGACATTCCGGCATTCGTGTATGCCGACACGACCTGAAAGATTGAGAACCTTGCAGTGACATGTCAGTGAAGGCAGAACTTTTCACGACAAACTCACCATCCAGGAATCACGGGTCTATGTTGTTGCGGAGGAAGAAAATCGTTCTCCCACTTATCCGTTGACATGTACGGAGCTATAATCGTGAAAGCCAGAAGTTGCACGGAGATGTGATACTGCATAGACGGCGTGATGAGTGAAATGGCTAAGTCTGCTTCATTTACACGTACGATGCCGACAATCCAGAGCAACGCATTGAGAGCTCGAAACTCAACGCCGCCCAACTCTTCCAGTTGCTCGTCGGTAAGCGACTCAAAGGCTGAGTTGTGCCGAACAACAGCGTCGAAAGAAATATACGGCACGGCCCTCGCTCTTCCAATGTTTCCCCGCAAAGACGTGATAGTTGTTGTACGTGGCATGGTGACAGTACGTGTGAGTTGACGGTGCACGCTGGGCAACAAGCGACGAATGAGTCTGGATATGATTTGTTGCGGGCCCGGAAAGCCGCCGAAGTTGTCGTGCGTCGTCATACGTGATGCATTACTTCGAGACGTACGCATCGTCTCGGGCTGATGCTGAGGGATAGGGAAATAATTGATAGCGATTCTACCACAAATCCCAAGAATCTGACGTACTACGACGGTGGAGGACTCATGATCAATGTATCCTGTGTCATGGTGCCCGGGAGCTATTTCAGAGCTAGAGTCGCGAAGACGAGTTTTGTCCCGTGATGCATGATGATGTAGCTGAGGATAAGGCGCAAACTCTATTGTCTGTGTCCTTTGAATCGGCTGGCTGTAATTACTTTGATCTGTATCGACGTTGGACGATGTCCCCAGGTTGATCCGCCGTGGCCGCTCATGAACTGAGCTGCATGAGCAAGGAAATAGAGCCAATAGTATTCGTAAAAGCTTACGGACGGAGGATGCAGTTTGTCCTTTCTTTCCTAGGCTCGGTGAATAGTCATGGTCCCTGAGAAGACGTCAGCGACAAACACTGTTGCAAGACGTAATGCAGGTGTTCTTACGACAACCGCCTGGACGTCTGCCCTGCACGAAGTTCACTAGAGGTGGATCGAATCGAGCTTGATCTCCTACTTTCCTGGACCTGAGAGAGCTGTCGAGCGTGCGGTCCCATTGATAGTTCCAAGGTATTCGACGGGTCACAAGAGAGTACGTCCACTGGATCCGCCCGTCCTTCAACAATAGACCCACTAGGATTTACCAATTTGGGAACACCATCCACTCGGCGGATCATATCTGGACGTAGTTTGCGAGTATGCGTCCCCTGGCTGTCACCATTGTCGGTTTCCGATTGATTGCACTCACTGGCACGTGAAACTACAAGTGGAAGACTGTGCGCTTCATCTGGGTATTGTTCAGCAGCCTTATGAGTGGCCGCCCGGACAATATCTTCACAGTGGATTGTAAACATACGCCTGTCACGTGATTAACCCACACACTGAAGAGAACGTAGGTGCGTTTTACCTCCTAAGAAGGACGACGACCCAAGACACCAAGACCTTTTATCTGATAAGGTACAGTAATCAACTTCGGTTAGATGGACGTACTGGATTCCCAAAGCACATTTGAACAAATAGAATCGTTTGCTGCCAGGCAGTAAGGGACGACATGTCGACGGATGCAAGACCGCAAACGACCATGGCGCTGACAGAGTTGAAGAGGGCGTCAATGTATGCTATGTGAAAACGGCCATTGCTGGCGTAGAATATTCCTGAGAATATTAGTGGGGTAAATGTACTGGTGGATAGATAAATGTGAGCACACTGGCATGTGGAAGGATCACTTACAAATAAAGGATGTGCAGACGATAGAAATTAAGGTTGCGGCTGAGGAAGGAGTGGATCTTTCGAAAGGATGAGTTGCGCGAGGCTTGCTCAGATGGTAACATTCAGTTCAGTTTTCCCCCTATGAGCGCTGTTGACAACATCTATCGATCACGTGAACGTGTCCTTACATCTGTAAACTAAACTGCCTACGCCCTATCCTCAACATGGCCGAGTCCGTAACGAAAGCCACCAATGAGGAGAGAGCTAAAAATCGAAATCGTTTTGAACTCGAGCTCGAGTTTGTGCAGGCTTTAGCGAATCCATTCTATCTTCATTCCTTAGCGCAGCAAGGCATCCTGTACCAACCTGCTTTCATCACTTACCTCAAATATCTGCAATACTGGAAAGAGAAAGACTACGCCAGATTTATTCTGTAGGTCTTTCCCCTCCGCTTTCCTCACTCATATTATGAATCAATTACTTTCAGCTATCCACATGCCCTCCATCACTTGGAGCTTCTGCAGCATGCAGAATTCCGCTCAGAAATTATGAAAGACGAGTGGAGAGAACGTCTGAATCAGAAGCAATTTGATCACTGGCGCACATGGTCTGTATCTCCAACATCTTGATCGTGCTGTGTATTGGATTTTGGTCCTGCAGGCGAGAGCCGGGCCACTTAAATCCACCCTTCGGGGCTAGGGAGGAAGAGAACGCGACGAATACGAGTTAAGGTCAAACCGTCTGACCAGTCTGACCAGGCCAGACGAAGTGCCGTCGTCACATTAATCACACTAGGGTCCTATATATACCTTCTACGAAGCGTATTGGAGTCAAGGAGGATTATATAGTGGGACTTGTGGAGATACTACGTGTATCAGGATGGTCTGTGCGTCAGAAAAAAAAAAGGGAGTTTGTTGTAATGTACGTACTGTAACGCTCTGGGCGAGTCCTCAGTACAATTCGTTCGACGTTCAATATCCATGTTTAGCGGCACCAACTTTGTATGTAATTGTCACGGTGGCCTGGGCACTCGACGCTGTCTCGCTTCTGTTCTGATTGCGATATGGCATCCTCGACCATATACAATACGTCCAACTCCAATATAGATTCCCAGCCAACAAGAATTATGATGGCACAATTGAGATGGACGTAACACTTCCATGCTGCATCCGTGCTACGGCCCATAATCATCTCCATCATCGATGCTTCCAGTCTGATTCTTCGTGACCAATCCCCATGTGTCGCTTCCTTCTCGCGACCAGTTTTCGGGAAACTTGATGCCCCAGGAAATGGCGTAGTGGTCTAGCACCAACTCGAGTTCCTCCACTTCGTCAAGCATCTCGAGCTGCGAAAGCCGCTGGAGTTGCTGGGGTCCGATATACTTACTCCTGATTTCACGCAACGTCAACGCTTGGGCGGCCGAGAAACCCAAATCGAGAAACCTGCGGGGAAGAGAGGCAAGATCGGGATATGCCTCCGCACCGGGAAGAGATACGCCGCGACACTGCCGCAGGTACCGGAACCAGATATATTCAGACGGTTCCCATGCGACGAGAAGAGGTAGGGAGGAAGACGGAGATCTGAAACTCACCTTCAGATTGTTTAACATAACTCGCCCAAAAGCATCCCCTAGTCTGAACATCTCGTATATAACTGCACCAAGAAGGGCACCATTAGGAGGTCGAAAGTAGTCAACAAACCACTGAATGAGAGCGTTGGACGCAGAGGGTGTCATGTACGCCAGGACACACTCGAAGAGAAGTAGCGTCGGCAGTGAAGGGGACAGCAGTGGTTCGTCACCAGACCCCAAAAGTGGATTTAATGAGACGACAGGCGGCGTTCGTAGATCGACAGGAAGGAGGTTGTATACTGGCGAACGAAGCGCCGTCCCCCCGCCACCTATAAGGTGCACACACAATGTAAGTCGTCATATAAAAGAAATGAAAAGGCGACGGACCGACTGCAACTGCATCTGGACTACCCAGCGCCGCGCTCAACACTTTGTTCTTTCGAATTACCATAGCCTTGCGCGAGGTATTTTCAGCAAAGTCGAGTTCGATATACTTGTGTAGTTGCTCGGCGTGTGTACCACTCTAGCTAACAAAACAAATCGACAACCGTCATTCATACTTCTTTTTCTTTCTTTCGAAAAAAGGGCTCGTCGAGCGGATAGTACGCACAGCAAGACGCCAGAAGCGCGTGTCGCTACCCGCGCCGAGGCTCACTATCTGAACCTTGCGCCCGCCGGAAAGACGAAGCCAGGCATGCAAAAGATCATCGATCCCGCGTGAGCGGAGGTAAGTGCCTATGTTTATTAAAGGCGGCCGGGGCTGTTGGAGATGAGCACGAGGGACAAGGGCTGCAATATAAGGATCGACGAGATAACCTTTGCGAACAGCGGAGAGGCGTGCGATGGCGGCGTCGTTGTCAGTGGAACGGATGGGAGCGTCAAGGTCAGCCATGACCGTCGTCAGGGACAAAGAAGGTCGATTTCTAACTTGGGGCAATGGGGGCAAATGTCAGCAAAGCAATGACTTCATAGCGCATAGCGTGACTCTTTACGGGTTTCCATAAAGTGCTATCAGTGGTTTACATAAAAAACCTATGCAGCGAGAGAAGAGAAAATAAGTAACATGTATGTTGGGAATGAAGAACGAAATGGGCTAAGGCTAAGAAGTGAAGTGAAAAAAGGGGAGGTAATAGTGTAAAGGATTCGTTATCGAGTCATACAATAAGCTAGTGACACACGAAACTGAAGATGCAAGCAAACCCGCGTTACAACAATTGATTGAGTCTATCAGGGTCCATCGTCTTCTCAGAAATCCGCGCATATCGTTCCTCATCTTGATCTAAACCGGAGCCCTTCAACAAGATGGCGAAATACGACCATGCCTTCGGAATGTCAACAGCGAGATCGTCCAGGACTTCCGCCAGACCATTAAAGCCTTCCTCGAACACGGCAGGGCTACACAGGTCCTTCTCCCGGACGCGAATAAAGAGGTCGCTCACCAGCCGCACATCTAGATCTTTCATCTCGATAGATTTGATGACCAAAGTGTCAACAAGAAGGTGCCGGTGTTCGATCGGAAGGCTGGAAAAGTATGACTCGGCTTCATCAAGCATGCGGATACTGAAGAATTCTTTAACATCCTCGTCAATCTTCGCCTTGGCCTCTCCCTCCGACATCGTGGCTGGAGTGGGTATGCCACCCTCTCCCGCTTCTTCGTCATCCGAGCCC
>WNFR01001730.1_pt1 | contig 22802 bp, 15 predicted proteins | sample 5400221 | NCBI WGS metagenome assembly WNFR01 (sample SAMN13153357, study PRJNA577476) | soil metagenome | isolation source: 40 cm soil under Madrone tree | place: USA:California | collected 2016-06-14 | reverse complement strand
CTCCGTGTCCTCCGTGGTTCAATTGTCTTTTCAAAAAGTTACTGCGACAGGACACGTTCGCACCAGCGCGCCGCGCTCAACACGCTGGCGTCGGCGCCGGGGCGGCCGACGATCTGGATGTTCACCGGCAGGCCGCTTTTCGATTGGCCGCAAGGCATGGACAACGCCGGAAAGCCGCAGAAATTGAACGGCGAGGTAAAACGCGTGAGCGCCGGGGCCACATGCTGGACTTTGCCGCCGAGCTTGATGGTCGCAGTGCCGCTCTTCGGGGGCAGCACCGGCATCCCCGGAACGATCATGACGTCGGCGTCGCCAAATGAGGCGATCATGGACTGCCGGACCTGCGCGCGCAGCCGCTGGGCCTTGACGTAGTCCACCGCGAGATAGAACTGGCCGATCTCGAGTCGTACACGCACGTCGTCACCCAGCTTGTCGCCATTTTTCTCCAATAGATGCCAGTGGGCCTGGCTCGCCTCACTGTTGAGGGTGATTAGCTGGATGCCCGGAGCCAGCTCGATTCCCGGCACGTCCACCTCACCAACGGGCGCGCCAGCCTTGCGGAAGGCAGACAACGCATTCTCGACCACGGCACGGACTTCGTCGTCGAGCACGTCGTAGAAAAACTTGCACGGCTTCATGATCCGAGGCGGCATCGCCGGGGCGCGCGGCAGCATCGAGTGCGTCGGCAGTCCGGCCATGACCTCGAAGGCGATTGCCGCGTCCTCGACGCTGCGGCTGAGGGGGCCGATGTGATCCAGAGACCATGCAAGCGGCACCACGCCGTCGCGCGGCACGGCGTCGTAGGTCGGCTTGAAGCCGACGATGCCGCAGCATGCGGCCGGCTGGCGGATCGATCCGCCGGTGCAGGATCCCACTGCCACCGCCGCGAGTCCCGCGGCAACCGCCGCCGCCGAGCCGCCGCTGGATCCGCCGGGGATATACCCGGGATAGCGCGGATTCTGCACGTGGCCGAAATGCGGATTGGCGCTGTTGATGCCGAATGCCAGCTCATGCAGATTGGTGGTGCCGATGATGAGCGCGCCCGCCGCGCGCAATCGCGCCACCACCGCTGCGTCGCGTTCCTGGATCCTGGCCCCGATCGCCCTGGTTCCCGCCGTCAACGGATATCCGCGCACCGACATGAGGTCCTTCACTGCGACCGGCACGCCGGCAAGCGGTCCGGGATCCTCGCCGCGCTGCACCCGCTGCGACAACGATTCCGCCTCCCGGAGGACCAGGTCGCGATTCACGGTGATGTAGGCATTCAGATGCCGGTTGGCATCGATGCGGTCGAGAAACAAGGTGGCGATTTCCAGCGCCGACAATGCCCGCTGCCTGACCTGATGAGCGATCTGCGCCGCGCCGGCAAAGAACAGGTCAGACGACATCGACACCGGCTGATAGATACCGGGCTCGAAGCCCAGGTACTGGTGAGAGTGCGGCGGGGAAAGTATCGGATCGCCCGCGACCTGCGCCTCGAACACTTGCTCGATATCTGGCAGCCCGAAAGCGAAGCGCTCTTCCCAGGCTTCCGTGCGTTCAGGATGGACATAACGGCGAAATGCCGCGACGGCATGCAGAAACTCGGAGGTGGGGCGTTTGGACATGAGAGCCGTGAATATCGTGAATGTCGTGAATATCGGAGAAACAGGATTAGCGCCCTTCGGAAGAACTTACTGCCAGTTTAAATCGAAATTGATTTCCGGGAATTTTCAGGTCTTTAACGGCACTTGCGACATTCACGGCATTCACGATATTCACGGCTTCTACAGGAACAACGTCAGCACTCCCGTGTACCCATACAGCCTGTTGTGGGAAATCTCGCCGTTGCAGAAAAATCCAACCAGTGGAAAATCACCGAGCGCCTGACGGATCATGCTCACCTCCTCGGACTCGTCGCCGAAGAGATTCGGACCGCGCGCTACACAGGAATAATACAGGCCGCCGCGCGGACGCCCAAACAGCCCGCTCCTGATGCTGTCCAGCATGCGCGCCATGTCCTCGGTTGCGCTGGTTTCGTCGCGGCGGCAGAACATGATCTCGCCCCCGGCCTGCGGCACGTCGCCGATCGCCAGCAGCTTGTGCACCGGGTCGATGCCCACGACATTGCGCACCAGGTAGTCGCCGGTGCCGGAGCCGCCGACGCGCAGCCCGGCAAAAATGGTGCCGCCGACCTGCGTCAGGTTGCGCGACAGCAGCTCGCCTACATCCTCCCTGAAAACATCGAGCGCTGCGCGCCCGTCGAGCGAGATCAGGATGTTCTGGCGGCTGCCGGTGATAGTGTGACGGGGACCGATCGGCGAACAACCCTGGGTAAGCCGCGTGGACACCACGACCTCATCGGAGAACAGCACGCCGGAAAGGCCGCCTTTGGCAATGCCGTCGGCAATCTGCACCACTTCGCGGCGCGAGCTGGTCAGCCCTCCGGCGATGAATCCGCTTTCCATGACTCCGGCGAAGTCGCCGATCAGACGCCCCAGCTGGGCGTTGCGCGGGTCGCCGTGGACGATGGCGAAGTTGGCCGGCAGCCCGCCGAAGTGCAGCGGCTGCCGCTCCAGGTCCTGGGGCGCGCGCACCCCGGAGAAGACCCGGAAGCTTGCGTCGTCGAACGCGCACAGCATGATCGCCAGCGCCGGCTCGTCGAAGTACTCGCGCCCAGTGGCAACCACGCCCATTCCCACGGTGCCGGTCCAGTGCAGGATGCCAGTATTGGTGCGGAAGTAGGCCAGAATGCCCGCGACTTCGCCGGCGAAGTTGTCGGTGATGTAAAGAAAGCCGAGGTTCGCCCCCGCCGGTCCCTTGCCGGCTTGCTGCAGGCACTGCGCGGCCGCATCACGCCAGTTGGGCGAAGTAGCGTGGCCGCAGGAAAAAGTTTGGGTCATCAGCGGATGAGCACGGTCGCCAGCCCGAGGAACAGGCCCATGCTGGCGACGTCGGTTGCAGTCGTGAGAAAGATGCTGGAGGCCGTGGCGGGGTCGGCCCCCAGCCGCTTCAGCGTCAGCGGGATCATGGCGCCGGAGATGCCGCTTACCACGCAACTGCCGATCATCGCCAGAAAGACGATGAAGCCGAGCAGCAGTGCCTGCGGGTTGTGCTGTGAGCGCGCGGCGATATACATGCCCAGCCCGGCGGTGATGCCGACCAGCGCGCCATTGAGCAGTCCGAGCGAAGCCTCTTTTAGCACCAGCGCAGCCTCCCTGCCGGCGCGCAACTCTCCGAGTGTAATGCCGCGCAACGTCACGGCCAGAGCCTGACAGCCGGTATTGCCCGACTGTCCGGCCAGTACCGGCAGGAACAGCGCCAGGATCACCCATTTGTCGAGCGTGTCCTGGAAGATGCCGACCACGGCAGCGGCCAGGAATGCAGTCAGCAGATTCAATTGCAGCCACGGGTGGCGGAATTTCAGGCTTTGTGACCAGGGCGTGGTGAGCCGCTCCTCCTCGACGCCCACCATGGTGGCCGGCTGGGCGCTGATCTCCAGGGTCTGCTCCTCGAACATGATCGATCCGCGCACCAGACCGACCAGTGTGCCCCGTTCGTCGCACACCGGATAAACCGGGTAATGGCGGGTCAGTACCGGCCTCATGGCGTCCGCGAGTTGCATTTCTGTACCCAGGCTGAACGGCGCCTCGAGCATGATCTCGGCCAGGGTGCGCTCGTGCGGAGCGAACAGCAGGTCGCGCATGGTGATCAGCCCCACCAGTTTGCCGTTCTCGTCGGTGATGTAGCCATAGGTGACGAACGAAGTCTTGATCAGGCTGCGCAGCCGCTCGATGGCATGGCCGACGCTGATGTGCGGCGGGAACACCGCGATCGCCGGATCCATCATGCGGCTCACGCTGCCATGCGGGTAAACCTGGTTACGCGCCCACTGGCGGGCATACTCGGTCGGGACGGTGGCCAGAACCCGCGCACCGAAATCCTCCGACACGCGCTCCAGGATGTCGCTGGTCTGCCCCGGATTGAGCTCGAGCAGCACCTGTCCCGCGACGTGGGGCAGTTCGCTCATCAGCAGCTTCGCGGCTTCGCGCGCATCGCGCTGCCTGACCGCGGTGATCAACGACCGGCGGCGCAGCTGCTCGTTGGCGAATGCAGAGTTGGTATGGTTTTCGTCCATCGGCCGCACCTGTCTGGGAATATCCGAAGTGCTTCGAGTTTAGCGCGGGCCGCTCGCCGGGGGCGCTAGGCCAGTGCAGAGTGCGGCGGTATCCGTATAGCCAGCGCCCTTTTACTGCGGAAATCCGGCCATGAATCTCGACCGCGTCACATCAGGGCGGAGTCTACCCGACGACTTCAATGTGATCATCGAAATTCCAATGAACGCAGACCCGATCAAGTACGAGGTGGACAAGGATACCGGCGCGCTGTTCGTGGACCGCTTCATGATGACCGCCATGCACTACCCCTGCAATTACGGCTACATCCCCCTCAAATTGGGTTCCCTGCAGGGCAAGGTCGCGGTACACTCTGCGCCGTGACTGTCACCCGATCGCCGTGACGCCGCAGGCCCGCGCTGCCAACCAGCGCCCGCGAGAGCGGGAACGCCTGCTGCTCTACCTGATCCCAGGGCTCGCCGCCCTGCTGGTCGCCACCCTCTTCACCCTTGCTGCTTTCAATCTGTCGAAAGCGCGCCAGGCCGATCTGAATGACGCCGGGCGCGCCACCCAGAACCTGGCCCAGGTGCTGGAAGAACAGACCGCGCGCGCGTTGCAGGCGGTGGACGTGGTGCTGCTCAACCTTGCCGACACGTGGGCGCAGGTACCGGCGCTGCGCGCAAGCGGCAACCCGCAGATGCACGCCGTGCTGCAGCAGAAGCTCGCCACGCTTACCTTTGCCCGCGCCCTGTTCATCGTCGATTCCCGCGGCGTGATCACGCACCACTCCGACCCGCTCCCGGCCGCGACCCAGCACTTTTCCGATCGCGAGTATTTCAGGTGGCACCGCACGCGGCCACACGGACTTTATGTCGGCAAACCGATCGTCAGCCGCACCACGGGGGCGTGGTTCGTCGCGGCAAGCCGCCGTTTGCCCACTGCGGACGGCAGTTTCGGCGGCGTGATCGTGGTAGCGCTGGAGCCGCGCGCGTTCCAAGCCTTTTACCGAAATGTAGACGTCGGCCACGGCGGCGCTATCGAGTTGCTGCATCAGGATGGCGAGTTGATCGCACGCACTCCGGCCGCTCCCACCTGGGTAGGCATGGCTACCGGCAGCAACCTGACGCTGAAGGATCTCGCCCGCTCCGGCAGCCTCACCTTCCGCACGGTAAGCCCGGTGGACGGCGAGGCACGCATCTACAGCGCGCGCCCGGTGGCGGGCGCCCCGCTGATGGTGCAGGTGGGACTGTCAGAAGAGGAGGCGCTGGCCGGCTGGCGCGAGCAGAAGAGCGTGACCATCATCGTGCTGACCGGCTTTACCCTGGCCATCGCGGTGCTCGCCTGGCTGCTGATGCAGGAGCTGCGGCGCAGGAGCGAGCTGACGCGCTCGGCTGCGCAAAGCGAAGGGCTGCTGCGCCAGGTAATCGACATCCTGCCGCTCGCCGTGTGGGTCGCCGACGGCGATGGCACTGTGGTGCTGGGCAATGCCGCAAGCAAAAAAATCTGGGGACAGACGCCCCCGGCGGGCACGCACCAAAACGGCGGGCTGAAGGGCTGGCGCAAGGATACGGGCAAGCGCCTGGAGTGGTCCGACTGGGGCCTGGCACGAGCACTCGCCAAGGGGGAAGCGACCGGAGACCAGGTCATCGACATCGAGTCCTGCGACGGCAGCCGCAAGACCATCCTCGATTCTGCCGCGCCGATTCTGTCCACGGACGGCGAGGTTCTTGGCGCCATATCGCTGAGCGAAGACATCACCGAACGGCGCGTGCTGACGGAGACCTTGTGCGAGAGCGAAGCTCGCTACCGGGCACTGTTCGGGCATAGCATCGACGCGATTCTCCTGACCCGGCCTGGCGGCGCCATCCTGGCCGCCAACGACGCGGCCTGCCGGCTGCTGGACTATGGCGAGGAGGAACTGCGTGCAATTAGTCGCGACGACATCGTGGACGGGACCGATCCCCGGGCGCAGGCGCTGCTGCACGCGGGGGACCCCGCCGGCGCGGCGCGCGGCGAAGTGAGGCTGCGCCGCAAGGATGGCGCCCTGGTACCGGTGGAGTTCGCCTGCGCCCCCTTCAGTGACCGCAACGGCGAGGCGTGTGCCAGCCTGATCATCCGCGACATCACCGACCGCAAGCGGGCCGAAGAGCATATCGAATATCTTGCCTACCACGACGAACTGACCGGCATTCCCAACCGCGCCTACTTCCACCGGGCCTTTGAGCACGCTCTCGCCACCACCCAGCGTTACGGATTGCGCTGCGCGCTGATGCTGGTGGACCTGGACCGCTTCAAGAACATAAACGACACCATCGGCCACGAAGCCGGCGACCAGTTGCTCAAGCAGGTGGCGGCACGGCTGCGCGCGTGCCTGCGCGACAGCGACATCATCGCCAGGCTCGGCGGCGACGAGTTCGTGATCCTGATGCAGGACGCCTCCACCGTCGAGGCCGTGAACGCGGTAGCCCTCAAGATCCTGGAGGCCACCTCCCGGCCCCTGCTGATCGACGACCAGGAGTTCCTGATCACCGCCAGCATCGGCATCAGCACCTATCCGCACGATGGAGCCGACATGCAGACGCTGCTCAAGAACAGCGACGTGGCGATGTACCGCGCCAAGGAGTCAGGCAAGAACGGGTTCCAGTACTTCTCGCCGGAAATGAACGTGCATACCCGCGAGCGGCTGTCGATCGAGTCGGCGTTGCGGCGGGGGCTGGAGCGCAAGGAGTTCACGGTGCACTTCCAGCCCAAGGTGCGGGTTTCCTCGCGCACGGTGGCGGGCATGGAGGCGCTGGTGCGCTGGCGCAACCCGGAAAAGGGCCTGATGCAGCCGAGCGAATTCATCCCGATCGCGGAGGAGACCGGAATCGTCGTGCAGATCGGTGACTGGGTGCTGGAAGAGGCCTGCCGGCAGGGCCAGATGCTGCGCGAGTCCGGGCACATCAGCCTGCGCGTGTCGGTGAACCTGTCGGTGCGGCAATTGTTCGACCACGGCTTCGCGCAGCGCGTTGCCGACATTCTCGAGCAGACCGGGTTTCCGGCGCAGTATCTCGAGCTGGAAATCACCGAGAGCATGGTAATGCGCGACGCCGAGCGCGCAGTGACACTTCTGCAGGCCCTGCGCGACACCGGGGTGCGCCTGGCGATCGACGACTTCGGCACCGGCTACTCGTCGCTCGCCTACCTGAAGCGCTTCCCGATCGACTGCGTGAAGATCGACCGCTCCTTCATCCGCGACCTGCCGGAAGACCGCGACGACGCCTCGATCACCCGCAGCATCATCGCCATGGCGCACAACATGAAACTCGACGTGGTCGCGGAAGGCGTGGAAACGCCGGAGCAGCTCGAATTTCTGCACGCCTACGGCTGCGACGAGATCCAGGGCTTCCTGTTCAGCGAGCCGCTCGCGGCGGATGCATTCGAGCGCTTCCTCGGCGCTCCGGCCCAGCACGCGCCTGCGACCTACCTGCACGCCTAGAAAACCCCGCTGCTGGCGCCTATAATTCATGCTCCGGGAGGGGCACAGCGGAGAATTCCATGTCTGCCGTACTGCAAGCGAGCAATGAACCGGTGCTAGTGCGCAATGACGCGGGCGGAATCGCCACCGTCACGCTCAACCGTCCGAAACAGTACAACGCGCTCTCCGAAGAACTGCTGACCGAACTGCAGTCCGCACTCGATTCGATTGAAAAGGACCCATCGGTACGTGTGGTGGTCATTGCCGGCAACGGCGCAGCTTTCTGCGCCGGTCATGACCTCAAGCAGATGCGCGCCAACCCGAAGAAGGCGTATTACGACAAGCTCTTCGCCCAGTGCAGCAAGGTAATGATGACCCTCACCCGCCTGCCGCAGCCGGTGATCGCGCGGGTGCACGGCATCGCCACCGCCGCCGGCTGCCAGTTGGTGGCGCAATGCGACCTGGCGGTGGCCTCGGACAATGCGCGCTTCGCCGTGTCCGGAATCAATGTCGCCCTGTTCTGCTCGACGCCCAGCGTGCCTCTGGCCCGCAACATCTCGCGCAAGCAGGCGATGGAGATGCTGCTTACCGGCGATTTTATCGACGCCGCAACCGCAAAGGCTCGCGGCCTGGTAAACCGCGTGGTCTCCCTTGAAAAACTGGACGCGGAAGTGAGGGCGCTGGCGGATGCGATCATTGCCAAATCCCCGGTTGCGGTCACCACCGGCAAGAAGATGTTCTACAAACAGATCGAGATGGGAATGGAGGCGGCTTACGAGTACGCCTCGGAAGTCATGGCCTGCAACATGATGGCCGAGGACGTCGGCGAAGGCATTGACGCCTTCATGCAGAAACGAGCCCCGAAGTGGAAGAATAAGTAATTCCCCTCTCCCGCAAGGGGAGAGGGAGATTCAGGACCTCAAAAATACGGGCGGCCAATTGGCCGCCCGTTTGACCTTAGATTCCCTGCCGCGCTCTCGTTTCTAGCGCCTCAGAGTTCCCTCTCCCCTCGCGGGAGAGGGTCAGGGAGAGGGGGGATTGGAGGCTCCCTCTCCCCTGGCGGGAGAGGGTTGGGGAGAGGGGGTGGGGTGGCTCATGGCGAGCATAAGGTCGTTGAGGCGCTTGACGAATCCGGCCGGATCGTCGAGCTGCCCACCTTCGGCAAGCAGCGCCTGATCGAGCAGCATGTGGCTCCAGTCGCCGAATCGCGCCTCGTCGGATTCGTATTTCAGGCGTTGCACCAGAGGATGGTGCGGGTTGATCTCCAGAACCGGCTTGTTTCCGGGCAGCTTCTGGCCGGCGGCCTTGAGCATGCGCTCCAAGTTGGCGCTCATGCCGTTCTGGTCCGACACCAGGCAGGCCGGCGACGATGTCAGCCGGAACGTCAGTCGTACCTCCTTCACCCGGGCATCCAGCGCTTTCCTTATTTTCTCGACCAGGTCCTTGTATTCGCCGGCCTCCTTTTCCTGTTCCTTCTTCTCCTCGTCGGCGAGCTTACCCAGATCGAGATCGCCCTTGGCCACCGACTGCAGCGGCTTGCCTTCGAATTCGGTGAGATTGGACGCCACCCATTCGTCCACCCGGTCGGAAAGCAGCAGCACTTCGATGCCCTTCTTGCGGAAGATTTCCAGATGCGGGCTGTTCTTCGCCGCAGCCAGGCCGTCGGCGGTGATGTAGTAGATCTTGTCCTGGCCTTCCTTCATCCGCGACAAGTAGTCGGCGAGTGAAATGGTTTGCCCGTCGCTATCGCCGTGAGTCGAGGCAAAGCGCAGCAGCCTGGCGAGGCGTTCCCTGTTCGCCCCGTCTTCGCCGGTCCCCTCCTTGAACACGTGGCCGAATTCCTTCCAGAAACGCGCGTACTTCTCCTTCTGGTTCTCCGCGAGATCTTCGAGCAGACCGAGCACCTTGTTGACGCAGCCCTTGCGGATCACCTCGACGTCCTTCGATTCCTGCAGGATTTCGCGCGAGACGTTGAGCGGCAGGTCGTTGGAATCGACCACCCCGCGGACGAACCGCAGGTAGGCCGGGATCAGTTGCTCGGCATCGTCCATGATGAACACGCGCCGCACGTAGAGCTTGATGCCGTGGCGGTGCTCGCGGTCCCACAGATCGAAGGGTGCGCGCGCCGGCAGGTAGAGCAACTGGCTGTACTCGGACTTGCCCTCGACTCTTGCGTGCACCCAGGCCAGCGGCGGCTCGAAGTCATGGGCAACGTGCTTGTAGAACTCCTGGTATTGCTCTTCGCTGATCTCGGACTTGGGGCGCGCCCACAGCGCGGAGGCCTGGTTGACCTTTTCGTCTTCGTCCTTGACGACGTTCTGGCCCTTCTCCTGGCTCCACTCCTCTTTTTTCATCAGGATGGACAGCGTGATGTGGTCGGAATACTTGCGCATGATGGAACGCAAACGGAAGCCGTCCAGCAGTTCGTCCTCGCCCATCCGCAGATGCAGCGTCACGTCGGTGCCGCGACCCTGCTGTTCCACGGTCTCGATGGTGTAGTCGCCCTCGCCGGACGATTCCCAGCGCACGCCGTGTTCCTTGCCCAGGCCGGCGCGGCGCGTAACCAGCGTGACCTTGTCCGCAACGATGAAAGAGGAATAGAAACCCACGCCGAACTGGCCGATCAGGTGGGCGTCCCCGGCCTGATCGCCGGTGAGGCGATCGAAGAACTCGCGGGTGCCGGACTTGGCGATCGTGCCGATGTTGTCGATGACCTCCTGGCGGGACATGCCGATGCCGTTGTCGGAAATGGTGAGGGCGCGAGCCGCCTTGTCGTACCAGACCCGTATGCGCAGATCGGGATCGGCCTCGAACAGCCCCGGATCGGTCAGCGCCTCGAAGCGCAGTTTGTCGCAGGCATCCGAGGCGTTGGAAATCAGTTCACGCAGGAAAATCTCCTTGTTGCTGTACAAGGAGTGGATCATCAGGTTGAGCAGTTGCTTGACTTCAGTCTGGAAGCCCAGCGTTTGTTTGCCGGCTGCTTCTGCCATGGTGGGATTGCCCTTTCCGTGATTCATCACAGAGCCGCAACTAGGGTCGGTGTGCCGGGTTTTCAAGCACCTTGGACCGGGGAGAAGCAACGATCTCCGGTAGCTAAGACAAAAATATAAACGGGAACGCCCGCTGAAACTTCAGTCGATACGTGATCGACTCCGCCGATTTCCGCCGACGGGGTTGGTGCGGTGTGCCGCGTGAGCGCTTCGAAGCAGGCAACGACTACTTTGCGGCGGGACGGGACTCGATATCGAGCGGGTTCCTGGCCATTGCAGCCAGCAGTTTCCTGACCGCGTCGCCCTCGATGAGGCTCTTGAGTCCGACGTAGTCCACCTTGCCGGAAGCAAGCAACGGGATTTCCCGCAGGTGCACGATGCGGCGAGCCACCGAAAGATCGTGCGTCCCCAGTTCGTTCGCCGCCTCCAGCAGCTGGGCGCGGGTGAGTTGCGCGTCGGTAGTGAACAGCACCGTCGATTCGCCGGCGAAATCCTGCATCGTCAGCACCGCGGCATGGTGGTGCCCGGGAGATGCTTCGCGCGCTACGTGCTCGATCATGTCCAGCGACACCATTTCTCCGGCGATCTTGGCGAAGCGTTTCACCCGCCCGGAGATGCTGAGCATGCCGTCGTGATCCAGTTCCACCACGTCGCCGGTGTCGTACCAGCCTTCGCCCACGCTCGACTTGGGCGCCTCGATCACGCCGGGATTGGCATAGCGGTAGTAGCCCAGCATCAGGTTCGGCCCGCGGATGTGCAGCACTCCGCCCTTGTCGATGCCGTCCATGGGCTCGATCTGGTGGTCGATACCGGGCAGGAATCGGCCCACCGCATTGCGGCGGTACGCGGAGGGCGTGGCCAGAGAAATGACCGGCGCGCATTCGGTCGAACCATAGCCTTCGAGGATGCGCAATCCGAATTTCTCCATCCACACCCTTGAGACTTCCGGCGATAGCTTTTCGCCCCCGGAGATCACGTAGCGCAAGCGGCAGAAGTCCATCGGGTTGGCATAGCGCGCGTAGAACGACAGGAAGGTGCTGGTGCCGAACAGGACGGTGCAATCGCGGCGGTACGCAATCTCGGGAATGGCGCGGTAGCGCAGCGGCGAAATGAAGAGGTACAGCCGCGTGCCGGTGATCAGCGACAACATGACGCCGGCGGTAAAACTGTAGGCGTGGTACAGCGGCAGCGGGTTCAGGATCTTGTCCTCGGGCGAGAAGTCGAACACCGCACGCATCTGCGCCACGTTGGCGACGATGGCATGGTGCGAGAGCACCACCCCTTTGGGCCGGTCTTCCGAGCCGGAAGTGAACAACACCACCGCGGGATCGAGCGTGGACTGCCTGGCAATCACCAGGCGCGGAAAGCGCAATGCCAAACCGATGAGCCACAACTTGTCGCGCCAGCCGAACCCGCTGCGCAGATCCTCGAGATAGACGATGTTGCAGCCGGCAAGCGCATCCAGCAGCGAGTGCAGATGCCCCTGCTCGATGAATTTGCGGGACGTGATCACGGTGCGCACACCGGCCGCAACCCGCGCGCTTTCCACGCCGAGCGGACCCGCCGCGTAGTTGAAAATGGCTGGCACGCGCCCGGTGGCCGACAGACCCATCACCACGCCCACCGCCGGGACCACGTTCGGCAGCAGCACGCCGACGTTCTCGCCCGCGCTGGTGAAACGCTTCAGCAACCGCGACAGCGCCAGGCTCATGCGCAACAACTTGCCGTAGGTCTGCGGATCCTCGTTCTGATCTTCCATCAGCACCGCGCCGCGCCCGTGCACCGCGGCTGCATCGAGAAAGCACTCGAACAGCGGCTTGCAGGCATGCGACTGCAGCGCCATGGTCTGCATGATGGAGGTGAGCCTGCGGGTGGCGAAGGCGCGACGCCGTCGCGCGCTTCCGGCGGCACCCCCGTCTATGCGGGTGGGTGTGAATACCCGTACTGTCATCGAAGGCAGCAGCCGTCGCATGACTGACGTCGAACCGGAGCGGCTGAACCACTGGCCGGCCCCTTCCACGTGCACCGGCAGCACCGTGGCACCGCTCTTGAGCGCGATCAACGCAGGTACCGGGTAAACCTTCATCACCGCGGCATTGCGCGCGATGCGCCCCTCGGGGAACAGCACCACGGGGCGTCCGCCGCGCAGCAACCGCAGCAGCGGTTTCATGCTGATGGGATTGTTCAGGTCGTGCACTTCGTGGTCGACGTGCCCCAGCAACCAGCGCATCAACCGGCTACGGGTTTCCTCCGGCGGAACGACGATGAGCGGCGCGCGCGGCAGGAACAACGCCAGCAACACCGCGTCAAGCCGCGAATGGTGGTTGGAGACCAGCAGCAGCCGATCCGCATGTCCGAATGGCGCCAAGTCGCCGACGACCCTGACGCGGAACAGCAGCCGCACAATTGAGCGGAGAAGGAAATGCATTTGGGAACGGGCGCGAAACTATCGTTCTTATGGATTTCCTTTCTAGCGCGTCCTGTTTGGAACGTCAACAAAATCCGAAGTTTGCACGGTATTCTTGAAGTTCATACATACTTTGGCCGGCCATCTGGCGATATACAAAACATCAAATTTTTTTGTCGTCTTAGAGTGACAAGCTCATCCAAATTATTGACAACAAAGCAAAAAAATTAAATCTATCAAAGTGTTAGATTTGTTTTTTGCTGTATCTTCGTCTAGAGTCAAATCGCAAGCCGCTCTGGGGGGGTCCTGTGGCGGCCAATTTCACATCCTAAATCCACTCGCACAGGAGAATTAAAAATGGACATGAATATCCCACAGGAAATGCTTAAAGTCCCGGCAGCCACTGGCGCCGAGCCTGCCAGGGAAGCGACCGAGTACTTTTTCTCGGAGCAGCTTTCCGCCTTTTTCGACGGAGAGCAACACGCGATGTGGTTGCGCTGGAATCCGACTCCGAGGCCCAACTTCAATCCCGACCTGCTGCGTGACCTGGACCGCTACTGCCGTTTCATCACCCATACCGGCGGCGAAGTGAATTGTGGAGGGGAGAGTGCGCCCGTCGAATTCGCGATCCTGGCGTCCAGGGTGCCGGGCGTGTTCAATCTCGGCGGCGACCTCGGCCTGTTCACCAGGCTGATCAACAGTCAGGACCGGGACGGCCTGCTCGGCTACGGTAAAGCCTGCGTGGATGTCCTGTACCGCAATTACATCGGCCATGAGTTGCCGATCACCACGATCTCGCTAATCCAGGGCGAATGCCTGGGTGGCGGGTTCGAGGCAGCGCTTTCGTCCGACGTGCTGGTTGCGGAGCGCCAGGCGCGCTTCGGTTTTCCGGAGATCATGTTCAACCTGTTCCCGGGGATGGGGGCCTATTCCTTCCTGGAGCGGAAGGTGGGCAAGCGTCCGACCGAAAACCTGATCACCAGTGGCAAGATCTACAGTGCCGATGATATGCTGGCAATGGGGGTAGTGGATGTTGTCGTGGACCAGGGGCGGGGTGAAGCGGAAATCGCCAGCTTCATCCGGTCCCGCGGCCGCAGTCGCAATGCCATGGCTGGCATCGCGGCCGCGCGCAGGCGCGTGCATAAGCTCGATTACGAGGAATTGATGGGCGTGGTCGAGGTGTGGGTCGACACGGCGCTGAACCTGAGCCACCGCGATCTCAAGCTGATGCAGCGGCTGGTTTCGCGGCAGAACGACTTCACTACCACCGGTGCGCGCCGGGACGAAGCGGGCGTCGCCAAGCACCTGCACTGAATGCGCCGGCACGTTGGTTTTGCCGGCCCGACCAACCGGCAACAATGGAGTGCGAGGCGCGCGATGGCGCACGAACTTCCCGAGTATTCTATTCAGGAAGCGGCAGCAAAGCTGGGCATTCCGGTGCAGAAACTCAGGCGCTGGGACGCACAGGGCGTGCTGGTGGCCCGCCGCACCGACGGAGGTCACCGGCGTTATGCGCGCGAGATCATCGACGGCCTGGCCGGTTCTGCCCTGGTAGCCGGCAGCGACAAGCACGAAGCCGAGAAGTATGTGGACGAACTGGCGGCCGCGCGCAGGACGCTCAAGGAAAAGCGCCGCATCATACAACTGCTGCTGGAGAGCGAGTCGCGCTACCGCGATCTGGTGGAGACTTCCCACGACCTGATCTGGACCACCGATGCGCTGGGCCGTTTCACCTATCTCAACAACGGCTGCGTGGACATATTCGGCTTGCAGCAGAAGGATCTGATCGGCCGTTGCTTTTTCGACTTCGAAGCCGGTCTGTCGCACGTTTCCAACCGCCGCTTCCTGTCCGCGCTGCGCAAGAACGGGGAGGTCAAGAACTACCTCACCCATCTCATATCCGCCGACGGCAACGACCGCTGGGTGGGAATCAACGCGCGCGTTTCCCATGACGACAACGGCGCGATCATCGGTCTGCGCGGCACTGCGCGCAACGTTACCGAGCAACACAAGGCGGCGCTGGAGATCGAACGCTTCGCCACCCACGATACGCTCACCGGATTGCCGAACCGGGTTTCGCTGCAGAAAGTGCTGGAAGCCGCGCTTGCAGACGGCGAAAAAGGTTCAGTGCTGCTCCTGGACCTCGATCACTTCAAGTACATCAACGACAATTTCGGCCACCGTGCGGGCGATCAGTTGATCATCGGCATTGGCGGCCTGCTCAAGGACGTAGTGAAAGACGAGAACGCGCAGGTTTTCCGGCTGGGCGGCGACGAATTCGCGTTGCACCTGCCGGATGCGCTGCGCGCCGAGGCCGCGCAGGTCGCTGAACGCGCGCTCACCGGGCTGCGCCACTACAAGTTCCAGTTGGGCGACCAGGGCTGCCTGTCGACGCTGACGGCCTCGGCCGGCGTCGTGTCCTATCCGTTCCACGGCAACGACGTGGCGTCGCTGCTCGCCAACGTGGATATCGCCATGTACCAGGCAAAGGACAACGGCCGCAACCGTGTCGTACTGCACGACCACAATCCCGACGACCTGCGCAGCACCCACAGGCGCGTGCACTGGGCGCGGGAACTGCGCGAGGTGCTGGACGAAGACCGCGTGCTGCTCTACTCGCAGCCGGTGGTCAGGCTCGCGGATCAGACGCTGGTGCACCACGAAGTGCTGGTGCGCATCGTCGACCGCAGCGGCAACATCGTCCTGCCGGGACAGTTCATCGAGGTAGCCGAGTCGCTCGGCATGGCGCAGGAAATCGACCTGCGCGTGGTGACCAAGGTCCTGGAAGTCCTGAAGCAGCCGCAGATGCGCGGACAGAAAATGCGCTACTTCGTGAACCTGTCGCGCGTGAGCCTCTCCGACCAGCATTGGGTGCAGCGATTCCAGGGCATGCTCGCGGCCGCACCGGTGGATCACGAACAACTGGTGTTCGAGATCACGGAAACCGCGGCGATGGCGGAGGTGGGCGTCACGCAGGAGTTCATCTCGCAGATGAAGAAGCTGGGCTGCCGCTTTGCGCTCGACGATTTCGGGGCGGGGTTTAGCTCGTTCTATTTCCTCAAGCGCTTCGAGGTGGACTACCTGAAGATCGACGGCAACTTCATTCGCGGTCTGGCAAGCGACGAAGCCAATCGCGTGTTCGTGCGCGCGTTGTGCGACGTGGCGCGGGGACTCGACAAACAAGTGATTGCCGAGTGGGTCGAGAACCAGGAAGTATTGAAAATCCTGACCGAGATGGGCGTGCAGTACGGCCAGGGTTTCGTGTTCGGTCACCCGCAGCCCTTCCCGGCATCAGCTAGCGCGGACCGGCAGGCAGCCAAGCTCGCCTGACCCCCCCGGGCTTTTCTACCAGCCTTCCCCGAGAATCTTTTCGGCCCAGAACAGGCCGAGGATGGTTTTCGTGTCGCTGATGCGTCCGCGGCGAACCCAGTCGTGCCCCTCGGCGAGCGGCAATCGCAACGTCTCCAGAAACTCGCCTTGGTCGAGTTGCGCGCCCTTGAATTCAAGCTTGCGCGCCAGGAAGAAGTCGATGGTCTCGTTGGAGTACCCGACGCAGGGGTGCAGGCGGCCGAGCTCGCGCCACTCCGCCGCCACGTAACCCGTCTCCTCCTGAAGCTCGCGCCTGGCGGTTTCCAGCGGCGGCTCGTTTGGCTCGAGCTTGCCGGCGGGCAGTTCGTAGAAATGGCATCCGACCGGATAGCGGAACTGGCGCTCCAGCAGCACCGAGCCGTCGTCGAAGATCGGCAGGATCAAGGCGGCTCCGGGATGCAGGATGTATTCACGCTGGGCATGGCTGCCGTCCGGCAACCTGACCTCATCCTCGTTCACCTGCAACAGGCGCCCGCGATAGGCGGTCCGCGAGGAAATCTTCTTTTCGGTGAAATCCGTACTCACAGGGAAAGCTGAATTGCGCGTTCGCAAATGGCCAGGAGCGAGCCCGGCGCCAATCCAAACACCAGCACCGCAAGGCCGTTGGCCGACATCAATGCCCGGATGTCGGCGCGCGGGTCGATCGGCGCCGCGTCGGTCGGCGCATCGAAGTACATCAGCTTGACCACCCGCAGATAGTAGAACGCGCCGATGAGCGAGAACAGCACGGCCACCACGGCGAGCCAGACGTAACCCACCGACAGCACCGCCTGGAGCACGAACAACTTGGCCCAGAACCCCATGGTGGGCGGGACGCCCGCCATCGAGAACATCAACAGCATCATGATGAAGGCGTACCAGGGGTCGCGTTGGTTGAGTCCCTTGAAGTCCTCGAGGTTCTCCGCCTCGAAGCCCTGGCGCGACAGCAGCAGGATCATGCCAAATGTGCCCAGTGCCATCAGCACGTAAATAACGGTGTAGTACATGGCCGCGCCGAATCCCTCGAGCGTGCCGCTGAGGATGCCGAGCAGCAGGAAACCCATGTGCGAAATGGTCGAATAGGCCAGCATGCGCTTCAAGTTGGTCTGCGCGATAGCGGTGATGTTGCCGATCGCGAGAGAGGCCACCGCCAGGAGCACCAGCATTTGCTGCCATTCGACGAGCAATTGCTGCATGCCCAGCGCCTCGACCAGCAGGCGCATGATGAACGCGAACGCTGCCAGCTTGGGCGCGGTTCCGATCAGCAGTGTCACCGCCGTCGGCGCACCGTGATAGACGTCCGGCACCCACATGTGGAACGGCACTGCACCCAGCTTGAAACCGATGCCGGCGACCACGAACACCAGCCCGAAAATCAGGATGGCCGGAATGGCATCGCCGTCGAAAATGCGCTGCGCCACCTCGGTGACCTCCAGCGACCCGGTGGCGCCGTAGATCATCGACATGCCGTAGAGCAGCATGCCGGAAGCCAGCGCGCCGAGCACGAAGTATTTCATCGCCGCCTCGGTGCTGTTGCCGGAATCGCGCGGCAGCGCCACCATGGCATACAAGGACAGCGACAGCAGCTCCAGCCCGAGATAGAGCACCAGGAAGTGATTCGCCGAGATCATCACCATCATGCCGAGCGTGGCGAACAGCGAAAGCACGAAGAACTCGCCGCGGTACATGTCGCGCGCCGCAACGTAGGCGCGCGAATAGGCCAGCATGACTGCCACCGTCAGGCAAACCGCGATCTTGAGCACGTCCGCCATCGGGTCGGCCACGAACATGCCGTTGAAAGTGTAGGCGACGTCTTCCCCGCCCATAACGAACACCAGCACCGCGGTGCCGATCAGCGACAGTTGGGACAGCGCATAGGTCCAGACGCGATGGGCATCGGACAGAAACAGGTCCACGATCAAAATGACGCAGACCATCGTCAACAGGACGATCTCGGGGGCCGCCAGCAGAAAATCGGGAATCTCGTATTCCATAGATTCAGGGACGAGGGGCGAGGGGCGAGGGCCGTGAACCGAGGGGCGAGGGGCGAGAGACGAGGGACGAGGGACAAGCATAAAGCGCAACCGCACGATTTTCCGCTTCCCTCGTCCCTCGTCCCTCGTCCCACGCCCCAGTTTTCATAATTTGCTCTGGTTTGCCAGCCCCAGCAGTTCGTTGACCGAAGTATGCAGCACCGCGGCGAAGGGCTGCGGATACAGTCCCATCGCCAGCACCGCAATCGCGAGGAGGCCCAGAACCAGCCCCTCCCGCAGGGTGATGTCCGTCAAAGCCGCAACCCGGCCGTTGGCCACCGGGCCGAAAACAACGCGCTTGATCATCCACAGCGTATAGGCGGCGCCGAACAGCAGCGTGCTCGCCGCCGCGAACGCGTACCAGAAGTTCTCCTCCATCGTTCCCAGTATCACCAGGAATTCGCCGACAAAGCCGCTGGTCCCCGGCAAACCGGAATTGGCCATCGCGAACAGCACGAAGAAAGCGGCAAATACCGGCATACGGTTCACCACCCCGCCGTAGTCCGCTATCAAACGCGAGTGCATGCGATCATAGAGGACGCCGACGCACAGGAACAGCGCACCGGAAACGAATCCGTGCGAGACCATCTGGATCACTGCGCCTTCCATGGCGTGGTCGTTGAACAGGAAAATGCCCAGCGTCACGAATCCCATGTGCGAAATCGAGGAGTAGGCAATCAGCTTCTTCATGTCGGTCTGCACCAGCGCCACGAGCCCGATGTACGCCACCGCAATCAGGGACAAGCCGATGACGACCGGGGCCGCCACGTGGCTGGCGTCCGGGAGTATCGGCAGCGACAGCCGGATGAAGCCATAGGCGCCGAGCTTCAGCATCACGGCCGCCAGCACCACGGAGCCGCCGGTGGGCGCCTCGACGTGCGCGTCGGGCAGCCAGGTATGCACCGGGAACATCGGCACCTTGACCGCAAACGCGGCAAAGAAAGCAATGAACAGCAGAATCTGCGTCCCCAGAGGGATCGGCAGACGGTAGTAGTCGGCCAGGGCGAAACTGCCCTCGGAGGCAACGTACAGATAAATGAACGCAACCAGCGTCAGCAGCGAGCCGACCAGCGTGTAGAGGAAGAACTTGAGTGCCGCATAAACCCGGTTCGGGCCTCCCCACACGCCGATGACGATGAACATCGGAATCAGCGTCGCCTCGAAAAACACATAAAAGAGCGCGGCATCCTGCGCACAGAACACGCCATTCATTATCCCGGACAGGATCAGGAAGGCCGCCATGTACTGGGCCACCCGGTTTCCCACCACTTGCCATCCCGCCAGCACCACCAGCATGGTGGTGAAACAGTTGAGCAAGATCATCAATAGCGAGATGCCGTCGATGCCGAGGTGATAGTTGACGTTGTAGGACTCGATCCAGGGTAGCAACTCCATGAACTGCATTCCGGCGGCGCCGGGGTCGAACCCGGCGTAGAGAGGCAGCGCGACCGCCAGGTCCCCGACGGCACCGGCGAGCGCCAGCCAGCGGGCGACATGGGCATTGCGGTCGGGGCCGGTAAATAGCACCGCGACTCCGGCAACGATCGGCAGCCAGATGACGGTGCTGAGTTGATACCCGGAAAACATCAGGAGCGTGCGAACCAGAGGGTAAGCAGCGTAACCATGCCGATGATCATGGCGAATGCGTAGGTATAGACATATCCGGACTGGAGCTTGCGAATTACGCTCGCCAGCCATCCGACCAGTCTTGCGGAGCCGTTGACGAAACCGTCGATCACCGCGACGTCGCCGCCCTTCCACAATCCGCGCCCGACCAGGCGCGCACCGCCGGCGAAGAACCAGTCGTTGAAGCGGTCGAAATAATATTTCTGGTCGAGCACGGTATAAAGCGGTGAGAACCAGTGCTGCAACTTGTCAGGCAGATCGGTGCACTTGAGATACAGGTAAGCCGCACTGGCAATGCCGGCAACGGCAAGCCAAAGCGGCCAGGTGGCCAGCGCGTGCGCCATCATCGCCGTCGCGCCGTGGAAATCCTGGCCCAGTTCGGCAAGCACGTCGTGGGTTTCTGCAACCACTATGGCATCGCCGAAGAAACCACCGAACAATACGGCCCCGATGACCCAGCCGGCACAGATCGCCGGCAGCGCCAGCATAACCAGCGGCACGGTCACCACCCACGGCGATTCATGGGGTGCGTGGCCCTGCCCGTGTCCCTGATCGTCGCCGTGAACCTGGAAACGCTCCTTGCCGTGGAAAGTCATGAAAAACAGCCGGAAGGTATAGAACGCGGTGACGAACACGCACGACAGTACGCAGAAGTGGGCAAAACCGCTGCCCGGCAACTGCGACAGGTGCACCGCCTCGATGATCGCATCCTTGGAGAAGAAACCGGAGAATCCGGGGACGCCCGCGCTTGCCAGCGCGCCGATCAGCATGGTGGCGTAGGTGATCGGCATGTACTTCCCCAAGCCCCCCATCTTGCGCATGTCCTGTTCGTGGTGCAGGGCGATGATTACCGAGCCGGCGCCGAGGAACAGCAGCGCCTTGAAGAAAGCATGCGTTACCAGGTGGAATATGGCCCCGGCGTAGGCCGACGCGCCGAGCGCCACGGTCATGTAACCGAGCTGCGACAGGGTCGAGTACGCCACCACCCGTTTGATGTCGTTCTGCACCACCGCTACCAGTGCCATGAACAAAGCCGTGATCGCGCCGATCACCATCACGAACGACAGCGCCGTTTCCGATAGCTCGAACAGCGGCGACATGCGCGCCACCATGAAAATGCCTGCGGTCACCATGGTGGCGGCATGGATCAGCGCCGAGATCGGCGTCGGACCCTCCATCGAGTCCGGTAGCCAGACGTGCAGCGGAAACTGCGCCGATTTCCCCATCGCACCGATGAACAGCAGGATGCAGACCGTGGTGAGCAGCGGCCAGCCGACGAATGCCATTTCCACCGTTTCGCCGGTCAGTTCGGATGCGCGGGAGAAAACCTGCGCGTAATCGAGCGAGCCGCAGTACACGAATATCAGCGCAATGCCGAGCAGAAAACCGAAATCACCGACTCGATTGACCAGGAAAGCCTTGAGGCTGGCATAGATCGCGCTCGGGCGCGTGTACCAGAATCCGATCAGCAGATAGGAAACCAGGCCCACCGCCTCCCAGCCGAAGAACAGCTGCAGGAAATTGTTGCTCATCACCAGCATCAGCATCGAGAAGGTGAAAAGGGAAATATACGAAAAGAAGCGTTGGTAACCGGGATCGTCCGCCATGTAGCCGATGGTGTAGATGTGCACCATCAGCGAGACAAAGGTCACCACCAGCATCATGGTGGCCGACAATCTGTCGATAAGGAATCCAATTTCGAAAGAGATGTCGCCCGTGGTGATCCAGGTATAAACCGGGCCGTTGAATGCATTGCCGGCGAGCACGTCGCGAAACACCAGAAAGGCCGCAACCGTCGACACCGTCATTCCGATGATCGCCACCCAGTGCGTGGCGCGCCGGCCGATCAACCAGCCCAGCAGGCCGGCGATCAGCGCGCCGGCAAGAGGCACTAGGGGAACGATGAGGTAGAGGGCCTTCATTGCAATTCGGGCACGGGCGAGGAGTGACGAGTGACGAGTGACGAGTCAATTCGCGCGCCGGTTCTTACAGTCTTTGTCACTGGTCACCTGTCACTTGTCACTAGCCCTTGAGTTTGTCTAGATCATCGACATTGATGGTGTGTACGCTCCGGAACAGCACCACCAGGATCGCCAGACCGATTGCCGATTCGGCCGCCGCCACGGTAAGGATGAAAAACACGAATACCTGGCCGGCGGTGTCCTCAAGGAAATGCGAAAAAGCGACGAAATTGATGTTCACCGCCAGCAGCATCAGCTCGATCGCCATCAGCAGGATGATCACGTTCTTGCGATTTAAAAAGATGCCCACCACGCTGATCGCGAACAGCACGGCGCCGAGAACGAGGTAGTGGGAGAGGGAGATCATGGCCGCCTTCCGGGCGCCGAAAGGATGAAGGATGAAGGATGAAGGATGAAGTGAAACCCGAAACAGCGGCTCGTCCCAGCAACTCCGCTGCGCCCGGTCACCGTGCTTTTCACCTTCCGCCTTCCGCCTTCAGCCTTCATCCTTGCCCTCCGACGGCATCGAAACCATGCGCACGCGGTCCTTCCGGCGCACATTGACCTGCTTCGCCGGGTCGATGTACTTGGTGTCCTTGCGATGGCGCAGCGTCAGTGCAATGGCGGCGACGATCGCCACCAGCAGGATTACCGCGGCGATCTCGAACGGATAGACGTAGTCGGTATAGATCAGGAGGCCAAGCTCGCGCGTGTTGCTGTAGTCCCCGCCCCCGGGTTCGGGCGCCGGCATGCCTTCGAGGTCGAAGTAGCGGGCGCCGAGGATGATCGCCATCTCCGCCACCATCACGCCGGCCACGATCAGCGCCGGCACCAGGTAATCCCAGTAGCCCTCGCGCAGGCGGTCGAGGTTGATGTCGAGCATCAT
>WNFR01015058.1_pt1 | contig 22806 bp, 17 predicted proteins | sample 5400221 | NCBI WGS metagenome assembly WNFR01 (sample SAMN13153357, study PRJNA577476) | soil metagenome | isolation source: 40 cm soil under Madrone tree | place: USA:California | collected 2016-06-14 | reverse complement strand
TTACCCCGTTCCGAGTTACGGAAGATCTAATGCATGCCCGGTGCCCCGCGCGAGCGATCCTCGCGCGGAGCCGAGCCCCCGCTCCGTCGCCGCGCCTCGATCAGCCCACGTCAGCAGCAGCGAGGGCCGTCGTGAGCTCCGACGCGATCCGCGTCGATGCAACCGCGTCGATGCGCAGCTGCTCCCGCGCTTGCGCCGTCGTCTCGCGCGTCTCGTCGGTGACGTGCGCCTCGAGAAAGGCGCCGACCTCCGGCGCGAGCGTCGCGGGCGTGAGCTGCGCCATGCCGCGAATGACGTACTGCCGCAGCATCGGATCCATCGTCACGATGTGCGTCGTCCAGTGATCACGGACGAACGCCCACGCGGCCACGCGCGAGTGGCGCGCACCGAGCAGACGCGCGAGGACGAAGGCGCGGTCCTGCGGGCGGACGTCGTCGGTGAACGTGAGCGCGAGTGTGCGCGCGACGAGCGCCGGATCTTCGAAGCTGGTGAGGGCGAAGAGGAACCGCTCTTCCTCCTCGGGATCGTCGGCGGCACTCGCGCGCTTGCGTGCGAGGTATCGCTCGTAGAGCGTGGCGTCGCCGGCGCGCGCCGCCAGTCCGGCGACGACCGGGACGAGATTCGGATCGAGCGTGCTGCGATCCTCGAGGTAGCGTTCGAGCCGCCGTCGCGCCTCCGCGCGCACGGCGGCGTCGCGCGCCATTCGCCCGAGCGCGGCGAGGACGGTCGCGCGTTTCAGCCGCTCGTCGGCGCTCTCGTCGGGCCGTGGGTCCCAGCCGAGACGTCCGAGCTGCGTCGCGAACGTTCGCTCGACGAGGCGGCTGAACGCCGGGAGCGCCGGGTCGGCGAGCGCGTGCGTGTCGAGCCAGGAGAGGCGCTCGACGATGGCGTCGAGGACGGCGCGATCCGCCTCGTCGCGCAAGCCGGCGAGCAGGCGGAGAAAGCCGCGGACGTCCGAAACGCCGGCTTTCACGAGCACCCATTGGTTGCCGACGAGGCTCAAGCGCTCCTCGGGCGTCAACGCCTCCGTCATGACCTCCGCCAGCCGCGCGATTCCGCCGTCATCGAGGGCGTAGCGATAGAAACCGGCGGCACCGCCGTTCGGATGGACCCAGCGCGCGCCCGCAAGCGTGACCTCGGCGCGCTCGTCGACGAGGAGCACGCGCTCCTCGCGCACGCCGTCCTCGCCGCCGATCTTCAAGACCATCGGTACCGGCCAGCGCTGCGCGGGGGCGTCGCGTGCCGCCTCGGGATCGGCGAAAAACCGCCGTTGTCGCAGCGCGAGCGTCGCGCCCGCCGCGTCGAAGCGCGTCGCGATCTCGACGACCGGGTGGCCGGGCTCGCGGATCCATGCGTTGGCGATCGTCGTCACGTCGCGGCCGGAGACCGTGGCGAGCTCGCGCCAGAAGTCGTCGGCGGTGGCGTTGCGCTCGGCGTAGCGTCGCAGATAGGCGCGCACGCCGTCGCGAAACGCATCGGCGCCGAGAAACGCCTCGATCATGCGGACGACGCCGGCGCCCTTCCAGTAGGTGATGACGTCGAAGCGCTCCGCCGCCTGACGTGCGTTGTCGACCTGGAACGAGATCGGATGCGTCGAGACGAGCGCGTCGAGCGCGAACGGGCGGGCGAGCGTCGCGACGAAGTCGCGCCACATGCCCCATTCGGGCATCAGATCGGCGGTCGCCTTCCAGCCGACGAAGGTCGCGAACGACTCGTTCAGCCAGAGATCGTTCCACCACGCCATCGTGACCAGATCGCCCCACCACATGTGGGTGAGCTCGTGCGCAGCGGTGTAGAAGATGTCCTTGAGCGTGTCGGCCGACGCGTGCGCCGGGTCGGCGGCGATCGCCGTCAAGCGGTACGTGATCGCACCGGGGTTCTCCATCGCGCCGGCCTCGAAGTCGGCGAGCCCGATCGCGTCGATCTTGCCGTAGGGGTACGGGATTGCGGTGTAGCGTGCCAGGTACTCGACGGCGCGACGGTGCGCGTCGCGGGCGTACGTGCCCTTGTCGACGAGACCGGCGGGCACCCACACGCGGACGGGTACGCCGTCGGCCGTCGTCACCGCGTCGGTCGCGTCGAAGGGTCCGACCGCGAACGCGACCAGGTACGACGAGATCGGCGGCGTCTCGCGGAAGCGAATCTCGACGCGATCACCGTCGAGCGGCCGCTGCGACTCGACGGCGCCGTTGGCGATCGCGCGCGCGTCGCGTGGGACGACGAGGGTCAGCGCGAAGCGCGCCTTGAACTCGGGCTCGTCGAAGCACGGAAACGCGCGGCGCGCGTCGGCGGCCTCGAACTGCGTCGCCGCGTATCGTGCCCCGTCCTTCACGGAGCGATAGAGGCCGCGCAGCTTCTCGAGAATCGTGCCGGCGAACGCGAGGTGCAGTGTCGCCGCGCCGGCGGCGAGCGGCTCCGGGAAGAGCAGCGACACCGCCTCGGCCTGCGGATGCACCACGACCCGCGCCGTCGCGCCGGTCGTGAGTTTCGCCTCGGCGATCTCGAGCTCGAGCGCGTGCAACGTGAGCGTGTCGGTGGGCGCCCCGATCGCGACGTCGATGTCGACGGTGCCCGCGTATCGCCACCGTTCGAGATCGAGCTCTAGGCGGAGATCGTACCGGCGCGGCATCACGTGCTTCGAGAGCCGGAAGTTCGGACCGGGATCGCGCGGCTCGGACGTGGCCATGGCGCGGTACTCTGGCCGAGCGCCAACCAGTGCGCAAGCACGCGCGCGATCAATGTCGCGCGCGTAGACAGTCGCTCATCAAGTAACGCGCGGGGGACGCGGCAGTCGGTTCTGCACCCGACGTGCGCAAGAGGGTAGGTTTGCGCACCACGGGTGCAGAACCGACTGCCGCGTCCCCCGCGGGTCGTGTGATAAGAGACCGCCGCTCATGCGCGCGACCCCGACGACCACGCCGACAACGCCGACAGCCGGCACGCGTTTCGAGCTCGGTCTGGGCCTCGCGACCGCCGTCGCGCTCGCCGCGATGGTGTGGGCGCTGCCGCGTCCGATCGACGACCTCTTCGTTGCGCTCGCCGGCGGTCGTGACATCGTCGCGGGCAAGCTCGGTACGCCGGATGACTGGGCGTTCACCACGCACGGCCGCGTGTGGCTCGATCAGAACTGGGGCACGCACTGGGCGACGTTTATCGTGTGGCGCGCGTTCGGCGAGGGCGGGCTCCTCGCGCAAAAGGCGGTCATGCTGGCGGCGACGATGGCGTTCATCGTGCTCGCGTGCCGCGCCCGCGGCGTCGCCGTGCCGACGGCGCTGCTCGTCGCCGGAGGTGCGATCGCCGCGTCGCGCAGCTACGTCGATCTGCGGCCGAACTTGACGAGCATCATGCTGACGCCGCTCGTGCTGTGGATGCTGTATCGCAGCCGCGCGCGCCCGAGCTTGGTGTGGGTCGCCGCGTTCGTCGTCTGGATCTGGAGCAACGCGCACGGCGGGTTCGTCCTCGGCATCGCGCTGATGACGCTGTGGGCGGGAAGCGTCGCCATTGCGGCGGCTCTCGAGGGCGAGCGTCATCGCGGTGCGCGCGCGTGGAACGCCGGCGCGCTCGCCGCCGCCGCGACCATCGCGGCGTTCACGGCCGCGGCGTTCGCGAATCCGTTCGGCGTCGCCAACGTGACTCATCCGCTCGTCGTCGCGCACGAGCCGATCTGGCGCAACGTCGACGAGTGGCGGCCGCTCTTCACCTCCGGGCGAACGCCGTTCGGAACCGTGTGGGAGTTCCTCGTGGTCGTCATGGCGTGGGGTGCCGCGCTCGTGCATCACGGGCTCGCCGCGGCTCGCCGATCGGCCGCCGGCACCGAAGCGCGACCTGAGAACGCGGCCCGGACGGCGATTCCGACCGTGCCCTTCGTTTTCGACGTCGCCGCCGGTCTCCTCGCCGTGACGATGGCGCTGCAGGCGCGACGGTTCGTTCCACTCGCAATCCTCGTCGTCGCACCGACGATCGCGCGCGAGCTCGATTGCGTGCTCCACGGCCGCCCTCGGCGTGCGGTCGTGATCGCGCTCGCGCTTATGCTGCTCATCCCGCCCGCGCTGCTCGCGTGTCCGCTGCTGCGGCGCTACCGCTCGGACAATCCGCTCTATCCGACGGAATCGTTCCTCGCGCGCATGGTCGTCACGCGCCCGTTCTTCCCGAGCGATGCGGTCGCGTTCGTGAAGGCGAACGGCATCGACGGCCCGGTATTCAACGCCTGGGCGTGGGAGGGATTTCTTCGCTGGCACGACACGGAGCTCCGGTTCTTCGCCGGCAGCCGGGCGCAGCAAGTCTACGACGCGGCGACGTACGCGCGCGCGCTCGAGCTCCTCCAGGGCGGTGAGCGCGCGCCGGCGACGCTCGAGTCACTCGGCGTCCATCTCGTGCTCGTTCCGCTCGCGCCGGACTTCAACGCCCTCCTCGGCGCGCTCGTGCTCGCCGACGACGCGCATTGGTCGTATCTCTACAACGACGGTCAACACATGCTGCTCGCCGACGCGACGTTGCCGCAGAACGCGACGCGGTTCGCGGCGCTGCGCGACGGCACGCTCGAATATCCCGACGCGGCGATCGGCCTGCTCAGCCGCGGCCTCTATCTCGCGTCGCCCGCGGCGCATGGGTCTGCAACCGACGCGCGTGCCGCCCTCGAGGGTGCCGTGGCGACGCGGCCGATCGGGCTCGCATACGCCGCGCTCGGCGACTTGGCGATGAGTGGGAGAATACCGCTCCGCGACGCCATCGCGTTTCTCGAGGGCGAGCGCGGGCGCCTCGCCGCGCGTGCGGTCGTCGGCGCCGGCTCCGTCGACGTGCTCGGCGCGCGACGATGGCTCGCGATGGTCCTCGCGGGCTTGTACGGACGCGCGGGTCGCGCGCACGACGCGGAAGCGAGCCGCCGTGATCTCGCTGCCGCGACGGCGCAGCGCGCGGAGCTCGAGCGCGCGTGGGGCTGGGGCGACACGCCCGGGTTCACCACCAGCGACGAGTGACTCGAATGCCGACGGCGACCCTCGTGCTGCCGTTCACGCGCGACGGCGGCGTCCACGCTCAGTCGAGCGTGTCCTTGAACTGCGCGGCGTCGTTGCGCGACGCCGGCCCGGTGAATGCCGCGCCCCAACACTGCCCGGCGTTGCTCCGCAGCTGCACGGTGACCGCTGGGTCCTGCGCCAGCGGCAGCGACGGCGGCAGGAGGTTCGGTCCCGCGGCCTTCACGGTGACGCCGGCCGTGCCTTGCGGCCCGGCGCGCAGCAGCGCGCTCGCGATGCCGCTCCACGTCCGCTCGCGATCGCGATAGCGCAGCGCGCTCATCCCGCTGGGCTTCCAACACGGACGGCGCCCGCAGGTGCCGCCGCTGGGAAGCGCGGCGCGCAGACGGAGGCTCGGCGTGCCGCCGCTCGTGTCGTAGAGGCAGAGCGTATAGCTCGTCGTGCCGCCGACGGGGTCGCCGAAATCCGCGAGCGTGGTCGCGTCGCCTTGCGACCACTTCCACGTGAGCTGGTTACGACGCGACGTCGTGCCCCGCTTCACGACGAACGAGCTCGCCGCGGCGCTGCGGCACGTCGGCGCGGGTGTCTCCGCTCCGCTGCAGGCGCCGGTGTTGCACGTGTCGGGCGCGGTGCACGGATTGCCGTCGTCACAGGGCGATCCGGCCGTCTCGAAATAACAATCGGGCGCGCAGCAGTCGCCCGCCGCCGTGTTGCCGTCGTCGCACTCCTCGCCGGCGGTGACGATGCCGTTGCCGCAGCCGGTCGGCGTGCAATTGGAGTCGCAGCCATCGCCGTCGACGAGGTTGCCGTCGTCGCATCCCTCGCCGCTCTCGACGACGGCGTTGCCGCAGATGGTCGCCTCGTCGGCGCCGATGTCGACGCGCGGGCCGTTCACTCGCGGCGCGCCGTCGAGGTCGACCTCGCCCGCGCCCGGCACGAACGCGGGGTCGCCGGCGTTGATCGCCGGCGACGCGGGCGCCAGATGGACGTCACCGTTCTGCGGGGCGACGAGCAGCGGGTCGGCGAAGCGCGAGTCGGCGTCGGCGCCCGTTGCCGCGCGGTACGCGGCGTCGGAGGTGAGGAGACGGCGCTGCGCAGCGACGATGACGTTGTTGCGGACGACGTTGTCCTCCGCGTACTGAATCCAGAGCTCGCCGAACCCGCTGCCGAGGGTGTCGTTGCGATAGAGCGTGTTGTTGAGGAACGCGCAGCCGCGCACCCGCCCGACCGACGATGCGAACCCGCCGAAGACCAGGCCCGCCTTGTCGTTGGCGATCAGCACGTTGTCGCGCACGATCACGCCGGTGGTGACGATGCCGCGGTTCTCCGCGCCGACCTCGAGCCCGAGGTCCGATTCGGTGACGACGTTGTTCTCGATGGTGATGCTCGCGCCGCCGTCGACGTAAATGCCGCCGGCGAAGCCGCCGCCGTAGCTCGAGCGCGCGCGTGCCACGCGGTTCCCCCGACAAATGCCGTTCCGCGCCACCTTTGCCGCATCGGGCTGGATGTCGGTCTCGCCGCCGATGAAGTCGATGCCGATGTTGTCGACGTCGTGGACGGAGTTGTCCGTCACCTCGAAGTCGGTGATGTTGCCGTTCAGGGTGAGGGCCTCGCTCGGCGCCGGCTCGCAGTGCTCGATCTCGTTGCCGTCGATGACGAGGTCGGAGATCGGGCTCGCCGCGGTGCCGTACACGGTGATGCCCATCGCGTTCTGGCCGCGCACGTCGTGGATGTGGTTGGCGCGGATCTCGATGTGCGAGCCAGCACCGAGGACGCGGACACCGGAGCCGTCGCTCACCCCGAGGTCGTTCCGGATCTCGAAGCCGATGACCTTCACCCAGCTGCGGGAGTCGATGAGGACCATGTTCTCGCCGGCGACGCCGGTGCTCGCGACGCCGGTGCCATCGATCACGGGATGCTCGCCGGCCGCGGCCGCGAGCGTGATGAAGCCGTCGACCTTGTTGCCGCTCGCCGGAAACATCACCTTCTCGAAGTACGGGGTCGGCTTCTCGTGCACGAGGACGGTGTCGCCGGCGACGGCGACGTTCAGCGCCGGTTGGATCGCCGTGAAGTCGCCGCTGCTCGCGGCGACGACGTAGGTCGCGGCGGCGCTCGTCGCCGCGCGGGATACGAGGAGCAGTGCGAGCAGCGCGATGCGGCGCATCGCGCCTATGCGGCGCGCTCGACGACGGTATCGATCATCGCCTGCACGATCGCGCCGACCTCGCCGTCCTTCGGCGTGAACACGTGACGCACGCCGAGACCTGCGAGCTTCGGCCGGTCCGATTCGGGGATGATCCCGCCCATGACGACCGGGATGCCGGCGGCACCCGCCTCGCGAAGGCCGCGCTCGACCTCGGTTGCGATCCAGAGATGCGAGCCCGAGAGGCTGGAGATGCCGATCAGGTCGACGTCCTCCTGCACGGCCGTGGCGACGATCATCGCCGGCGTCTGCTTGAGTCCGGTGTAGACGACCTCCATACCCGCCTCGCGGCAGGCGAAGGCGAGGAGCTTCACCGCGTTCACGTGACCGTCGAGACCGGATTTCGCGAGCAGCACGCGCATGCGCCGCGGCGCGCGCGGGATGTTGAGCGCGGGCGCGTCCGTGATCTCGGAGCCGAGCGGCGCCTGGTAGCGCGCGCCGAGCGCCTCCTCGAGGGTCTTCGTCCATTCGCCGGTCGTGCCGCCGGCTTTCGCGAGCGCGATCGACGCCGGCAGCACGTTCTCTCCCGCGACCGCGACCTGCTTCAGCTCGGCCGCCGCGCGCGTGACCGCCGCCGTGTCGCGGTCGGCTTTCCACTGCCGGAGCGCCGCGATGCGACGCTCGATTTGCGCCTCGGTGACGCGGTCCTCGTCGCGGAGGCTCCCGCTGCCGCTGAAAGCGCCGATCTCGCCGGTGAACGCGTTCACGCCGACGACCAGGCGCTCCTTGCTCTCGATCTGCTGCCGCCAACGCACGAGCGCCGCCGTCAAGCGGGTCGCGATCCAGCCGATCGACTGCGCGTACCCGAGGCGCTCCATGTCGGCGACGATCGCGCGCGCGGCGTTCTTGATCTCCGCCGTCACGGACTCGATCACCTTCGAGCCCTCGAAGATGTCGGGGTAGTCGGCGAGTCCGGTCTCGTGCATCAGCACCTGCTGCGTACGCAGCGAGAGAATCTGCTCGCTCGGGTCGGGAAGTCCGAGCGCCTCGCGGAAGCCCGGCAGCTGCAGCGCGCCGACGCGCGCCGACGCCGAGATCACGACCGGCAGCGCTTCGTATGCGATGCGGACGATGTTCACCTCCGGCTGCTGCTCGGTGAGCGTCAACGAGCGCACTTGGCAGCCGGCGCGCCACTTGGTCGCGATGCCGTAGCGCTCGCGGCAGAGCTCGGTCCACAGCTGGCTGTAGGCGCGCACCTTGGCGATCTCGGGCACGAGCTCGATGCCGGAGTTGATGAAGAAGCTGACGCGTTCGACGACGCCGGCAAACACGTCCGCGGCGAGCGCCGGACGGATCGCCTCGAGAATCAAGAGCGCGTTGCCGACCGCGTAGCCGACCTCCTCGGCGGGCAATGCGCCGGACTCCATGAAGTGGTAGCCGCAGCTGTTCATCGGGTTCCACTGCGGGGTTTGGGTGGCGGCGAAGACGATCAGGTCGGTCGAAAGCCGGAGCGACACCGCCGGATCGAAGATCGAGGTGCCGCGGGCGACGAACTCTTTCAGAAGATCGTTTTGCGTCGTGCCGCGCAGCTTGGCGCGCGCGACGCCGCGCTCGTCGGCGAGCGCGACGTAGAGCGCGTAGAGCCACGGCGCCGTGGCGTTGATCGTCATCGACGTGTTGATCGCGCTCTGGTCGATGTCGCGGAAGAGCGTGGCCATGTCGCCGAGATGCGAGATCGATACGCCGGTGCCGCCGATCTCGCCGGCGGCCATGGAATCGTCGGCGTCGTAGCCGTTCTGCGTCGGCAGATCGAAGGCGACGGAGAGGCCGCGCTGGCCGTGCGCGAGGTTCTCGCGGTAGCGGCGGTTCGACTGCTCCGCGTCGCCGAAACCGGCGTAGGTGCGGATGATCCACGGGACGCGGGCGGGGTCGCTCTTCGACATGAACGTCACTCCAAGGCGGCGGCGATTCTCGCCCGCGGCGGCTGCCGAGGCAAGCCGCGAATCGCGGACTGTCGTGCCGGCGCCTCCCGCGTGTACGGGTGCCAGCGGGTGGCGTCGCGCGCTCAGCGCATCAGGCGGGCGGTGCGACCGGCGGCGGCGGCTCGTACCGCGCCTCCGCTTCGCGCACTGCACGCTCGAGCGTCGGCGCGACCGTCACTGCTGGCGCGCTCTGCGCGACTGCGACCAGAGCGCCACCGACGACGAGCTCGAACGCGACCGCACCCCAGCCGGGTAGTCCCGGGTTGCCGTCGACGTAGACGCCGAAGAGTCGTCCCGCGCAGGCGCCGAGCCAGAGCAGACCGACGAACAGCAGCCGCGCCCGATGCAGCGCCGGATCCGTCGCCGCGAGGAGGGTGTAGACGCCCATGACGACGAAGAGGCCGCCGTACGTCGCTCGGATCTCACCGAGCGCCGCCGCCATGTGTGATGGATTGGCATACGCGAGACCGAGCAACCCGAGTACGCGCTCCGGATATACGAGACCGAGGACTCCGAGCGCGAAAATGATCAAGCCGGCGACGATCGTCGTGATTCGCGGGTTCATGGGGCGCGGAGCATAGCCCAGCGGCCACGCTCACGGAAGGACGTGCGGTCTCTCGCCGGCGCCCAGAACACGTCGTCGCGTGGCGTGCCGGGGCCGGCAGTCGGCTCCGCGCGAGGAGCGCTCGCACGGGGCACCGGACACGAATTAGATCTTCCGTACTCCGAACCGCAGAACTCGAAGTGGCTCGCTCTTTATGCGCGCCGCGCCGACTGCCGGCCCCGGCACGCCATGCGGCGCCCCGTCCTGTGTGACGGCGCGCGAAGCGAGTCTTTCTTCGTGACCCTGTCGCACGGGATGCGCGGCGTCGAACTAGAGCTCGCGGCGGCGCCCGCGACCGACGCCGAGGCCGTATGCGAGGAGCGCGCCGCCGACGAGCGGGAGCGCGGCGCCGCGGCCGGAGGCGCGCGCCCAGTCCCAGATGCGCGCGAGCTGCCGGCCTGCCGACGTCGACGTCGCCGCGGGGGCGGCACCGATCTGCGTCACCGAGACGTCCGTGAACGACGCGCTGCCCGTGTTCAAGTTGGCGTAGCTGCCGAGACGGAGGCAGACGTCCCACTGACTCTCGTCGCCGGCACGTGCGGCGATCTCGAGCGGCTGCCAGTCCTGCGTGCCGCGCAGATCCGCCGAGTCGGCGACGCGCGGCTCGATTGCGATATGCGCGCCGAAGGCGGTGGTGCCGACGTCGCTCGTCCGCGCCCGCACTGCGACGCGATACATCGCACCGGGGTCGACGGCGACAGTTTGGCACCAGCGCGAGTCGTTCGGTACGACGTTATGCATCTCGGCGCTGCCGCTCGCGCCGCTCGCCGGCGGCGTCCACGTGAACTCGACGCCGTCGCGTGACCATGCTTCCGTGCGCCACTCCGCCGGCAGTCCGTCGCTGCCGGCGGTGAAACCCGCGTTGCGCACGGTTACGGCGGCGACCGGCACGGGTCCGCAAACGCCGGTGAGAACCGCAACGATTGTCGCGCCGATGCGGACGCGCGTGGCGACGATCCGCGCCCGCGCGACGAAGCCGGCTCTCATCCCTCCCATCGCCGCAGCACGAGCGAGGCGTTCGCGCCACCGAAGCCGAAGGAGTTCGTGATCGCGTACCGAACGTCGGCGCGGCGCGCGGTGTGTGGCACGTAGTCGAGATCGCAGCCTTCGTCTGGATGATCGAGATTGATCGTGGGCGTGATGATGCCGGTCTGGAGCGTCTTCGCGGTGATGAGCGTCTCGAGTGCGCCCGACGCGCCGATCAGATGACCGGTCATCGACTTGGTCGCGCTCACGGCCAAACGCTCCGCGTGCGCGCCGAACGCCAGCTTCAGGCCTTGGGTCTCGTTCACATCGCCGAGCGGCGTCGAGGTGGCGTGCGCGTTCACGTACTGCACGTCGGCGGGACGGATGTCTGCGCTCTCCAGCGCGGCTTGCATGCACGCGGCGACTCCGATGCCGTCCGGCAGCGGCGCGGCGATGTGGAACGCTTCGTTGCCGGTCGCGTAGCCGACGACCTCGGCATAGATGCGCGCGCCGCGCGCCTGCGCATGCGCGAGCGACTCGACGACGAGCATCGCGGCGCCTTCCGAGAGCACGAAGCCGTCGCGGTCACGGTCGAACGGCCGGCTGGCGCGCTCGGGCTCGTCGTTCCGCAGCGTGACTGCGCGCGAGTTCGCGAAGCCCGCGACCTCGGTCGGGTCGATCAGGGCGTCGGTGCCGCCGGCGATCACCGCGTCGCAGGCCCCTTCGCGCACGTAGCGCCAGGCTTCGCCGACGGCGTTCAGTCCGGAAGCGCAGGCGTTGCCGATCGTGAAGTTCGGCCCGCGCACTTGCAGCCGGATGGCTACTTGCGCGGAGCCCATGTTGGTAGTGATTGCGGTAATGTAGAACGGCGAGACGTTGCCCGGCCCGCCTTGGTTGAACGCGGTCACGGTGCGGAAGATCGTCCGCGCGCCGCCGTTGTTGTTGCCGAGCAGCACGCCGATTCTTCGCGAGTTGTCGGCGGTGATCGGCAGCGCCGCATCGTCGACGGCCATCACCGACGCGGCGACGGCGTAGCGTGCGAAGTCGTCCATGCGCTTCAGGTGCTTCGCCGGCATGTACTGTCCCGGCTCGAAGCCACGCACCTCGCCAGCGATGCGACAGAGCTGACTGGTCGCGTCGAAGATGGTGATCGGACCGATGCCCGATCGCCCTGCACACGCGCTCTCCCAGATCGTGTCCGCGCCGATGCCGATCGGAGTCACGCCGCCAAGGCCGGTGATCACGACTCGCGGTGCGCTCATGAGATCAGCGTATGTGTAGATGCGTCCGCGAGGTGCGTCAAATCGTCGGAGTGGTGCAGACGGCGCGCCTGGTGATAGATCGGCGCCTATGCCGATCGCGGAGATTCCCGGGGCCCGCATTCACTACGAGGTACACGGCGACGGGCCGTGGCTGGTCTTCGCGCACGGCGCCGGCGGCAATCGCCTGTCGTGGTGGCAGCAGGTCCCCCACTTCGCGCGCCGGTTTCGCTGCGTGATCTACGATCAACCGGGCTGGGGAACGTCGACCTGCGACGGCGGTCCGGACCCGCACCGATTCGCGCGCGACCTCACCGCACTGCTCGATCATCTCGCGATCACACGCGTCGCGCTCGTCGGCCAATCGATGGGAGGGTGGGCGGTGCTCGGATGCGCGCTCGCCGCGCCGGAGCGCGTGACGCACGTGTTGCTCGCGAGCACGCTCGCAGGACTTCTCGACGACGCGACGGCGGCGCAGTTGTCGCGCGCCATCGAGGCGTCGGCCGAGCGTCCCTTCGACGCGCATGCAGCGCTCGCCGCCGATTTCCCGCAGCGCGATCCGACGCGGACGTTTCTCTTCGAGCACATCGCGGCGATGAATCCGCCGCTCAGCGCCGGGTTTTTGCACGCGCTCGTCGCGCTGCGGGTGCCGCCGCCGTCGACGCCGCCGTCGTTCGCGACCGCGTTCATCGCCGGCGACCGCGACCGTCTTTTCCCGCTTCCGCTCATTCAGCAGGCGCACGCGCGGCTTTCCGGATCCGAGCTCACGATGGTGCCCGGCGCCGGCCATTCGGTCTACTTCGAGGATCCGGACGCCTTCAACCGCAGCCTCGGCGGCTTTCTGGCCCGCTGACGCCGCCGGCGGCGCCCGCAATCGGCTCCCGATGGCCGCCTCCGGCGCTCCTTGCCCCGAGCGAGGCCGGCGCGATACCTTTGCCGCCGTTCGCTGGGCCCTTGACGAGGAGATCACGATGAAGCTGTACGTGGGCAACCTGTCCTACAATCTCACCGATGACGAGCTCCGCGAAGCCTTCGCGGCGCATGGCGAGGTGACGTCTGCCGAGATCGTGAAGGATCGCGGCAGCGGGCAATCCAAAGGTTTCGGGTTCGTCGAGATGCCGTCGCCGGACGAAGCCAAGGCGGCCATCCAGGCGTTGCACGGACGCGGCGGCCGTTGGTAGCTGCACAAGTTTGACCCCCATGCGCCAGAATTGACGCCGGGGGCTGCCGCGGCGACGTGCAGGTGTCGCTGCCGCAGCCAAAACCCCGTCGGCGTCGACGCGATGCCTGGCATGTTGCTTGCGTATGTGTACGCCGATGCACACTCGCAGCTGGGGGTCCATGTACCTGCCGTGGGGCGGCTCCGGCAGCGGGGGCGTCGACGCGCGAGATCTGTCGGCGGCCGCAATCGACACCCGGACGTTCCGGCGGCGGGCGATCGCCATCGGCATCATCGTCACGGCCGTGCTGCTGATCGTGCGCGTCGTCATGTGCCAGCTCGCTGCGGATCACCGCGAGCAGGCCATCTACCAGGACCTCGAGCGCGTCGCGGCCGAGATGGAGCATCCTCATCGCGACTATCTCGAGCCGCGCATCGGTCTCGCGCAGCAGGCCGTCACGTTGCTTGCGACTTCCAATCTGGCGCCGGCGGCGATCGTACGAGCCGTCGCGGCGGCCGGCGTTCACGAGCTGCCCGACGTCCCCCTCATCATGTTCCGCGCCCGTCGCGGCGGATGGCGGGTCGGTGAGGACGATCCGGTCGCCGGCCTCGATGTCGTGCTGCGCCGGCTCGATGAGTCGTCCCACGATGATGCGAAGAGTGCGCACGCGATCGCCGCCGATCTCGGGCGCTGGGGCCGGACGCTGGTGGTGCGCCTCCCGGTAGCAGAGCAGGGGCCCGACGCGGCGATCTTCGCGGCGATCCGTCTCGCTCCGCTGTACCATCATCTGCTGCCGCCGGAGCTGCGTACGAGCTACGTCGTGCACGTGTCCGACGCCGGCGATCTCGTCTGGGGAGACGCAGGGGAGCCGCCCGATGGCGGATACGTCGTGACGCGCAGCTTCCCCGTCGCATGGCAGCGCTGGACGATCCGCGCGTGGCCGCGGCCGGAATATCTGCGCGCCCAACGGATCGCCGAGTGGTGGGCGATCGCGCGCATCGGTCTTCCCACCGCGCCGCTCCTCGCGGCGGTATTCGTCGGGCTGTTGCTGTGGTGGGGACGCTTGACGGAGAAGGTCGTGCTCGCGGAGCAACGCATGCGCCTCACGCTCGACAAGGCGCTCGACGCCGTCGTGATGATGGACGCCGACGGGCGGATCACGGGATGGAACGTGCAGGCGGAAGCGACGTTCGGCTGGGGCGCGGGCGAGGTCCTCGGCCGAGTACTCGCGGACGTCATCGTGCCTCCGTCGCAGCGTGAGGCGCACATCCGCGGCTTGGCCCGATTCCTCGCGACCGGCGAAGGGCGGGTCGTGAACACGCGCGTCGAGATGGCAGCGTGGCACCGCGATGGTCACGAGTTCCCGATCGAGCTGTCGATCTCGGCGGTGCCCTTCCACAGCAGCTACGTCTTCACCGCCTTCATCCGCGAGATTACCGAGCGCAAACACGCGGAGGAGGAGCTGCGGTCGGCGAAGGAGACCGCGGAGGCCGGCAACCGCGCGAAGAGCGAGTTTCTCGCCACGATGAGCCACGAGATCCGCACGCCGATGAACGGCATCTTCGGGATGACGGAGCTCGCGCTCGACACCGACGACGACGCCGAGCGCCGCGATTTCCTGGTGCGGGCGCGCGCCTGCGCCGAGAGCTTGATGACGATCATCAATGACGTGCTCGACTTCTCGAAGATCGAGGCCGGGAAGCTCGACTTCGAGTGCATCGAGTTCGACGTGCGCGCGGTCGTCGACGGCGTACTCGACACGTTGGCGATCGAGGGCAACCGTAAGCATCTCGAGCTGGTGGGATCCGTCGACGAAGCCCTACCGGCACGTCTGCGCGGCGACCCGGGACGATTGCGGCAGATCTTCATGAATCTCGCCGGCAATGCCCTCAAGTTCACCGACCACGGCGAGATCGTGATCCGCCTGGAGCAGAGCCCGCAGCGGCCGTCGGACGACCCCGCCGACGAGCGCGTCGTGCTCCGCTGTACCGTCCAAGATACGGGCATCGGCATTCCGGCCGAGAAGCAGGCGACGATCTTCGAATCGTTCACGCAGGCGGACAGCTCGACGACGCGCCGCTACGGCGGCACGGGCCTCGGTCTCGCGATCTCGCAGCGACTGGTCGCGATGATGGGCGGCGCGATCGGCGTCGACAGCGAGCCCGGCCGCGGCAGCACGTTCTGGTTCACGGTGACGCTCGAGCGCGGCGGCGCGGTGAGCGACGTCGAGTCGCGACGCGCGCTCGCGGATCTGCGCGTGCTCGTCGTCGACGACAACGCGACGAACCGCATGGTGCTCCTGAAGCTGCTGCAGAGCTGGGGGTGCCGCGCCGCGCTCGCCTCGGGTGGCGTCGAAGCGTGCGATCTCTTGACGCACGCAGCACGCGGCGGCGAGCCGTTCGATCTCGTGCTGCTCGACATGCACATGCCCGATCTCGACGGTGTCGCGACGGCGCGGCGCATCCGGATGGAGCCGACGACCCGTGACGTGCCGATCGTCGCCCTCACCTCGGTGAGCCGCGGCGGCGGCAAGCACGAGCACCTCGGCTTGAACGCGGTGATCCCGAAACCGATCAAGCACGGTCCATTGGCGGAGGCGATGGTGACGGCGATGGCGGCGCGCGAGCCCGCGGGGATGCCGGGCGGTGTGCAGCGTCCGGGCTGCATCCTGATCGTCGACGACAACGAAGCGAATCGCATCGTGGCGCAAACGGTGCTTCGCCGCGGCGGCTACGAGGTCCATCTCGCAACGAACGGCCGCGAGGCGATCGCCGCGTTCCGCAGCATCGCTCCCGACCTCGTCCTCATGGACGTGCAGATGCCGGAGATGGACGGCTTGGCGGCGACGGCCGCGATCCGTGCCGGCGAAGACCCCACGCAGCGGCGGCCGATCCTGGCCCTCACTGCGGCGACGTCGCCCGAGGACCGAGTGCGGTGCAGGGAAGCGCAGATGGACGGCTACATCGTGAAACCGCTCCGCCGCGAGGATCTGCTCGAAACGGTGGCGCGGGCGCTCACCGCGGCGCCGCGGCGTGAGGTCGCCGCGCGGCCGGCGGTGCCCGCAACCGACGAGATGTTGATCGAGCACGACGTGATGCTCGAAATCGCCGGGCGCTTTCTCGACGAGGCCGTCATCCGCTGCGATGCCTTGCGTGCGGCGCTCGCGAGCGGCGAGGCGAAGGCAGTGGAGCACATTGGACACTATTTGAAAGGCGGCGCGGCGCAGCTCGCGATGACTGGCTTGCGCGACCTCGCCGCCGCGATCGAGACGCTCGGACGCCGCGGCCAACTCGACTCCGCCGCCGGTCTCGTGTCGGCGCTCGAGGACGAGGTCGCGGCGGCGCGCCGCGCGCTCGAGCCGCGCGATCCCGTCGCGCTCCCGGCCTAGCGCGGAGACCGAGGGCGGTTGCTCCGTGCGGGGGCGCGGGGGTCGGCGTTTGCACCCGTGGTGCGCAAACCTACCCTCTTGCGCACGTCGGGTGCAGACGCCGACCCCCGCGCCCCCGCACGGCGCTCAGCGTGCTGCTTGGTCGCTGCGCAGCGCCCGGAGGATCGCGGACGTCGCCGGCGACTGATTGAGCGTGTAGAAGTGCACGCCCGGAACGCCGCCGGCGAGGAGCTCGCGGCACTGTGCGGTTGCGTACGCGATACCGATCTGCAGCGCCGCTGCGTCGTCGCCGCGCGCGGCATCGAGATCGCGTTGCAGCGCCGGCGGGATGTGCGCGCCGGAGAGCGCGGCGATACGCTCGATCTGCGCGACGTTGGTGATCGGCATGATGCCGGGCACGATCGGCACCGTGATGCCCGCGGCACGCGCGCGGTCGACGAACGCGAAGAATTCCGCATTCTCGTAGAACAGCTGCGTGATGACGAACTCGACGCCGGCCTCTACCTTTCCCCTGAGGTTCGCCAAATCGAAGTCGGCGCTCGAGCATTCGGGATGCGTTTCGGGATAGCCGGCGCCGCCGAGGCAGAAGTCGTAGCCGTTGCCGCGGATGAAGCGGACCAGCTCGCAGGCGTAATCGAAGCCGTCGGTCGGGCGCACGAACGTCGGCTGATCGCGCGGCGGGTCGCCACGCAGCGCGAGCACGTTCTCGATGCCGGCATCGCGGATCAGGTCGAAGATGCGCCGCATCTCGGCGCGTCCGGCGGTCGCGCACGTCATGTGCGCCATCGCTTCGATGCCGAGGTCGTGCTTGATGCTGGCGGTGATCTCGACCGTTTTCTCGGCCGGCTTGGCTCCCGTTTTCGTGACCGACACGAACCCCGGCCGAAGCTCCTTCAGACGGCGGACGGTCTCGAGGAGCTTGCGCTCGCCCTCATCGGTCTTCGGCGGGAAGAACTCGAAGGAGAACACCGGCCCAGTGCCGGCGAAGAGGTCGCGGATGCGCATGGACCGTCTAGCTTACACCAGAAGGGGGACGTGCGTGCCAGCCGGAGTTTTTTCGCGGCGCACGGCGATGGTATCCTGGAGCAGACATGGGCGAGCGGGCGACACGCGACGACGCGACCGGCGTCGGTACCCAGACGCGAACCGAAAAGCGGCTGCACAAACCGCGCATGTTCAAGGTTCTGCTGCACAATGACGACTACACGACGATGGAGTTCGTCGTCTACGTGCTGCAGGGGGTGTTCCACCGTAACGAAACCGACGCGATGCAGATCATGCTGCACGTCCACAAGCACGGGATCGGCGTCGCCGGCGTCTACACCCGCGACGTCGCCGAGACGCACATCAAGCAGGTGGAGGCGCTGGCACGCAGCCACGAGTTTCCGTTGCGCTGCAGCATGGAGGAAGCATGATCGCCGTCGATCCGCCGCAGGCACGAGAGGAGTCGCATGCGAATCAGCCGTGAGCTCGAGATGACTTTGAACCTCGCCGTCACCGAGGCGCGGCGGCGGCGTCACGAGTTTCTGTGCATCGAGCACGTGCTCTACGCGCTGCTGCACGACGCCGACGTCATCGAGATAATCCGGCAGTGCGGTGGCGACGTCGCCGACTTGAAGCAGAGCCTCGAAAAGTTCTTTGCCGAAAAGCTCGAGACGCTCCCGGAAGAGTCGCCCGCGACGCCGCAGCAGACGCTCGGGTTCCAGCGCGTCATCCAACGCGCCGCCGCGCACGTGCAATCCGCCGGCAAAGACGAGATCCTCGGTCGCAACGTGCTGGTGGCGATCTTCCGCGAGCCCGACAGCCATGCGGCGTACCTCCTCGAGCAGCAGGGCATCACGCGCCTCGACGTCGTCAGCTACATCTCGCACGGCGTCTCGAAGATCGCCGATGACACGACGAGCGTCACCGAGAGCGAGGACACGGATACCGACGAGGACGAGGACGAGCCGCGTCCACGCAAGGATCCGCTCGGCAGCTTCGCCGTCGATCTCATCGCGCGCGCCGCCGCCGGCAAGATCGATCCGTTGATCGGCCGCGACGCCGAGCTCGCGCGCACGGCGCGCGTGCTCTGCCGTCGGCGCAAGAACAACCCGGTGTTCGTCGGCGAAGCGGGCGTAGGAAAGACGACGCTCGCCGAGGGGTTGGCGTTACAGATTCACGAGGGCAAAGTCCCCGAGTCGCTGCGCAGCGCCCGCGTCTTCGCGCTCGACATGGGGGCGCTCCTCGCCGGGACGCGCTTTCGCGGCGACTTCGAGCAGCGCTTGAAGGCGGTCATCGCGGCGCTGCGCAAGATTCCGGGCGCGATCCTCTTCATCGACGAGATCCACACCGTCGTCGGGGCCGGCGCGACGAGCGGCGGCTCCATGGATGCGTCGAACATCCTGAAGCCCGTGCTCGCCTCGGGCGAGCTGCGCTGCATCGGCGCGACGACCTACCACGACTACAAGAGCCACTTCGAGCGCGACCGCGCGCTGGCGCGCCGCTTCCAGAAGATCGAGATCTCGGAGCCGAGCACGGAGGAGGCACACGAGATCTTGAAGGGCCTGAAGGGCCACTACGAGGCCCATCACGGGGTCACGTACACGCGCGCCGCAGTGCGCGCCGCCGCCGAGCTCTCGGCGAAGCACATCAACGACCGCCATCTGCCCGATAAGGCGATCGACGTCATCGACGAGGCGGGCGCGATCCTCCAGATGCAGCCGTCGGAGTCGGGACAGAAGGTCGTGCGCGTGAAGGACATCGAGCATGTGGTCGCGACGATCGCCAAGATCCCGCCGCGCAGCGTCTCGGTCTCCGATCGCGAGCGGCTCGAGACGCTCGAGCGCGACTTGAAGCTCTCGGTCTTCGGTCAGGACGAGGCGATCACGACGCTCGCGAGCGCGATCAAGCTGTCACGTGCGGGTCTCGGCCATCCCGAGAAGCCCGTCGGGTCGTTTCTCTTCGCGGGGCCGACGGGCGTCGGCAAGACCGAGGTCGCGAAGCAGCTCGCGTCCGTCCTCGGCATCGGCTTCCTGCGCTACGACATGAGCGAGTACATGGAAGCGCACACCGTCTCGCGCTTGATCGGCGCCCCGCCGGGCTACGTCGGCTTCGACCAGGGCGGACTGCTGACCGACTCGATCCGCAAGACGCCGCACGCCGTGCTCCTCCTCGACGAGATCGAGAAGGCGCATCCGAATCTCTTCAACATCCTCCTCCAGGTGATGGACCACGCGACGCTGACCGACAACAACGGCCGGCAAGCGGACTTCCGCAACGTCATCCTCATCATGACCACGAACGCCGGCGCGCAGGAGATGGCGGCTGCCGCGATCGGCTTCGGCGGCCGCTCGAACGCCGACAAGGGCGGGAAGGCGATCGAGCGCCTCTTCAGCCCGGAGTTCCGCAACCGCCTCGACGCGATCATCGCGTTCTCGTCGCTGCCACCGCCGATCATCGAGCGCGTCGTCGACAAGTTCATCCTCGAGCTCGATGCGCAACTGAACGAGAAGCGCGTCTTCATCCAGCTGACGCCGGCCGCGCGCAAGTACCTCGCCGAGAAGGGCTACGACCCGACGTTCGGCGCGCGGCCGATGGCGCGCCTCATCCAGGTCGAGATCAAGCGCGTGCTCGCCGACGAGATCCTCTTCGGGCGTTTGCGCGACGGCGGGAAAGTCGAGATCGACGCTGCCGACGGCGTGCTGACGTTCGCGTACACGCCGGCGGAGCCGAGCGCCACGACGGCGACACCGTCGGATGACGATTCGGATGAGCTCGAGGACGCCGGCGTCAGCGAGGGTGGCGAGGGTTCGCCGAAAGGGCAGTAAGCGATCCGGAGCTATTCCGCGTCGCGATGTCGGCGCGCGTCAGTTCGCGGCCTTCTGCTTCGCCTTCTTGACGACAGTGAGATACGTCATCGAGATTGGTGGACTTGACGTTTCGTCGAGCAGCATCGCCGTGCAGATCAACGATTTTGACGTGCTGACTATGCGCGCAGAGCCTTTTCCCAACGCCGCGGCGATGCCCAGGTTCATATCGTAGGAGAGTCCGGTCAGCGTATTCACCACGAAGATTACCGTTCCGCCGGGCGGCACGAGCAAGCTCGTTGTGTCTGCGTTGTTGAGTGGGCCCCCGCCCGCTGCCGGAAACACCTCCACGCCCACCCGCATCGGCGACGTGCTGGCCGACGTGCATGAGAATGCGGCGTTGAGGCCGTTGTTTCTGACGATCCCCGGCACCGAGTACAGGTGCACCGCTTGGACGCCGCCGAGCGTCGGCACAGGACTATCCGCGATCCATCAGGACGGCGATGGTCGAGCGGCACATAGTGACATCCTCCTTCATGGCGGGCGCGCGGCCCGTGTGATGTGAGCGCACGATCTTCGGCCAAGCACCCCCTCCTCGTCAACGAGATTCTTCGACCAGAGATTCTTAGACCAGCGAGATCGGCGACTGCGCGCCCTATGGCGCATGCGGGCCCGACGGCTACTCGAAGTCTTCCGCTACGCAACGGCGTGTCGGCGTAGTGCCCCCCGGAGGTCGACCGAACTCGCTCGGTCCACTTGATCAGGTGATAACCATATGAGTAATTCACCAAAGCATGAATCCTCCCGACGATGACTCGATGGCTGGCGCGCGTTTTGACGCGGGTTCGCGATCTCGCAGCGCGGCGCCGGGTTCGGTTCACACTCAAGGCGAGACGGGAGCTGGCGGCTCTTCGGTCGGGCTTGGATGCGGACGATGCGTGTGCCGTGCTGGCGGATCTGAAGGCGGAAGACTCGGCGGGTCGCCTCGTGTCTCGGCTGACGGGCGAATGGATGTTCGTCTTCAAGCCGCGGGTCGCCGGTGCTGTGGCCTACGTCAAGTTGATCCTTCGCGACGACTGCGTGGTCGTGTCGTTCCACGAGGAGGAGGGCAATCGTGACGAAGAAGACTCGTAGCCGCCAGCATCTCGCACGGCGTCTCTCCGAGCGCGTGCTGCGAGACGATGCCTGTCCGGCCTGTGGCGTGACGATGAAAGAGAGGCGGAGCAAGCTCGTGCTTCCGGTCAATGGGGAAGAGATCGTCGTTCCGGGGGCGATGCATCTCCGTTGTCCGAGCTGCCGCGAGGTCGTTCTCCGTTTCGGCGATGCGCGGCGATTGGGCGAAGACGCGATCGCGATCTACCGGAAGCGACACGACCTGCTTTCCGCCGCCGAGATCCGTGCCATCAGAAAGCACTACGATCTCACGCAGGAAGACCTCGCGCGCCTTCTTCGACTGGGGGCTAATACCCTCTCGCGCTGGGAGGGGGGCCGCAACGTTCAGACGGCGGCGATGGACGTGCTGCTTCGCCTGATCCGCGATCTCCCGGGGAGCGTCGACTACTTGCGCACGCACGCCGCGTAGCCCGCGCGCGCCTCATCCGGGTCGAGATCAAGCGCGTGCTCGCCGACGAGATTCTCTTCGCGCGCCGGCCGGATCCCAACGATCCTGCGATCCGAGGGGTGTTCCGCGCAATATTGCGAGGGTGACATGCCCCAGTTCCGCAGTTCCCGCTGCGCCTGATGCGAACGTACGACAATCAATCGGGCGTACGTACGCCTACGGCGATTCTGTGTGGCGATCACGTCTCCTTGTACGCGCTCTGCTCGCCCATCCAGGCGATCTCGCGCGCGACGGCGGCGCGCTCCTGTGCAAGATACTCGCGGACGGCGCGGGCGAGGCGCGGGTCGGCGACGTAGTGCATGCTGGTCGTCGGCCGGGCGTCGAAGCCGCGGAGGTGTTTGAACTCGCCGCCGGCGCCGGGCTCGAAGCGGGTGATGCCCTCGCGGAGGCAATACTCGATCGCGGCGTAGTAGCAGACGTTGAAGTGCAAATAGCGCAGCTCCTCGAGTGCGCCCCAATACCGGCCGTAGAGGACGTCGCGCTTGCGGACGTTGATGGTCCCGCCGACGATCGTCTCCCCGCGGCGCGCGACGACGAAGCACAGCCGCTCGCGCCACCGGCGGTGGAGAAGCTCGAAGAGCGCCAGATTCAGGTACTGTCGCCCCCAATAGAGCTTGTCGACGGTGTGTATGTAGAGACGAAACATCGGCTCGACGAGCGCCTCGGGGATGTCGTCGCCGCTGTGGACGGTGATGGTGACGCCCTGCGACTCGAGCTCGCGCCGCTCACGTTTGATCTGCGTGCGGCGCTTGCTGCGAAACGCGTCGAGGTAGTCGTCGAACGTTCGCCAGCCGGGGTTGATCCATTGGAACTGGTAGCCGGTGCGTTCCTCGAACCCGAGCGGCGCGAGTCCGGCGGCCTCGTCCGGGACGCAGAAGTTCACGTGCGCCGACGAGAATTGCTGTCGGGCGCAGATCTCCTG
>WNFR01001729.1_pt1 | contig 22807 bp, 22 predicted proteins | sample 5400221 | NCBI WGS metagenome assembly WNFR01 (sample SAMN13153357, study PRJNA577476) | soil metagenome | isolation source: 40 cm soil under Madrone tree | place: USA:California | collected 2016-06-14 | reverse complement strand
TGACGTGAAGCAGCGCAGCCTGGAATGGCAGCTGCTTGTCCTTGTCACGCTCGGGCTGACCGCGTTCGGGCTGATCATGGTGTACAGCGCGACCTCCGCGTCCGCGGCCCTCGGCAACGGCAACCCGACCGGCTACCTCGAGCGGCAGGGGACCTACGCGCTCCTCGGCTTCGGTCTGCTCGTCGTCGGGGCGCGCACGGACTTCCGCAAGCTGCGCGTCCTTGCGCCGCCGCTCGTCGGCGCCGCGCTCTTCCTCTGCCTCGCCGTGCTCGTCATCGGTACGCGCGTAAACGGCGCGCGCCGGTGGATCGGGTTCGGCCCCGCGACGTTCCAGCCGTCCGAGCTGACGAAGCTCGCGCTGGTCGTGTGGATCGCTGCGTATCTCGCCCGGCGTCCGGCGCCGCGGACGCTGAAGGATCTGGGGCGACCGATCGGCCTCCTTGTCGGCCTCTTCTGCCTCCTCATCCTCGCGGAGCCGGACCTCGGCACGGTCATCACCATCGTGGTGATGATCGGCGCCGTCCTCCTCGTCTCGGGGACGCCGTTGCCGACGCTCGGCGTCGCCTACGTCCTCGTCGTCGGCGCGGGCGCGGTCGCTGCGTGGTCGTCGCCGTACCGGCGCGCGCGCCTCTTGACGTTCCTCGACCCATGGAAGGACCCGCTCGGCGCCGGGCTGCAGAACGTGCAGGCGCAGATCAGCATCGGCTCGGGTGGGATCTTCGGACGCGGGCTGGGCCAGGGGATCGAGAAGATCCACTACCTCCCAGAGGCGCACACCGACATGATCTTCGCGGTCATCGCGGAGGAGCTCGGGCTCATCGGCGCGGCTGTCCTCGTCGCCGGGTACTGCGCCTTCGCGTACGCCGGTCTGCGCCTCGCCATCGGCAGCAAGGACCCGTTCGGGAAGCGTCTCGCCGCCGGCATCACCGCGCTCGTCTGTGGGCAGGCGGCGATCAACCTGGCCGCCGTGCTCGGGCTCGCACCGCTGACCGGCATCCCGCTCCCGTTCGTGTCGTACGGCGGGTCGAGCCTCGTCATCACCCTCCTCGGCGTCGGGATCCTCCTTAACATCGCTCGTGGCCATGCCGGAACGCAAAGAGCTTCGGTGCCTGATCGCCGCGGGCGGGACGGTCGGGCATCTCGCCCCGTCGCTCGCCGTGGCGGAGGCGCTGCGCGAGCGGGGAGTGGCGGTGACGTTCGCCGGGTCGCCGGATCGCGTCGAGGCGCGGCTCGTTCCTGAGCATGGCTATCCCTTCGACGAGTTCGCAGTCGCAGGCTTCCCGCGTCGCCCAGGACCTGCGCAGCTGCGGGCGCTGGCGCTCGCAGCGGCGGCGCCCGTCGCCTGCCTGAGGATCCTCGATCGCCGCAAGCCGGACGTCGTCCTAGGCGGTGGCGGGTACGTCGCCGGGCCGATGGTGCTCGCCGCGCGCGTGCGCGGGATCCCGGCGGCGCTGACGGAGGCGGACGCGCACCTCGGTCTCGCGAACCGCCTGGCGGCGCCGTTCGCCGCGCGCGTGTTCCTCGCGCTTCCCGTGCCTGGACGGAACGGCTCGAAGTACGTCGCGGTCGGGCGGCCTGTGCCGGCGCGCTCGCGTGCCGTTCCCCGGGCGGAGGCGCGCGCGCAGCTCGCGCTGCCGGCCGAGGGACCGGTAGTGCTCGTGTTCGGCGGATCGCTCGGCGCACGGCTGCTGAACGAGCTCGCGCTCGAGGCGTGGGCGGATTCCGGGCCTGCCGTGCTCCACCTGTGCGGCGACCGTGACTACCCGTCGCTGCGAGGTCGCGCCTCGCGTCCCGACTACCACCTCCTTCCGTTCCTCGCCGAGATCGGGCTCGCGTACGGGGCCGCCGATGTCGCTGTGGCGCGCGCGGGCGGATCGGTCTGGGAGCTGGCTGCCGCCGGGCTTCCCGCCGTCCTCATTCCCGGCGAGTTCGCGACGGGAGCCCACCAGCGGAAGAACGCGGACTGGTTCGAGCGCGCCGGTGGCGCCGTCGTCGTCCCCGAGTCCGAGGTTGCGCGTGTGCCGCCCCTCGTCGAGTCGCTGCTGGCGGATCCGCATTGGCTGGCAACGATGTCCGCCGCGATGCGCGCCGCCGCCAAGCCGGACGCGGCAGAGAGGATCGCCGATGAGCTCGTCGAGCTTGCTCGCCGGTAGACGCATCTGGATCGCCGGCATCGGCGGCGCAGGTATGAGCGCGTACGCGCTCGTGGCACATGCATGGGGCGCCGAGGTCGCAGGCTGGGACCGCAATGAGACGCCGTACCTCGAGCACCTCGACGGCATCGACGTCAACATCGCGCCCGATCCGCCGCAGCCGCCGGAAGGCTGGGAGGTCTACGTGTCGACGGCGTTCGCCGGACGCGTCGCCGGCCGCCCGCGCGCCGAGCTGCTCGCCGAGCTCGTGTCCCTGCGCCGTTCCATCGTCGTCGCTGGCGCGCACGGGAAGACGACGACGAGCGCGATGATCGCGTTCTGCCTCGAGCGGCTCGGGCTCGATCCCGCGTTTCTCATCGGCGGCGACGTCCCGCAGCTCGGCGGCAACGCGCGCGCCGGCCAAGGTTGGCTCGTCGTCGAGGGCGACGAGTCCGACCGCTCGGTCGCGGCGCTTCGCCCGGAGATCGCGGTCCTTCTCAACGTCGACCTCGACCACCACACGACGTTCGCCTCGGTCGCCGAGGTGGAGGAGCTGTTCGAGGCCTGGCTGGCGCACGTGCCCCAGGTCGTGCGCGCGGAGCAACTGCCGCCCGTCGACCTACCGCTCGCGGTTCCCGGCGAGCACAACCGTCGCAACGCCGCGGCCGCGCTCGCCGCCCTCGAGCTCGCCGGGGTGAAGGGAGCGGACAAGGTCATCGGCGAGTTCACCGGCGCGGGGCGCCGTTTGCAGCGGCGCGGCGAGGGCGTGCTCGACAGCTACGCGCACCATCCCGCAGAGATCGCAGCCGACATCGCCGCCGTCGACGGGCGCGTCATCGCGCTCTTCCAGCCGCACCTCTATTCGCGCACGCGCTATCTCGCGCACGAGTTCGCGGTCGCGCTCGCGGCGGCGGACGCCGTGTGCATCACTGAGATCTATCCCGCTCGCGAGGAGCCGCTGCCCGGCGTGAGCGGGAAACTGATCGTCAACGAGCTCGCGAGTGTTCGTCCCGGGATGCGTGTCGGCTGGGCGCCGACACTCGAGGACGGCGCGCGCATCGTCGCCGGCTGGCGGCGGCCGTGCGACACCGTGTTGACGCTCGGCGCGGGCGATGTCGACCGGGCCGCGGAGCTCTTGTGACAGATCTCTCGCGGTACACGACGCTCGGCACGGGCGGGCCCGCGCGCGAGCTCGTGGAGCCGAAGACGGTCGCCGAGGTGGAGGAGCTCCTCCACCGCGGGCTCCCGGTCGCGATCGTCGGCCTCGGGTCGAACCTCCTCGTCGCGGACGACGGCGTCGACGCGATCGTGCTCAAGCTCGCCGGCGACCTCGCCGCGGTCGAGGTCGACGGCGAGGTCGTACGCGCCGGCGGCGGCGCGGCGAACGCCGTTGTCCTCCACCGCGTGCGGAGCGCCGGCCTCGGCGGCTTCGAGTTCGCGTGCGCGATCCCGGGGACGATCGGCGGCGGCGTCTGGATGAACGGCGGCGCGTACGGGGGCGACTTCTCCCAGGTGCTCGTGCGCGCGCTCGTCGCGACCGCGGATGGAACGGGATGGCTGACGCCGCCGGAGCTCGGCCTTTCGTACCGCCATTCGAATCTCGAGCACGGCCAGGTCGTCCTCCAGGCGGAGCTGCGGCTGACGCCGCGCCCGCCGGACGAGATCAAGGCGGTGATGGGCGAGCTGAACGCGCAGCGCAAGGCGGCGCAGCCGACGAACCGGCGAACGTTCGGGAGCGTCTTCAAGAACCCGGACCACGAACTGAGCGCGGGGCGGATGCTCGAGGCGTGCGGCCTCAAGGGCCACCGCATCGGCGGCGCGCAGATCTCTCCGAAGCATGCGAACTTCATCGAGAACGCCGGCGGAGCTCGAACCGAGGACGCGCTCGCGCTCATCGCCGAGGCCCGGCACCGCGCGCAGGAGCAGTTCGGCATCGAGCTCGTCCACGAGGTCGAGCTCCTCGGTGACATCGAGATCGAGTAGGAGCCGCCGCTGATGCGGCGAACCTAGTCTCGTGGCCGCAAGGCGGCGTGCGCTTGCCCTCGTGATCGCGGTGCCGATCGTCCTGATCGGCGCCTACTTCGCCGCGCGCGAGACCTCGACGTTCGCCGTGCGGACGATCGACGTCAGGGGCGGGACGCCTGCGCTGGAGAATCAGGTGCGCGCCGCGCTCGCGCCGGTCGTCGGCACGAGCCTGCTCGCCCTGAACCGCGGCGCGATCGAGCGTCGGGTCGACGCTCTCCCGGCGGTGGTGTCGACGAGCTACGACCGCGCGTTCCCACACACGCTCCGCGTCACCGTCGTTCCGGAGAAGCCCGTCGCCGTCCTCCATCGCGGCAAGGAGACGTGGCTCGTGTCGGCGCGAGGGAGGACGATCGCGCGCATCCCGAACCACACCGACATGGCGCTCCCGCGCATCTGGGTGCCGACCGCTGCGGCCGTCGCAGCGGGCGCGTTCCTCCAGCCAGACAACGGCGGCACCGCTGCACGAGTGCTCGCCCTCGCCGACGGCTTCCCGGAGCGGTTCACGACCGCGACGCTCTCGCACGGCGAGCTGACGCTGCGGCTGCGGCTCGGGATCGAGCTCCGCCTCGGCGAGCCGGTCGATGTGCGCCTCAAGCTCGCGGTCGCGCGACGCGCGCTGCGGGGGCTCCCGCCCGGGTCGACGTACCTCGACGTTGCCGTTCCGCAGCGGCCGGTCGCGGGCGCGAACCCTCAAGTCTCAAGTTCAGCTTGAGCCTTGTCGGGGTCGACCTCTCATTGACAGCGAGGTTTTCCACAACTACCCTGCCCCACGAACTCCCTGCTTCTGCCCCGTATCTCCAGTAAAGGTTCAGGTGTCGGCCCCATGAGCATGCGCGACGAGTCCGGCAACTACCTCGCCGTCATCAAGGTCGTCGGCGTCGGCGGCGGCGGCACGAACGCCGTCAACCGCATGGTCGACGCGGGCCTCACAGGGGTCGAGTTCGTCGCGGTCAACACGGATGCGCAGGCGCTGATGATGTGCGACGCCGACGTGAAGATCCACATCGGCTCGAAGGCGACGCGCGGCCTCGGCGCCGGCGCCGATCCGGCCGTCGGCCTGGCCGCCGCGCAGGAGAGCCGCGACGAGCTGAAGGAGGCGCTGAAGGGCGCCGACATGATCTTCGTCACAGCCGGCGAGGGCGGCGGTACGGGCACCGGTGGCGCGCCCGTCGTCGCCGAGCTCGCACGCGAGCTCGAGGCGCTCACGGTCGGCGTCGTCACGAAGCCGTTCGTGTTCGAGGGGCGGAAGCGTTCGCAGCAGGCAGAGCTCGGCATCCAGAACCTGCGCGACCGCGTCGACACGCTCATCGTCATCGAGAACGACCGGCTGCTGCAGGTGGTGGAGAAGCGGACGTCGGTGGTCGAGGCGTTCCGGATGGCCGACGACGTCCTGCGCCAGGGCGTGCAGGGCATCACCGACCTCATCACGGTGCCCGGGCTCGTCAACCTCGACTTCGCCGACGTGCGCACGATCATGCGCGACGCCGGGTCGGCGCTCATGGGCATCGGCATCGCATCCGGCGAGAACCGCGCCAGCGAGGCGGCCCGCGCGGCGGTGTCCTCGCCGCTGCTCGAGACCTCGATCGAGGGCGCGACCGGCATCCTCCTCAACATCACCGGCGGCCCCGAGATCGGCCTGTTCGAGGTGAACGAGGCGGCCGAGGTCGTCACGAGCGCCGCCGACCAGAATGCGAACGTCATCTTCGGCGCCGTCATCGACGACGCCCTGGGCGACGACATCCGCGTCACCGTCATCGCCACCGGCTTCGGGCCTCAGCGGCGCCGCCGGCGCCGGGAGGGCGCTCTCGAGGCGCCCGTCCCCGCGGGCGCGGCGAGCACCGGCTTCGAGATCCCGGACGACGCGCTCGACGTGCCGTCCTTCCTCCGCGAGGACTGATTTTCGCCTGGGAGGTTTGACCTCCCCGGGGCCGCGGTAGGAAGCGGGTGCCCTCAAAGGGTTGGTGCCCCTAAACGCCAACCCCACGACCCGGTCCGCCGCCCCGGTATGTCTGATGACGTATCGGGGCGGCCCCGTTTAAACGGCCGGAAAGTTGCACTTTCCGGCCGCGAGAGGTTCCCGCTTCGCGGGAGCGCTCGCGGGCCAAGCCTGCGAGCTCTTAGGTTGTTGGCGACGGCTTCGTTCTGCGCACGCCGTGGTGGCTTCGCCATCCCCGCGCGCTCCCTTCGGCTCGTCCGAACGCTGCGCGTTCGTCCGAGCCTTTGTCGGTCGTTGCGGAGGAGGTTTACGGCTTTCAGACACTAGGATCGGCACTGCATGGCGCAGACGCTGCAACGCACGCCGCTCCACGACCGCCACGTGGAGCTGGGCGCCAAGATGGTTCCCTTCGCCGGCTGGGAGATGCCCGTCCAGTACGAGGGCGTCATCCAGGAGCACAAGGCCGTGCGAACGGATTCCGGCGTCTTCGACGTCTCGCACATGGGCGAGATCGAGATCGAAGGCCCGCAGGCGACACCGCTCCTCCAGAGCCTGCTCTCGAACGACCTCGACCGCATCGCACCCGGCGAGGCGCAGTACACGCTCCTCACGAACGAGCGCGGCGGGATCATCGACGACCTCATCGCGTACCGGCTCGACCAGTGCCGCTATCTGCTCGTCGTCAACGCCTCGAACCGCGAGGCCACCTACCGCTGGCTGAAAGAGCGCGAGATCCGCGGCTCCGAGGTCACAGACGTCTCCGACGAGTACGCGCTCCTCGCGGTGCAGGGGCCGCGCGCGATCGAGCGCCTCGGCCTGCCGCCGGCGAAGCAGTTCACATTCGCCGAAGCGAAGCTCGACGGCATCGACGTGATGGCGAACCGCACCGGGTACACGGGCGAGGACGGCTGCGAGCTGCTCTGCATGGCGGAGGACGCGGTCCCGCTCTGGGACTTCGTCCTCGCGCGCGGCGTCGTCCCGTGCGGGCTCGGCGCGCGCGACACGCTGCGGCTGGAGGTCTGCTACCCGCTCCACGGCAACGACATCGGGCCGGACACCGACCCGATCTCCGCCGCGCTCGGCTGGACGTGCGCGCTCGGCAAGGAGTTCACCGGCGTCGACGTCATCCGCCGCGTGAAGGAGGAGGGGCCGACGCGCAAGCTCGTGCCGTTCGTGATGGCGGAGCGCGCGATCCCGCGCCAGGGCATGGCGATCGAGGGCGGCGGCGAGGTCACCTCCGGAACGCACTCGCCGTGCCTCGACGTCGGCATCGGGATGGGGTACGTGCCGTCGGTGCAGGCCGCGCTCGGGACGGACTTGTCGATCGACGTGCGCGGAAAGCCGCGCGCCGCGAAGGTCGTGAAGAGACCGATCTACGAGAGGGAGGGCTGAATTGGCCGCCGCGGAGTCGTATCCCGACGACCTGAAGTACCACGAGGCGCACGACTGGGCGCGGATCGACGGCGACGAGGCGGTTGTCGGCATCACGTGGTTCGCCGCCGACGCGCTCGGCGAGCTCGTCCACTTCGAGCCGCCCAACGCAGGCGGCACCGTGACGAAGGACAAGCCGTACGGCGAGGCGGAGTCGGTCAAGGCCGTCTCCGATCTGATCGCGCCGTTGTCGGGCGAGGTGCTCGAGGTGAACCAGAAAGTCGTCGACGCGCCCGAGACGGTGAACGAGGATCCGTACGGCGACGGCTGGCTCGTCCGCATCCGGATGGCCGACGCGTCGGAGCTGGACGCCCTCCTCGACGTCGACGCGTACAAGCGAGTCCTGGCCGAACAGTGACGCATCCTTTTCTCGCCCTCACCGACAGGGACCGGGAGGAGATGCTACGGACCATCGGCGTCTCTTCGGTCGAGGAGCTCTTCGGCGACCTCCCCGCCGGCATCCGCCTCGGCCGCGAGCTCGACCTCGATCCGCCGCTCTCCGAGCAGGAGCTGTCCGCGCACCTCGGCGAGCTCGCCGCGCGCAACGTCGACACGACGCGCGAGCTCTCGTTCCTCGGCGCCGGCATCTACGACCACTACGTCCCAGCCGTCGTCGACACCGTCCTCCAGCGCGGCGAGTTCCTGACCGCGTACACGCCGTACCAGCCCGAGATGAGCCAGGGCGTCCTCCAGTCGATTTTCGAGTACCAGACCGCCATCTGCGAGCTGACCGGCATGGACGTGTCCAACGCGTCCGGCTACGACGGCGAGACGGTGGCCGCGGACGCGTGCTACATCGCGAAGCACGCGACGGGACGGACGAAGATCGTCGTCACGGAAGCGACGAACCCGCAGGTGCGCCAGGTCGTGAAGACGTACGCGCCCGGCTTCGGCCTCGAGATCGTCGAGGTCCCGCACGAGAACGGCACCACCGATCCCGACGCGCTCGCCGCCGCGGCGAAGGACGCCGCCGCCGTCATCTTCCAGCAGCCGAACTTCTTCGGCTGCCTCGAGCCCGCCCCCGAGCTCGCCGCGGCGGCCAACGACGCCGAGGCGCTCGCCATCGCACACGTCGATCCCATGTCACTCGGCCTCCTCGAGGCCCCGGCCCGCTACGGGTGCGCGATCGCGCTCGGCGAGGGCCAGGGCGCCGGCAACTTCATGGCGTACGGCGGGCCGCACTACGGCTTCCTCGCCGCGCGCCAGGAGTTCATCCGCCGCATGCCGGGCCGCATCGTCGGCGAGACGGTCGACACCGCGGGGAAGCGCGGCTATGTCCTCACACTGCAGACGCGCGAGCAGCACATCCGCCGCGAGAAAGCGACGTCGAACATCACGACGAACCAGACGCTCCTCGCCCTCGGAGGCCTCGTCTACCTCACGTGGCTCGGCCCGCAGGGTCTGCGCGAGGTGGGGGAGACCTGCCTCGCTCTCGCCGAGCACGCGAAGCGGCGGCTCCAGGAGCGCGCCGGGCTCGAGCTGCTGTTTGCAGAGCGGGCAACGTTCAAGGAGTTTGCAGTCCGCGTCGGACGGAACGCACGCGATGTCATCCGCGACGCGCGCGCGCTCGGCGTCCATCCCGGCTACGCGCTCGGCCGCGACTACGAGGGCATGGACGACGTCCTGCTCGTCGCGCTCACCGAGAAGCGAACGCCCGCAGACGTCGACCGGCTCGCCGAGGTGCTCGCCGAGGTGGCGCGATGAGGCTCATCTACGAGAAGTCGCAGCCGGGCAGGCGCGCGTCGGTGATCCCTCGACCGGAAGGGCTGCCGGCGGTCGACGTCCCCGAGGATCTCCGCCGCGCGGAGCCGCCGCGCCTGCCGGAGGTTCCCGAGTTCGAGCTCATCCGGCACTTCACCGAGCTGTCGACCCGGAACTACGGGATCGACACGGGTTTCTATCCGCTCGGCTCGTGCACGATGAAGTACAACCCGCGCGTCAACGAACGGCTCGTCGCGCTTCCCGGGTTCGCGCAGCTCCATCCGCACCAGGAGGAGGAAGGGGCCCAGGGCGCGCTCGAGCTCGAGTGGCGGCTGCAGGAGATCCTCGGCGAGGTTACCGGCCTCGATGCCGTCTCGCTTCAGCCCGCCGCGGGCTCGCAGGGCGAGCTGACCGGCCTCATGCTCGTGCGTGCGTACTTCGAGGACAAAGGCGAGAGCGAGCAGCGGCGCAAGGTCGTCATCCCCGACACGGCGCACGGGACGAATCCCGCGTCGGTGACGATGGCCGGCTACGAGCTCACGCCGGTGCGAACGGATGCGCGCGGGAACATCGATGTCGAGGACCTGCGTGCGAAGGTGGACGAGCACACCGCGGCGCTCATGCTGACGAACCCGTCGACGCTCGGGCTCTTCGACGAGAACATCGACGAGATCGAGCGGATCTTCCACAGCGCGGGCGCAATCATGTACTACGACGGCGCGAACCTCAACGCCGTGTGCGGGATCTCGCGCCCGGGTGACATGGGGTTCGACATCGTCCACATCAACCTGCACAAGACGTTCTCGCAGCCGCACGGCGGCGGCGGGCCGGGCGGCGGGCCGATCGCGGTGCGGAAGATGCTCGAGCCGTTCCTGCCCGTGCCCGCGGTCGTGCGCAAGGAGGACGGGACGTTCGGGCTCGACTACGCGCGTCCGACGTCGATCGGCAAGGTACGCGGCTTCACCGGCCCGTTCGGTGTCTTCGTGCGCTCGTATGCGTACATCCGCATGTACGGGCCGCGCCTGCGCGAGATGTCGGAGACGGCGGTGCTGAACGCGAACTACATGCTCGCGCGGCTGAAAGACACGTACGATCTGCCCTTCGACCGGCTGTGCATGCACGAGTTCGTCCTCTCGGCTCGCAACCTGAAGCGCGATCACGGCGCGACCGCGACCGACGTCGCGAAGCGGCTGATGGACTACGGCTTCCATCCCCCGACGGTCTACTTCCCGCTGATCGTCCCCGAGGCGTTGATGATCGAGCCGACCGAGACCGAGACGAAGGAGACCCTCGACGCGTTCTGCGACGCGATGCTCGCGATCGCGCGCGAGGCGGCGGAGGACGTCACGTTGCTGAAGGAGGCGCCGCACCAACGGCCGGTGCGACGTTTGGACGAGGTGCGCGCGGCGAAGAATCCGGTGGTCAAATACGGATTCGACGCGGCGAAGACGCCACAAGAGGTATGACCATGAGGCTCGCTCTCGCTGCAGCGGCGGTCGTCGTCGCCGCGACGCTCGCCGACGACCTCCTTCAGCCGAGCAGGCTTTCGCACGCGCGCTCGCCCATCGGCCTCGCCGGCGCGGGGGCGCTCGCGGCGGCGCTGCTCGTGCTCGTGCCGCGGGCGCGTTCCAGGGCGATGTCCTTGTTCGGTGGCATCGCCGCGGGCGGTGCGGTGGCGACGCTGGTCGCGGGCGTCGCGTGGCGTGGCGTGCCGAACCCGCTCGTGCGCGGAGGGGTCGCCTTCAACCTCGCCGACCTTGCAATCGGCGCAGGCGACGCGCTGCTCATCGGTGCGGCGCTGCTGTACGCGTGGCGGAACCGCGGGCGACTGTCCGAAGCCGTCTAGCCCGGCAGGATCGCCGACAAGTCCCACTCGCGCCGGTCGCCGAGCAAACGTACGAGCACGCCCGGAGTCTTCCGCTCCTCGGCGAAGCGGCGCCCGCGCTCGGCGCCGAGGTAGCGGCCGGCGATCTCCGCGCGGATCTCACGCACGTCGCAGTCGACGAGCTCGGCCTCGCCACGGACCTCGATGCCGCGGAACGGCGGCACGGCCTCGAAGACCACGATGGAGCAGCGCGGATCGCGCTCGAGATGCCCCAGCTTCACGTCGCCCTTCGCGACCACGACCTCGAACGCGTCGTCCTCGAACCGGAACCAGACGGGCGTCGTGAGCGCCGAGCCGTCCTTGCGGTACGTCGTCAGCACGGCGGCCGAGGGCCCTTCGAGGAGGTCGTTCACACCTTCGCCGGGACGCGCCCGCGCGGTGCCGCCGCGAGCTGTCCGCACGCGGCCTCGATGTCACGGCCGCGTGTCAGCCGCACCGTCACCGGCACGCGAGCCTTCTCCAGCTCGTCGCGGAAGCCGGCGATGCGCTCGCGCGACGTGCCGTCGTACATCCCCGTCGGGTTGTACGGGATGAGGTTCACCTTGAAGTCGTTTCGCCCGAGCAGCGACGCGAGCGCGCGCGCCTGCGCGCGCGAATCGTTCACGCCGGCGAGCATGACGTACTCGACGAAGACCCGTCGCCGCCGCTTGACGACGTACCGCCGGCACTCGGCGACGATCTCGCGCAGGGGATAGCGGTCGTTCACCGGCATGATCCGCGACCGCAGCTCATCGTCGGGCGCGTGCAGCGACAGCGCGAGGCGAATCGGCTCGTCGACCTCGTCGACGAAGCGCGTGAGGCCGGGGAGCCAGCCGACGGTCGAGATCGTCGTGCGCCGGTGGGTGATGCCCACGTCCGGGAGCAGACGCGCGGCGCCGAGCACCTCGTCGAGATTGAGCATCGGCTCGCCCATCCCCATGAAGACGGCGTGGTCGACCTCGGTCAGCCGGCGGAAGTGGAGGGCCTGGTCGAGGATCTCCGACGCGGTCAGATTCCTCCCGAAGGCCATCTGCCCGGTCGCGCAAAACGTGCACGTCAGGGGACAGCCGGACTGCGACGACAGGCACAGCGACCGCCGCCCGTCGCGGTAGCGCATGAGCACCGCCTCGACCGGATGGCCGTCCCCGGTGCGGAAGAGCGCCTTGATCGTCCCGTCGCGCGACTCCCGTTCGGTCTCCACCGTCAGCGTCGAGAACGGCACGCGCACTGCCAGCTCCTCCCGCAGCCCCTTCGGAAGATCCGTCATCGCCTCGAACCCGGAGGTGCCGCGCGCCGCCCATGCCCACACCTGACCGGCCCGGTACGCCGGCTGGCCGAGCTCGCCGAGCACTGCGTCGAGCAGCAGGAGATCCATCGCTACTCGTACTGCAAGGCGTCGAGCACGTTGAGCCTGCCCGCGCGCCGCGCCGGGAAGATCGCCGCGATGATCCCGGCGATGATCGCGGCGAGCACGAATGACAGGAGCGTGCCGACCGGGATCGAGAAGGCGGCGTACTTGATCGCCTTTCCCACCATGAGCGCGAGGACGATGCCGACCGGAATGCCGAGGGCGGCTCCGATGAGCGCGGTGATGATGCTCTCGTTGCGGATCATCCGCCGCACCTGCCGCCGCGTCATCCCGACCGCGCGCAGCATCCCGAGCTCGCGCGTCCGCTCGAACACGGTGAGGACGAGGGTGTTGACGATCCCGAACAGGCTGATGATGATCGAGAGCGAGAGGAGCACGTAGAGCAGGTTCAGCAGGGTGTTGATCCCCTGCTCCTGGTTCTTCTTGAACTGGCTCGCCGTTGCGACCTTCGCGTCCGGGAATGGCTCCAGCGCCTTCGTCAACTTCGCCGTGTTCGCCGCCGTGACGCCGCCCGCGACGTCGACGAAGGCGAAGACGTTCTGCGGGTTCTGGTACTCCGAGTCGAAGCGCTGCGTGGAGATGCTGACGTCACCGTACGGGGAGCCGCCCTGCGGCGGCGCGAATACGCCTCGCACGACGAGGTGCATCGTCTTCCCGGTCGGCGTCTCGACGTCGATCTGCGAGCCGCCGGTGAGGTGATGCTTCTTCGCGTAGGCCTTCGCGACGAATGCCCCGTTCTGCCCGAGCTGCGACGGGACGGCCTGCGAGCCCACCTGCCACTTGAGCGAGATCACCTTGCTGACGTCGGTGGGGACCCCGGTGATGCCGATGCGGTGGCCGAACGCCTTGCCCTGACCGGCGCGCACGCCTGCGACCACCGTGACTCCCGGAACCTTCGTGAGCGCGTTCGCGGACGCGGTCGAGATGGGGGAGAAGTTGTCGGTGGCGGTCACGGCGTACTGCCCCGTGAAGATCTCGTTGACCGCGTTCTCGAAGCTCGTCTTCAGGCCGGCGGCGAGAACCGACACGAGCGTGACGAGCGCGAGCCCGATCATGAGCGCGGACGCCGTGGACGCTGTGCGCTGCGGGTTCCGCATCGCGTTGCCGCGCGCAAGCGCGCCCGCGGCGCCACCGAAGCGCGCCGCCGGCCACCCGAGCACCCGTGCGAGCGGCGGTACGAGCGTCTTGGCGAGCATCGCGACGCCGACGAAGATGGCCGCCGCGCCGACGCCGATGGCGAGCAGCCGTTCGGTGGTCGAGATCCCGCTGACAAAGAGGCCGATGAGCATCAGCGCGACTGAGCCGCCGATGGTGGTCAGCGCGGCGGCGACGCTGAAGCGGGCGAAGCGCGACGTCGGCAGGACGGCACCTTCGCGCACGGCGGAGATCGGCGGCACGCGCGTGGCGCGGATCGCCGGCCGGAGTGCGGCGAGCAGCGTGATGACGATCCCGACGACGAGGGAAACGACAATCGTGCGCGTCGCAAACACCGTCCCCGCTTGCGGGAGGTCGATCCCGAAGTGGACGAAGAGCCGGTTCAGCCCCTTGGCGAGGCCGAGGCCGAGGAAGAGGCCGCTGACCGAGCCGAGCGCGCCGATGACGAACGCCTCGAGCAGCACCGAGCGCAGTACCTGTCGACGCGTCGCGCCGAGCGTGCGCAGGGTCGCCAGCTCCCGTGTCCGCTGAGCGATGGTGATCGACAACGTGTTCGCGATGACGAAGCTCCCGACGAACAGCGCGACACCGCCGAACGCGAGCAGGAAGTCGTTGATGATCGAGAGGAAGCCGTTCGTGTCCTTCGTCGCCTGGGCCGCCTGCGCCTGCCCCGTGCGCACCTGGGCGTTGACCGGCAGGAGCGGCGAGACCTCGCGCACGAGCTCCGACGGCGAGACCCCGCTCTTCGCGGCGATGTCGATGCCGTCGAGCTTGCCCTCCTTGTGGAAGAGCTTCTGCGCCGTCGGGAAGTCGAAGATCGCCATCGTCGCGCCGCCGAGCGACGCCACACCGCCGATCTTGACCACGCCGGAGACGGTGAACGTCTGCTCCGGCCCGCGTGCGATCACACCGATGGTGTCGCCCGCCTTGTAGTGCTTCTTGCTCGCAGTGTTCGCGTCGATCGCGACCTGGTGCGGGCCGACCGGCCACGTGCCGCTGACGAGCGTGAGCGGGTTGAAGTGCTGGTCGCCGTGCGGGTGCACGCTGAACGCGAGCGGCGGTGCGCCGTGCCCGGAGATCACCTTGCCGTTGCGGCCGACGAGCTGCGCGAAGTCGCTGACTCCGCCCTGCGCCTCAGCGACGCCGGGCTGCTGCTGCACCTTAGGAAGGAGTGACTCCGGGAACGACGGCGGCAGGATGTTGTTGTTCTGGTTGTTTCCGAGCGCGCTCTTCGAGGTGATGACGGCGTCCGTGTTCTTGTAGACGGTCGTGAAGACCGTGCCGAACGCCGCCTTGATCGTGTCCGTCAAGACGTAGGTGCCGCTGATCATTGCGACGCCGAGCACGATGGCGAGCGCGGTCAGGATCGCCCGCAGCTTGCGGCCGAGCAGCCCCTTCAACGCGACGAGCGTCACGAGCTGATCTGGCTCATCACCGCGAGGACGTCCTCGGCGGTGGCGCTGGTGAGCTCCTTGACGATGAGACCGTCCCCGATGAACAGGATGCGGTCGGCGATCGCCGCTGCGCGCGGCTCGTGCGTGACCATCACGATCGTCTGACCGTACGCGTCGACCGAGCTGCGGATGAGCTCGAGGATCTCGCCGCCCGTCTTCGAGTCGAGGTTGCCGGTCGGCTCGTCGGCGAAAAGGATCGTCGGCTTCGTGATGAGCGCCCGCGAGATGGCAACCCGCTGCTGCTCCCCGCCGGAGAGCTCCGAGGGGCGGTGCGAGCGGCGCTTCTGGAGGCCGGTGCGCTCGAGCAGCTCGTCGAGCCACGCCTTCTCCGGCTTCTCGCCCGCGATCGAGAGCGGCAGGACGACGTTCTCCTCCGCGTTCAGCATCGGCAGCAGGTTGAAGAACTGGAAGACGAAGCCGATGTGCTTCCGCCGCAGCTTCGTCAGGTCGCCGTCGCCGAGCGTCGTGATCTCGGTGCCGGAAATCTCGACGGTCCCGCTCGTCGGCTTGTCGAGGCCGGCGAGGATGTGCATGAGCGTCGACTTGCCCGAGCCGGAGGGGCCCATGACGGCGACGAGCTCGCTCGCGCGCACGTCCAGCGAGACGCCGCGAAGCGCGTCGACGGCGGTCTCTCCCTCGCCGTAGCGGCGGGTCAGGTCATGCGCGGCAACGACGACGTCGCCGGCGGAAGGGCGCTGCGGCTGCTGTTGCTCCTGTGTCGCGGACACGCCGTCACGGTATCAGCGGTTTCCGGCGGCTAGAAAGCCCGCGACGACGACTGCATACCCCGCGATGAGCAACCAGCCCTGCCACTTGCGCGTCGTGCCCTTCCACGCGGTTGCGCCTGCGAGCACAACGGCTCCCGCCATCGCTGTGAGCTCCTCCCAGCGGAACGTCAGCGGCAACGCGTGCGCGAACAAGAGTGACAGGATGGATACGGCGGGCGCGACGAGCAGCGCGACCTGCGCGCTCGACGAGATTGCGATCTCGCTCGCGAGCTTCATCTTCCCAGCGCGCGCGATGACGATCGCGCCGCCGTGCTCGGCCGCGTTCCCGACGATCGCGACGATCACCGCTGCGATGAAGAACTCGCTCGCGCCGATCGCAGTGGCGAAGCCCTTGATCGAATGGACGAGGATCTCGCTCACCAGCGCGGTCGCAACTGTCGCCACCGCGAGCACGCCGAGCGCGAACGGCAGCGACCACGCCATGGCGGACGCCTCCGCCCGCTCGAGCCCCGACTGGCGGCGCAGGTTGCGGCCGGTCACGACGAGGTAGAGGACGAGCAGCAGGGCGGCGATCGGAACGGAGACGACGACAGCGGCGTGGCGCTCCGGCGGCCCCGTGTAGCCGAGCGCGACCACCGGGATGAGCACGACGACCGCAATCGCGACGAGCCCGAGCTGGACGAGGAGCGAGCGCCGGTCGATGCGCTTCTCCGGCCCGACCGTCTGAGTCACGCCGAAGACGAGGAGCAGGTTGGAGATGACGCTGCCCGAGAGGGAGCCGCGGACGACCTGCGGCAGGCCGTCGCCGATGGCGAAGAGGGCGATGATCAGCTCCGGCGCATTGCCGAAGCTCGCGTTGAGGAAGCCGCCGACGCCCGGGCCGGTGTGCTCCGCCGCATGCTCGGTCGCTTCACCGATTATCCACGCGAGCGGGATGAGCGCCGCCGCTGCGAGCACGAACATCGTCGCGTTCCCGGGGTGGGCGGCGTAGTGGACGATGATCGTGGCGGGGGCGAGCGCCAGCGACGCCCAGAGGATCCTGCGAGCCACGGCCCGGTAGCGTAGTCGGGGCGGTGCTGGCTGCGGTGCTCTTCGACTGGGGTGACACGCTCATGCGCTGGGCGTGGGAGCCCGAGCTGCTCGGTGCGGGACACGACGCCGGGCTTCGTGCCATCGGCCGCGAGCCGGTGCCCGCGATGACGGAACGCTTCCGCGAGACGTACATCCCGCTTCTGTGGGCGCCCGGGACGCTCGAGGAAGTGGAGTACCCCGGCCTCGTCCGCAAACTCCTCTCGGAGGAGGGGATCGAGGTGACCGGTGAGGAGCTCAACGCCTTCCTCGAGGCCGAGCACGCGGCATGGCAACCGGCCCGAATGCTTGCCTCGACCACGCATGCGCTGCTCGAGGCGCTGCGCGACCGCAGGCTTCGCGTCGGGCTCGTCTCGAACGCGCTCGACCCGCCGCACCTCCTGCATCGCGACCTCGAGCAGATGGGCGTCGCCCAGCGCCTCGATGTCGCCGTCTTTTCGTCGGAGATCGGCTGGCGCAAGCCGCACCCGGCCATTTTCGAGCGGGCGCTCGAGGCCGTCGCCGTCGAGCCGGCGAACACACTTTTCGTCGGCGACACCCTCGCCACCGACATCGCCGGCGCGTCCGCCCTCGGGATGCACACATGCCAGGCGTTGTGGTTCCGGGCCGACGAGGACGAGAGCGTGGCTGACCCCGAGTACCGCGCGTTCACGCAAATGGACGTCCTGACGGCGGTACGCCGGCTCTCGTAAGTCGCGACTCCGCTTGCGCAAGCGGAAAACGCGCGATCTGTCAAGACTTGCGGGATCCGAAATCGAGTCCACACAATGCAGGGAGATGAGCACGCTCACGCTCCGGCCCCAGGACGCGGTGGAGTGCCGCGCATGTGGTGTCCATTGCGACAAGGTGGTGTATCCGTCCGCGTGCGTCGATCGCTCCTGCCCCTTCGTCTACGCGTACGAGGAGCACGGGCACACGTTCATGGGGTGCATGCAGAAGGTGTTCGAGGTGGAGATCGACCTCGACATGCTCCGCGCGGCGGAGGCGCGCCGGACCGGCTTCGGCGCAGTGAAGGCGATGCGACGCCCGTTGCCGATGTGCCAGTCGGAGATCGAGCCCTGCTACGAGCAGCGGACCGGCGAGCTCGGGTGCATCAATCCCGAGTTCAACGAGCTTCCCGCCGGGTCGCCGACGTTCCGCGTCTTCGCGCGCCTTTCCTAGCGAGCTCCTTCGTCTTCCGTACCTCGTTCGCGTCCGGGCCGCGGTTCTCTGGCCCCGGCGTCTCGAGGACGGCCGGCAGCTTCTGCAGCCGCGGATGGCCGAGGAAGACGGCGAGCTTCTCGCCGAGAAGTCCCTCCTCGACGTTCGCGTGCCGGTCGCGGTTCGAGCCGAGTGGTGCGGCCGAGTCGTTCACGTGCAGCGCGCGGAGGCGGTCGAGCCCGATGGTCGCGTCGACCTCGTCGAGGCACACGTCGAGGGCGGCTTGGTCGGTGACGTCGACGCCGGAGACGTACAGATGGCAGGAGTCGAGGCAGATGCCGAGCCGGGGATGGCGGTCGAGCCGCTCGTACAGCGTCGCGAGCTCGGCGACGGAGCGGCCGATCGTCCCGCCGGCGCCGGCGGAGTTCTCCATCAGCAGCCAGGTGTCGCCGGTGGCGAGCTCGAGCACCTGCCGCATCGCGGGAACGACGCGCTCGAGGCCGTGCTCGAAGCCGGAGCCGAGATGTGACCCGACGTGGAAGACGACGGCGTCGGCGCCTATCCCGTTTGCGACCTCCATCGTGTTGCGCAGTGCGGCGACCGACTTCTCGTAGATGTCGTCGTTCGGCGCCGCGAGGTTGCAGAGATAGAGCGCGTGGCAGAGGACGCCGCCCATGTCCGCCTTCGCGCGCTTCTCGCGGAACAGGTCGAAGCTCGCCGGGTCGTGGTTCGTCGGCCGCCACGTCCGCGGGCTCTGCGTGAAGACCTGCATCGAGTCGGCGCCGATCGCGACCGCGCGGTCGATGGCGGTGTGAATCCCTCCGGCCGAGGACACGTGCGCGCCGATCTCCATCGATGCCTACGCTATCCGTGTGACCGTTCGCGTCCGCATGGCACCGAGCCCGACCGGCTTCCTGCACGTCGGAGGCGTGCGAACGTTCCTCTTCAACTGGCTGTTCGCGCGCCACAACGGCGGCAAGAACCTCCTGCGGATCGAGAACACCGACACGACCCGTGAGGTAGCCGAGGCGGTCGACCAGATCAAGGACTCGCTCTCGTGGCTCGGGATCGAGTGGGACGAGGAGCCGACGTTCCAGCTCGACCGGATGGACGAGTGCCGCCGCGCCGCCGAGCGGCTCGTCGCCGACGGCGTCGCCTACGAGGACGAGGGCGCGATTCGCTTCCGTATGCCGGACGAGGGCGCAACGGGCTGGGACGACGCTGTCCGCGGCCGCATCGATGTCCCGAACGACACGATCGAGGATCTCGTCCTCGTCCGCTCCGACGGCAGGCCGACGTACAACTTCGCGTCGCCGATGGAGGACGTGTGGGACGGAATCACGCACGTCATCCGCGGCGACGACCACATCTCGAACACCCCGAAGCAGATCAACATCATTCGCGCAGTCGGCGGCGAGGTGCCGACCTACGCGCACGTCCCGAGCATCTTCGGCGCGGACGGGAAGAAGCTGTCCAAGCGGCACGGCGCCGTCCGCGTGAACGAGTTCCGCGATGCGGGCTACCTCCCCGAGGCGATGGTCAACTTCCTCGCGCTGCTCGGGTGGGCGCCTGACGGCGAGACGACGATCATGAGCCGTGACGAGCTCGTCGAGCGGTTCTCGCTCGAGCGTGTCAGCCCGAGCCCCGCGCAGTTCGACTACGCGAAGCTCGACTGGATGAACGGCGTGTACCTGCGCGCGCTGCCCCCGGACGAGTTCGCGCACCGCCTCCTGCTGTGGCTCGGCGAGAACGGCTACGACTGGGACGCGGAGCGCGTGCGCAAGGCCGGCCCGCTCGTGCAGGAGAAGATCGCGAAGCTCGGAGACTTCCCGGCGTTCGCCGGCTTCCTGTTCGAGGACGTCGACGCCTCAGTCGACGGCAGCGTCGAAGTGGTCGCGGCCGCCCGAGACGCACTCGCGCAGGTGGAGCCCTTCACGGCGGACGCGATCGAGGCGGCGCTCCGCGGCGTGCTCGACCGGCTCGGCCTCAAGCCGCGCCAGGGATTCCAGCCGATCCGCGTCGCCGTCACCGGCTCCACGGTCTCACCGGGCCTGTTCGAAAGCATCGAGCTGCTCGGTCGCGAGACGACGCTCGAGCGCCTCAGTGCCGCCGGGAAGTAGGCAGCGGGCGCGGCCGCGCGAGCGGATCGAGCGCACGCTGGAACACCCGCCAGGCGTACCGCCGATAGTGCGGCGTCGGCTCCGGCAGGTCGTGTCCGATGACCCAGTTCTCCCGGTTTCCGGGTATCGGGCGGTTGCCCGTTCCCGCCTGCATGACCACAGGTGAAACGGGTCGCTCGCCAGCCGGGGTACGGGATATGTTCCGTCGGTGGAGCGCCCCGTCGTGCTCGTCGTGGACGACGAGCCCTCGATCCGGCTGCTCTGCCGGATCAACCTCGAGCTCGAGGGCTTCGACGTCCTCGAGGCCGGAACCCTAGCCGAGGCGCGTGCGGCGGTCGCATCGCGGGATCTGAGCGTCGTCCTCCTCGATCTGAAGATCGGGAACGAGACCGGCGGCGACCTGCTGAACGAGTTGCGGACGCGTACGCCGCCCGTGCCGGTCGCGTTCGTCACCGGGTCGGCCGAGATCGGCCCCCGCGTCGACCAGCTCGCCGACGCATACCTGCGCAAGCCGTTCACGATCGAGGATCTGCTCTCGACCGTCCGCCGGCTGGCCGCCCGGTAACCTCCGACTCCATGTCGACCACCGCCGTTCGCACTCCTGCCGAGTACGAATCGCGCCTGCGGGCGTATTTCGTCGAGCGCGCCGAGGAAGGCCGCGCAGTTCGCGTCGGCGAGAAGGACGTCTCGGAGCAGGCGGCCATCATCGCCCGCTACGCCGACCTCTTCTCCGACGCGCAGATCGCTGCGCTGCGCGAGGCGGAAGACGCCGCGTCCGGCGACGAGCGCGAACGGCTGTACCGCCTGCGCAAGACCTGCGAGGGCGGCCTTATCTCCGCTGCGCTCGCGGACAAGCAGGACGCGCTCGAGAACGCGCTCATCGGCGCGCGCGTCACGTTCAAGGGCGAGGAGATGCCGCTGCGCGCCGCGCAGGCGCGGCTTGCCGTGCTCGACTCGTATTCCGACCGCGACGAGCTCGGGAACCTCGAGCGCACGGAGTCGGCGAAGCTCAACGCGGACCGGCTCGAGCTGCTCACTGCCGCCGAGGAGCTGGAGGCGGACGTCACCGGCGAGCCGGACCCGATCGCGCGCACCGAGGAAGAGAAGGCGATATCGCTCCGAGACCTGGAGCGCGTGCTCGCCGCCGCGTCGGAGGCGACGACGGAGCTGTACGGCCTGTTGCGCGACCGTTGGTTCGACCGCATCCTCGGCCCCGAGCGTGATGCGCAGCCGACGAGCGGGCAGGTGGCGTACCTCCGCCGGCTCTCGCCGCTCGAGTCGACGTACACGAAGGACGGCGCGGTCGAGATCTGCCTCGCGACGATCTCCGCGCTCGGCTTCGACCTCACTGCGATCCCGAACATCCGCCTCGACCTCGAGGACCGGCCGCAGAAGAATCCGCGCGCCTGCGTCATCGCGTCCGATCCGCCCGAGGTCGTGCACCTGATCACGCGCGCGCAAGGCGGCCTCGCCGACTACCAGGCGTTCATGCACGAGGCCGGGCACGCGCTCCACTACGCCAGCGTCGACCCGCGGCTGCCGTTCACGTTCCGCGCGATCTCACGTGACCACGCGCTGACGGAGATCTACTCGTACATCTTCGAGGCGGTCACGCGCGAGCCGGGCTGGCATGCCCAGTACTTCGGCCTCTCCGATGCGCAGGCGGCGGAGAACGCCGAGGCGACGCTGTTCCTCGAGGCGCTGCTCTATCGCCGATACACGGCGAAGCTGCAGTACGAGCTCGGCTTCTGGGAGAACTTCGACGGGGAGCGCGGCACGTCGCCGCGGAACTACTCGCAACTGCTGACGGACGCGAGCGGCGTGCGCTACGACCCGCGCAACTATCTCTCGGACATGGATGGCGGCTTCTACTCCGCCGACTACCTGCGCGCGTGGATCCGCTCCGCGCAGTTGCGCGCCTATCTCGTCCGCGAGGTCGGTGAGGACTGGTGGCGGAGCGAGAAGACCGGCGACATCTTCCGCGGGCTGTTCGCGGAGGGGACGAAGCCGTCGAGCGAGGAGATCGCGGGCCGGCTCGGATTCGAGCCGCTCGACACGGGCCCGCTCGTCTCCGACCTGTCCGGCCTCAGCTAGTAGCCGCCTGGCGCTGCGCGAGCAGCGTGTGAATCTCCTGCGTGAGCTTCGCGACCTGCTCGGTCAGGTCTTTGTCCTGCTGCGTCAGCTCGGTGTTCATCTTCAGGAGCGCGAGCACGTCCTTCGTCTCGCGGTCCATCGCGTGCTCGATCCGGTTGTGTCGTGTTTCCGCTTTCTCCGAGAGGATCTTGTCGCGGTCGGCCTCCCGCGTCTGCGCGAGGAGGATGAGCGGCGCCGCGTACGCCGCCTGCGTCGAGAAGATGAGGTTGAGCAGGATGAACGGCCGTGCGTCCCAGTGGTGGAAGAACGCGAACGAGTTGAGGACGATCCAGAGCGCGACGACGATCGTCTGGCCGACGATGTACTGCGGCGTCCCGAAGAAGCGCGCGGTCTTCTCCGCGAAGCGGCCGAACGTGTCGTCGCCGAATGCGCTGTATCGGTGATGGTGGACGGCAGGCTCGGTCGCCACGGCGAAGACGCTAGTGCGTGCCCCGGACGTGCTCAGGCGGCGTTGCGCCACGCAGCGCGCAGGCGGTCGCGGTAGCCGATCCAGAGGATCGCTGCGACGA
>WNFR01001728.1_pt1 | contig 22809 bp, 17 predicted proteins | sample 5400221 | NCBI WGS metagenome assembly WNFR01 (sample SAMN13153357, study PRJNA577476) | soil metagenome | isolation source: 40 cm soil under Madrone tree | place: USA:California | collected 2016-06-14 | reverse complement strand
CTGCCGCACCGTCATCCAGGGAAAGATCGAATCGCCCTGGAACACCATCGAATTGTCGGGGCGGTTCGAGCCTGCCGGGACGTCGATCTCGATCGTGCCCGAGGTCGCGGTCTCGAGCCCGGCGAGGATGCGCAGCAGCGTCGTCTTGCCGCACCCGGACGGACCGACGATCATGAAGAACTCGCCGGGCGCGATGTCGAGCGACACGTGGTCGACCGCAACGAGGCTTCCGAACGACTTGACGAGGTCGCGAATTCGGATGGCGGGCCGCGCCGACGCGCTGGCGCTTGCCACCGGGCGAAGATTCACGGCTGCTGTCGACATACGCGATCCTGGGTTTGACCGGGATCGATATTGCCGGGAATCTTCCGCTCCCACAACAATGGTGGATCGTGCGACGGGGGGCGCCCGCCCCCATGATGGGCGGGGACAAAGTATGAGCGCTATTGGGTATCCGTGTCCGGGACGGTCCGCTCATCGCCCGGTGGCCATATGACGAGCATGACCGCCGGAAAGTCAGGCGTCGTCGGATCGGGCTTCGGCGCGCCGCGACCGCGGGTCGACGATCCGGCGCCTGGCCCCTTGGATGAACGTCACGACATTGGACAGCATGTCGGGCCGTTCAGCCATCAACGTCGCCCATAGCGCGTCTTGCTTGGCGTCCGAGCCGGCGTCACTCAAGGTGACAAACCGGCGGCGCGCGAGTTTTCTTGCGCCGCGGTCTGCTTGGCTCTCGATCCGGGCTTCTGAACGCCGCAACAGCCGACTCATACGAAATTTCATGCCCTGTCTGAACATCCGCTACCGAAAGAACCGGGATCCTGCGATTCGGTTGCACGGAAAATTCAGCCGTCACCGCGAGCGCGTGTGGTGGATGACCGATGCTCAATAATTGGGCGGGCAAAGCCTTCCGGGGCACGCCGCGCGGCAGGCCGATGGGGCGGGTTGTCCGGCTTGCGGGCGGTGATCAGTCTCGGAAGATGGGCGCGCGACGTAGCGTCGCGCGCCCGAGCGGGCAGGCCGAATAGCCCGGCGCCGCCGCGGGCCCGGCAAGCTCACGCCTGCCGGCAGGCCTGCCAGACTTTCTCCGGCGTCGCTGGCATGTCCATGTGGGCGGCGGCCGGAACCGCATCCGCGATGGCATTCATGACGGCGGCGAGCGAGGCGGTGGTGCCGGCTTCGCCGGCGCCCTTGACGCCGAGCGGATTGGTGGTGGCCGGCACGATCACGTCGCCGATCCGGAAGGCCGGCATGTCGGTCGCGCGCGGCATGCAGTAGTCCATGAAGGAGCCGCTCACCAGCTGCCCGTTGGTCGGGTCGTAGACCACCGCCTCGAACAGCGCCTGGCCGAGGCCCTGCGCGACCGCGCCGTGCATCTGCCCTTCGATCAGGGTGTGGTCGATGATGTTGCCGGCGTCGTCCACCGCCGTATAGGTCACCACCTCGCTGTGGCCGGTCGCCGGGTCGACCTCGACCTCGGCAAGATGGCAGCCGTTCGGAAAGGTCTGCGGCGTGTCGACCGTCTCCTTGGTGTCGAGGCTTTCCGCAATGTCGCCGCGCTGGGCGCGCGCGGCCGCCTCGCGGGCGAGCTCGAACAGCCCGACCTTGCGGTCGGTGCCCGTGACCACGAAGGCGCCGTCGCGATAGACGATGTCCTGCTCGCCCGCCTCGAGAACCTGCGCCGCGATCTTCCGGCCCTTCTCGATCAGCACCGCGACGGTGCGCACCAGCGCGGCGCCCGCCGTCATGGTCGAGCGCGAGCCGACCGAGGCGCCGTTGCCGACGCCCAGCGCGGTATCGCCCTGGCGCACGAACACCTGATCGGCCGGAATGCCGAGCCGCTCGGCGGCGAGCCGCCGGTAGACGGTGGCGTGGCCCTGGCCGGTCGAATGCACCCCGAGAACGACCATCAGCTTATTGTCGGCGGTGAAATTGAGCGCGGCGCTTTCGGTCGGCGTGCCGCCCGCATGCTCGAGCAGGCAGGAGATGCCGAGGCCGCGCAGCTTGCCGCGCTTGGCCGCCTCGCGCTTGCGCTTGCCGAAGCCGTCGAAATCCGCGAGCCCGATCGCCTTGTCGAACACCGCCGGGAAATCGCCGCTGTCATAGGTGGTGCCGACCGCAGTCTTGAACGGGATCGCGCTCGGCGGGATGAGGTTGCGGCGGCGGATCCTGTCGCGGCCGATGCTGGTGATGCGCGCCGCCTCGTCGACCAGCCGTTCGAGGATGTAGTTTGCCTCCGGCCGGCCGGCGCCGCGGAACGGCGCCGTCGGGATCGTGTTGGTGAAGGCGCAGCGCACCTGGATGTCGAGCAGCGGAATGCGGTACATCGCCGGATAGCAGCGCGCGAAATTGTTGGTCGCCAGATGCGCCGCGACGGCGCCCACGTAAGCTCCGAGATTCACCAGGTTGCGCACGCGCAGCGCCAGGAACCTGCCCTTGTCGTCAATCGCGAGCTCGCCTTCGGTCAGCATGTCGCGCGCCTGGTTGTCGGACAGGCACGCTTCCGCGCGCGTCGACATCCAGTGCACCGGCCGGCCGGTCGTCTTGGCGGCGATCAGCAGCGCCGGATATTCCGGATAGGGCCCGGTCTTGAGCCCGAAGGCGCCGCCGACATCCTCGGAGATCACGCGCAGCTGCTCGCGCTTGAGGCCCATGACCGGGAGCAGTCCGTCGCGCAGCACGCCGGCGCTCTGCGAGCAGCTGCGCAGCGTGTAGGTGCCGCTCGCCGCGTCGTAGCTCGCGGTGGCGCCGCGCGTCTCCATGGTGGCCGGGAAGATGCGCTGGTTGAACTGCGTGAGCTTCGCCACGTGGGCGGCCGATTTGATGATCTCGTCGATCTCGCGCGCATTGGCGTCCGGGTCCTTGGCGAGCCCGGCCCAGTCGAGCGCGATATTGCCGGGCGCCTCCGGCCAGAGCTGCGTCGCGCCCGGCTTGACGGCCGCGGTTGCGTCGACGACGGGATCGAGCTCCTCATAATCGACCACGACCTTCTCGCCCGCGTCTTGCGCGTCGGCGGCCGAGTTCGCCACCACCAGGGCGACCGCCTGGCCGACATGCATGACGCGGTCCTCGGCCAGCGCCGGGCGCATCGGAAGCACCAGCTTGGCGCCGCCGCGCCCCGTCATGGGGGGATGCGCCGACACGTTGCCGACGCCGGCCGCCTTCATGTCGGCGCCGGTGAACACCGCGATGACGCCGCGCTCCTTGCGGGCCGCGTCGGTGTCGATCTTGACGATGCGCGCAAAGGCGTGCGGCGAGCGCACGAAGAACCCATGGACACGGCCTTGCGGCTCGGCGTCGTCGACGAAGCGGCCGCGGCCGCGCACCAGCGGGTCGTCCTCGACACGGATGGTCGCGTGATGGTGGGCGGTTTGCGTGTCCATGGGGGGTGGTTCCGTGTGCGAGCGAGGCTTTCACTGCTCCCGCGCTTGTCTGCCGAAGCGCAAAGCGCGTAGGCGGACGCGGGGGAACGGGAGAACGCTGGGGTTTAGCGGATCATGCCGGACCGCCGCAACGACGAAATCATCGCCGAATCGAGCAGGTATTTGTAGCTCAGCTCGGGGTCGGCGGCGGTCTTGCGGATCTGGTCGAGATTGCGCCGGCGCACCTCCGGGTCGCGCTCCTCCAGGAGCTTCTTGTTGCGCTCGGTGATCGCATGGATGGCGGTGATCGCCTCCGGGCGGCGCTGCGGCTCGTAGCCGTCCAGGATGGCGGCGTCGGCCGCGCCCTTCCACCAGGCGGCCAGCCGGTCGGTGAGGCTGATCACGTCGTGCAGCCCGCCATTGAGGCCCATGCCGCCCAGCGGATTGTTGAGGTGGGCGGCGTCGCCCGCAAGGAACACCCGGCCCCGCCGGTAGGTGTCGGCCACGCGCTGATGCACCCGGTAGATCGCCCGCACCACGATCTCGTAAGGGGAGGGCCGCGGATGGATCGACTGCAGGCTCGACTGCAGGCCCTGCTCCGACACCGCGTCGTCGGGCGCCACTTCGGGCGTGACCGGCAGCAGGATGCGCCACATGTCCGGGATCTGCAGCAGCATGAACCAGCGCACCGGATCGGCCGTGTAGTTGACCGACGCGATGTCGGGCATGTGGGCGCGGAAATCGAAGGTGGTCCCGGCGATCAGGAAATGCTCCGGGTAGGTGAAGCCCGGGAATCCAATATCCATCAGCTTGCGTACGGTGCTGCGCCCGCCGTCGCAGCCGATCACGATATCGCCGCGCACCAGCACGCGCTCGCCTTGGTGGTCGGCCTCGACCACGACCTCGTCGTCGGTCTGATGGATGGCCATGACCTCGTGGCCGAAGCGCAGGTCGATGCCCGGCACCTTTGCGAGCTCGCGATACACCCAGCCCACCAGCTTGAACTGCTCGCATTGCAGCCGGTAGGGATGCCGGGTCTCGGCCTTCAGCCGAGTCACGTCGAATTCCGCGACCTTGCCGGTCTCGCGGTCGCGGATCTGCACGGTCGGGCAGATCAGCCCCATCCCGACCAGCGCCGCCGCGATGCCCGACGCTTCCAGCAGGTCGAGGGTCGGCGGATGGAAGGTGGAGGCGCGGTAGTCGAGCACGACGTCGGTCGCGCGCTCGATCATGGTCACCGGGATGCCCGCGCGCGCCAGCAACAGGGCAGCGACCGATCCGACCGGTCCGCCGCCCGCCACGATGACCCGGTCGTGTTTGCGCTGCATGAGAATCCCGATGGTCATGCCGGCGCTCGCCGCGGGCATCACGTCGAGACAATCGTATTTGTTTCGACTAAACAAGGTCATCGGTCGTGCACGGGAGCCCCGACAGTCGATGGATGATAGACCCAAGGGGGCGCGCGCCCCCTTCATCGGCCGGCCGATGCCGCGCCTGGAAGACCGGCGGCTGATCACCGGCCAGGGGCGCTATACCGACGATTTCTCCTATCCGGGCGAGCTCCACGCCGCCTTCGTGCGCTCGCCGCATCCGCATGCCCGCCTGCTCGGCATCGATGCGGCGCCGGCGCGCCGGACGCCCGGCGTGCTCGCGGTGCTCACGGCGGAGGATTATGCGGCGACGGGCGGCCGCGGCATCGGGCATTTCGCGGTGCCGGCCGACGCGCATGACGTCAAGAAGCCGTTCACCCACGAATGGAGCGGTCCGCCACCCTTCGAGACGGCGCAACTCCCGCTCGCGTCCGGCAAGGTGCGCTTTGTCGGCGAGCCGGTCGCCATGGTGGTGGCGCAAAGCGCCGCGCTCGCGCGCGAGGCGGCCGAGCGCGTCGCGGTCCGCTACGAGGCGCTGCCCGCCGTGACGGACGTGCGCGCCGCGATCGCGCCGGGCGCGCCGCTCGTGCACGACGCCGCGCCGCGCAATCTCGCGCTCGATATCAGCATCGGGGACGCCGACGCCGTCGCGGCCGCCTTCGCGCGGGCGCACATGGTCATCGAGCACCGGTTTCGCAGCCAGCGCATCGTCAACGCCCAGATGGAGCCGCGCGGCGCGCTCGGCCTCTATGATGAGGCGAGCGGCCTCATCACGGTGGTGTCGGGCAATCAGAGCGCCGTGAAGCTCAAGAATACCCTCGCCGATTGCCTGGGAGTCGAGCGCGAGAAAATCCGCGCCATCACGCCCGATGTGGGCGGCGGCTTCGGGCTGCGCATGAATGTCCATCCCGAGCAGGTGATGGTCGCGGTCGCGGCGCGCGCCCTCAAGCGTCCGACCAAATGGCTGGGCGAGCGCTGCGAATGTTTCTTGAGCGATTTCCAGGGGCGCGACCTGGTGACCGATGCGCGGCTCGCGCTCGATGCGCAGGGCCGCATCCTGGCGATGGCGGTCGAGCATATCGGTGGGCTCGGCGCCTATCCGGTATCCTATGTGTGGCTGAGCAATGCCTACCGGGTGATGCCGACCGTCTACGACGTGCCGCTCGCGCGCCTCGGGTTGCGCGGCGTCCTCACCAACACGGCGCCGACCGCGCCGTTCCGCGGCGCCGGCCGGCCCGAGGCCACCCTGGTGATCGAGCGCCTGCTCGACATCGCGGCGCGCCGGCTCGGCCTCGAGCGCGCCGAGATCCGCCGGCGCAATCTCGTCCGCCGCAAGCAGCTTCCCTATCGTTCGGTCACCGGGCTCACCTACGACAGCGGCGATTTTCGCGGCAACATGGCGCGCGCGCTCGAGCTCGCGGGCTGGAAGGAGTTTCCCGCCCGCCGCCGCGCCGCCCGCAAGCGCGGGCGGCTCGCCGGAATCGGGATCTCAAACTATGTCGAATCGCCGGTCGGCATGCCGGCCGAATATGTCCGCCTCACCGTTGAGGCCGGCGGCACGGTCGAGGTGGTGGCGGGAACGCAGTCGACCGGGCAAGGCCACGAGACATCCTTCGCCCAGGTGGTCGCCGATCAGCTCGGCGTGACGCCCGAGCAGGTGCGACTGGTCACGGGCGACACGCGGATCGTGCCCAACGGCGGCGGCACCCATTCGGACCGTTCCATGCGGCTCGCCGGGACGCTGCTGGTCAAGACTTCCGAGCGCATCGTCGCGCAGGCGCGCGCCGTCTTCGCGGCGCTGGTCGGCGTGCCCTCCGGCGACGTCGCCTTCGACGACGGTTTTTTCCACGCGCCGCAATCCAATCGCCGGCTCGATATCTTCGACATCGCGCGCGCGACGGAGAACGAGCCCGCGCTCGCGCCCGACCTGCGCCAGCCGCTCGCCAGCGAGGAGAATTTCTTCGGGCGCATCCCGGCTTATCCGACCGGCTGCGCGGTCTGCGAGGTCGAGGTCGACCCCGACACCGGCGAGGTCGCGCTCACGCGCTATGCCTCGGTCGACGACGCCGGCCGCGCCATCAACCCGCTCATCCTGCATGGGCAGGTGCATGGCGGCATCGTGCAGGGCGCCGGCCAGGCCCTGATGGAGACCACCGCGCATGACGCCGCCGGCCAGGTGCTGAGCGGAAGCTTCATGGATTACAGCCTGCCGCGCGCCGCCACGATGCCGAGCTTCGCGGTCGAGCTCGCCGAGGACCCGACCTCGGGCAATCCGCTCAAGGTCAAGGGCGGCGGCGAGGCCGGCATCACGCCGGCGCTCGCCGTCATCTCCAACGCGATCGTCGATGCGCTGTCGGTCTACGGCATCGAGCACATCGAGATGCCGGCGACGGCACCCAGCGTCTGGGCCGCGATCCGGGCGGCGAAGCGGACCAAGCCATGATCGAACGCGCGCTCGGGCTCGGCGTCATCGGCCTCGGCATGGCGGGCGCCGTGATGGTGCGCGCCGCGGCGCGCCATCCCGGTGTCGTGCTGCGCGCGGCCGCCGATCCGCAGGCCGCGCCGCGCGAAGCCTTCGGGCGCGACCACAACGCCAAGACCTATGCGGATGCGCGCGCGCTCGCCGAGGATCCGGCGGTCGAGGTGGTCTATATCGCGACGCCGCATCAATTCCATGCCGAACACGCCATATTGGCGGCCAAGCACGGCAAGCATGTGATCCTGGAAAAGCCGATCGCCCTCACGCTCGCCGACTGCGACCGCATCATCGCGGCGGTCGAACGCGCCGGCGTTCATCTGATCGTCGGCCACACCCATGCGTTCGATCCGGCGGTGCGCCAGATGCGCGGCCTGATCGCGTCGGGCGAGCTGGGCGCGCTCGGCATGGTGGCGTCGTGGAACTACACCAATTTCCTTTATCGCCCGCGCCGGTCCGAGGAGCTCGATACGTCGAAAGGCGGCGGCATCCTGTTCAACCAGGTGCCCCATCAGATCGACACCGTGCGCCTCCTCGGCGGGGGCCTGGTGAAAAGCGTGCGCGCCCAGGTCGGCGTGCTCGATCCGGCGCGTCCCACCGAGGGCAACTGCACGGCCTTCCTGGAGTTCGAGAGCGGCGTCGCGGCCTCGCTGGTCTATGCCGGCTACGACTTTTTCGATTCCGACGAGCTGCATTTCTGGGTGTCGGAGCGCGGCGCCGCTAAACAGCCGGCGCATGGCGCGGCGCGCCGCGCGCTTGCCGAGCACAAGGACGCCGAGAGCGCGCTGCGCACCACCAGCTTCGCCTATGGGAGCACGGATTCGGGCGAGCCGCCGCATCAGCCGCATTTCGGCCTCACGATCGCCACCTGCGCGCGCGGCGAGCTGCGCGCCTCGGCGGACGGCGTGTTCGTCTATGGCGAGACCGGCAAGCGCGAGATCGCGCTGCCGGGCGGCGGCAGATATTCCGGGCGCCACACCGTGCTCGATGACATGCGCGACGCAATCGTGTCGGGCCGCAAGCCGACGCACGATGCCCGCTGGGGCAAAGCGACGCTGGAGGTCGCGCTCGCGGTCCAGCGCTCGGCGCACGAGCGGCGGGAAATAACGCTGGCGCATCAGGTAGCGGTGCCGGCGGCGAGTTGACGCAGGGCACGACAGCGCGGCGGTGCCCGGCTTGCGTCGGTGCCTCATCGATTTTGGAAACCAAGATGCTCATGCTACGTTGAGTCAGGCGGGCGATTGATGAAATGAGGCATCCCATGAAATCCCTTACACTCACCCTCTCAACCGCCGCCCTGATCGCACTCGTGGCTGTTCCGGCGCTGGCGGCCCCGCGGCATCACGCGCGCCACTATTATGGCGGCGCTCACGCCTACGGCTATTACCGTCCGTTCAACGCCGGCGGCGCCACGTCGCCGGGGCCGATCTACCGGCAGGGCCGCTATCTCGGCACGGATCCCGATCCGAATGTCCGCGCCGAGATCGCCCGCGATCCGTATTTCGCGCGTCGATAGGATTTTTTCCAAGCAGCATCATGCCCGCGCTCGTCGCGCGGCGCATGATGCTTGAATCGCTCGCGTTACTTCGCGGCGGTCTTCTTCGTGTAGGGCCCGAGCGACTCGGCCGCCCATTTGGCGAAGCTGAGATCGACGATCTGATCGACCGTCACGGAGCCGTCGATCTGCTTGGTGTCCTTGAAGAACTGCCAGGCGTCCTTGAGCGCAGTGACATTCACCTGCCCGTCGGGATCGAAATACTGCGAGGTGATCGACCGGTGCACCGCCGGGTCCTTGATGAAGGAATATTCGGTCAGGATCGCCACGATGTCGTCGGCGCCCGGGCCGACGAGATGGCCGTGCAGCAGGGCGTCGTTGCAGTCGCGCGCCGCGCGAATGAGCGCGCGCATGAACTTGCGCGCCTGCTCGGGCCGCTCCTTGGCGAATTTCTCGCTATAGAAGGTCACGGCGGTCTGGAAGTTCGGATAGATCTCGTCGATGCCGGCGAAGCGCACGGCCGTGCCCGACTTCACGATCGTGCTGATGGTGGGCTCGACCGTGAGGCTCGCGTCGATGCCCCCGTTGGCGTAGGCCGCGACGTGCTGGGGGAAGCCGAGATAGACCGGGTCGACGTCCGCGATGGTGAGGCCGCCCTTGCGCAGCGCGTAGTCGACCAGGAAACTCTCGCTGTTGCCCGCGGCCGAGACCGCGACCTTCATGCCCTTGAGATCGCCGAGCGACTTCACCTTGTGGCTGTCGATCAGGTCCTTGCGCACCATGATGGCCTGGAAGCCATGCTCGGGCGCGTTCTTCGCCTTGTCGGCGACGACCCGCAGTCCCACGTCGCGCTTGACCGCATTGTAGAGCGCCGCCGATGTCGCGCCGCTCGCCACGTCGAGCTCGCCGGTGCCGAGCGGCGCCATCATCTTGGCGGCGGAATCGAAGCGGATGAAATTGACGTCGAGACCCTCGGCCTTGAAGTAGCCGCGCTTGTCGGCAACGAAGAAGGGCACGTCGCTCGACGCGTTGGTCAGGCCGACATTGAGCTTCTGGGCGTGACCGGGGCCGGCGAGCGCCGCGATCACGGCGGTGGCGGATACGAGGACTTTCCAAAACGACGGCATTCGCTGCTCCCGCGTTGTGCACGGGCGGCGAAACGCCCGCTGGACGCGGCAAGCCTAGCACAGTGGACGGCATGGCGTGCTGCGGTATAACTGCGCAAGAACCACCCGTTTGCTGCGCTTGCCGCCGACAGGAGCAGGCCCGATGGATGACCGCCCCAACCGCCCGACCGCCGGAAACGGCCACCGCATGGTGGTCGAGAACCGGGACGACATGTCGTTCCAGGTCAAGCGCGAGGTGTTCGTTTCGCGCGACATACTGGAGCGCGAGCAGCAAGCGCTGTTCGACCATTGCTGGATCTATGTCGGTCATGCCTCCGAGCTCAAGAGCCCGGGCGAATTCCGCACCCGCTGGGTCGCCGGCCGGCCGGTCATCTTCTGTCGCGACCGCGAAGGCAACATCCGCTGCCTGATCAATTCCTGCCGCCACCGCGGCGCCACCGTGTGCCGCGAGCGCGAGGGCACGGCTCGCAACTTCTACTGCATGTATCATGGCTGGACCTACGGGCTCGACGGCGCGTTGCGCAACGTGCCGGGCGAGGAGGCCTACCCGCCGCGATTCGACAAGACCAAGATGGGCCTGGTGGCGGCGCCGCGGCTCGAGAGCTATCGCGACTTCTGGTTCGTCAATTTCGACCGCGACGCCGTCGATCTCGTCACCTATCTGGCGGGCGCCAAGGACTATATCGATCTGGTGGTCGACCAGTCGCCATCGGGCCGCATGGAGATCATTTCGGGCACTCAGGAATACGACATCAAGGCGAACTGGAAGCTGCTGGTCGAGAACAGCGTCGACGACTATCACCTGGTCGCCACGCATGCGACCTGGCTCAACTACATGCGCAATTCCGGCGTCAACATCGCGCCGCCCAAGGGTTCGGGCCTGCTGCTGCCCACCAAGGGCCTGGGCAAGGATTTGGGCAACGGGCATCTCACCACCGACAATCCGAATTATCGCGGCCGGCCGGTGGCGCGCTGGATCTCGGTTTTCGGCGAGGAAGCCAAGGCCGACATCGACGCGATCCGCGCCGAGCTCGTCGCGCGGCTGGGCGAGGCGCGCGCCGCGCGCGTCGCCGACACCAACCGCAACCTGGTGGTCTTCCCCAATCTGGTGATCAACGACGGCTCGTCGGTCACGGTGCGCAACTTCTATCCGGTCTCGCCCGACCTGATGCATGTCACCGCCTGGGCGCTCGGGCCGGTCGAGGAGACCGAGGCGCAGCGCGCCCGCAGGCTTCATGCCTTCCTCACCTTCTACGGGCCGGGCGGCTTTGCGACGCCCGACGACGTCGCGGCGCTCGAAGCCGTGCAGCAGGGTTTTGCGGCCTGGCGCGACGTGCAGTGGAACGACCTCTCGCGCGGCATGGCGCGCAACGACGACCAGCTCGACACCGACGAGGGGCATCTGCGCGTCTTCTGGCGGCGCTGGAGCGAGCTGATGGAGACCGCCGCGTGAACACCCCCATGACCAATGCGGTGTCGCGCGCCGAGGTCGAGGACCTGCTCTACCACGAGGCCGACCTGCTCGACTCCTGGAAGCTCGACGACTGGCTCGCGCTCATGACCGACGACGCGACCTATTACGTTCCGCCCAACGACAAGCCCGACGCCGATCACAGATTCACGCTGTTCACCGTCGCGGACGACATCGTGCGGTTGCGTGAAAGAATCATCCGGCTCAAGGATCCGAACTGCCACGCCGAATTTCCGCCCTCGCGCACGCGCCGGCTGATCTCCAATGTCCGGGTCACCGGGGTGGAAGGCGACACCATCTCGGTGACGGCGAATTTCGTGATCTACCGCCACCGTCGCGGCGGCCAGCGCCAGGAATTCGTCGGCCGCTACCGCCACAAGCTCCGCCGCCACGGCGGCATGCTGAAGATCGCCGAGCGCCGCGCGATCCTCGACGCCGAGGAACTCGGCGCGCTCGGTTCGGTGAGCTTTATTTTGTAGCCGTATTTTCTTCGGCGTCATCGCCCGCGAAAGCGGGCGATCCAGTAAACGCCGGCGCTCGTGAACGGCAACGATCGTGCCCAACGCAATTTCAATGAGTACTGGATCGTCCGCTTGCGCGGACGATGACGCTCAAGGCAACCTTACAACGGCGTCCTGAACCGCTTGTACAGATCCTGCACGCCGGCGAGCGCCTGGTTGGTCATCGGCAGGTCGATCGGCTCGCCGGTCTCGGCCGAGAGGTCGGCCGCCAGATAGCACTCCATCACGGCGCGCGCGCCTGCGGGCGACACCATCGGGGCGCGGTCCATGATCACGCATTCGAGGAAGTGCAGGGTCTCCGGTCCCATCTGGCCCGCGAACACGTGGTCGACCTGCTCGCCCGGCATGGTCGACATCGGAAAGCGCGTGCCCTCCGACACGGTATTGAGCCAGTTGTCGCGCTGGGTGTCGTCGAGGAACAACGAGCCCTCGGTGCCGGTGATCTCGATCCAGGTCGCGCAATAGTTCGGATAGCTCGGCGGCAGGTTCCAGCCGCCGCCGACCGCCACCAGCACGCCGTTGTCCATGGTCACGGTCGACCACATGATGTCGTAGGAGCCGTTGACCGGCTTCATGAAGCCGTAGGCGCCTTGCGAGTAAACCCGTATGGGCTTCGCCGGCTCGAGCAGCCAGAAGACGAAATCGAGATCGTGGGTCGATTCCATCGCGGCGGGCGACAGCCGCGTGCGGCCCGCGATCTTCTTGCCGAGGCTGCGCGACAGATGCCGGCTCACCATCACGGAGACCGGTTTTCCGAGCGTTCCGTCGGTGATCTTCTTCTTGGCGTAGGCGACCTTGGTGTTGAAGCGCTGCGAATAGCCGATGGTGAATTTCACGCCGCTGCGCTTGGCGGTCTGGATCAGCTCATCCGCCTCGAACAGCTCCATGGCGATCGGCTTTTCCAGGAGCACGTGCTTGCCGGCGCGCAGGCAGTCGCGCGCGATCGGGAAATGCGTATTCTCGGGCGTCGTGCAGATATAGACGACCTTGACGTCGGGGTTCTTGACGATGTCCTGGTGGTCGAGCGTCGCCGTCGCCGGATTGGTAAGCGCCTTGATCTCGGCCAGCCGTTCGGGGCGGATCTCGCAGATGTGCAATTTCGCGCACAGGGCCGAGCGCGCCAGGGTCTCGGCACGGATGCCGCCGCACCAGCCGGTCCCGATCACGGCGCATTCGAGTGCTTGCACGGGGTGCTCTCCTGAGTTCTCCCAGCCGCCGTCATTGCGAGCGAAGCGAAGCAATCTCGATGTCGTCGGCAGGAGATTGCTTCGGCGTGCCTTGCACGCCTCGCAATGACGAGGAGGGATGCCCGGCACAAGGCCGGGCATGACGGATCATTGATGCGCAGCCGTATATCGACGATTGGCGGCAAAGAAAAGGGCCGGGCGCTTGGCGCCCGGCCCCGGCTCAATCGCAACTGCGGTCAGGCGAAGGCCGCCTTGACGTGGGCGGGCGAGAACGGCACGCGGCGGATGCGAACCCCGGTGGCGTCGAAGATCGCGTTGGCGATCGCGGCCGACAGCGGCCGCATCGACGGCTCGCCCGCGCCGGTCGGCGGCAGCTCCGGGTGGTTGATCAGCACGACGTCGACCTGCTCCGGCGTCTCGGTGATGTCGAGGATCGGGTAGGTCAGCCAGTCGACCGTGGTGACGCTCTTGTTGTCGAACTTCACCTCTTCCCACAGCGTGCGGCTCACCCCCTGGACGATGTTGCCCTCGATCGCGTGGCTGAGGCCGTCCGGGTTGATGATCTGTCCGCAGTCATGCGCGACCACGAACTTGCGCGCGAAGATCTTGCCGCTGGAACGGTCGACGTCGACCTCGGCCACCATCGCGACCCGCGTGCCGTTGCGCTGCGAATAGGCGAAACCGCGGCCCGAGACCTTCGTGCCGGTCTGGTCCTTGCGCGGCGAGCTGCGCGGCTGCCAGCCCGCCTTCTCGGCCGCCGCCTTGATGACCGCGATGTCGCGCGGGTCCTTGACGTGACGCAGGCGGAACTCGACCGGATCGGCATTGAGCGCCGACGCGATCTCGTCCATGAAGGACTCGCTCGCGAAGTGGATCTGCGGTCCGACCGGATCGCGCAGATGCGCGCTGCGCAAGGGCGAGGCGCGATCGAGCAGCGGCGGGATCGTCTCCCAGGCCGTCCGCTTGTGCTCGAACTCGTAGGACTCGGCCGGCACGCCGAAGCCATCGCCCGACTTCAGGGGCACGTCGAGGACTTGTCCCGCGAGCGTGTCATGCGCGGCGCCGCCATTGGTGTTGACGTCGATGCGCGAAAAACCCTTGCTCAGGAAGTCGTAGGCGACGACCTTGCCGTTCGCGTCGATCGCGGCGCGGGCGCGATGGATGGAGGCCGGGCCCTTCGGGTCCCAGCCGGTGCCCTGGTCGCGCATGTATTGCAGGCGCACCGGTCGGCCGACCGCCTTCGCCATCACGGCCGCGTCCATGGCGGCGTCGTCGGCGTCGCTGCGGCCGTAGGAGCCCGGACCGACGACCCACTTCACGTGGATCTTCTCGAGCGGCACGCCGATCGTGTCGGAGATGCCGTTGCGCACGAAGTGCGGTTTCTGCGAGCCGGTCCAGCAGGTCACGAAACCGTCCTTGATCTCGACCGTGGCGCAGGCCGGGCCCATGGCGGCATGCGACTGGAACGGCCATTCGTACTCGGCCTCGATCACCCGCGCCGCGGTCTTGAAGGCTTCCTCGACATTGCCGGTCGGCTTGCCTTCCTCCGCGCGCTTGCGCACCGGCGCCTTGCGGATGTGGTCGTAGAGCGCGGCCTGGGCCGGGAACGGCGGCTCGACCTTCGACCACTCGACCTTGAGCTTCTGCATCGCCTGGATGGCGTCCCATTCCTTGTCGGCGACCACGCCGAGGAACGCCTTGTCCCACACCACCTTGGCGCCCGGGATGTCCTTGATCGAGCTTTCGTCGACCTTGACCGGCACCGCGCCCGCGATCGCGGGCCGGATCACGCGGCCATGCACCATGCCGGGCACCTTCACGTCGGTGCAGAAGTCCTCCTGGCAGAAGACCTTCGGCGCCACGTCCTCGCGCTTGATCGGCTGGCCGACGATCTTGTACTCGCTCGGCTTCTTCGGCACCGCCTTGCCGGGCGCGTAGAGCGTGTTGCCCGTCTCCTTGTTCCACGCGAGCTCGACGTTGAAGTAGCGTCCGCCGATCAGCTCGGCATAGCTCGCCTTCTTGGTCGCGTCGCCCCTGGCCTGCACCACGCCGTCCGTGACGGTGAGCTGGTCGGCCGGCAGGCCGAGTTTCTGGGCCGCCATCTCGACCAGCACGCGGCGGGCTTCCGCCGCCGCGACGCGCATCTGCTTGCCGCCGAGCTGGATGCCGGTCGAGCCCGAGGCGCCGCCCTGGTTCACGCTGGTCGCGGTGTCGCCCATGATCACCTTGACGGCCTTGAACGGAACATCGAGCTCCTCGGCCACCATCTGGCCGATGGCGACGAAGACGCCCTGGCCCATGTCCATCTTGCCGAAGAAGGCGGACACGGTGCCGTCGGCATTGACCGCGATGAACGAGGAGAGCTGGTCCGGCGTGAGCGGCGGCTTGGTGCCTTGTGCATAGGCCTCGCCGATCCCGAGCACGGTATCGAGGCCGATCGGCAAGCCGACCGAGACCACGACGGCGCCGCCGGCCATCAGCACGGCGCGGCGCGAGAACTGAGTCTGTTTTTCGATCTTCGTCATGGCGACCTCCCTCAACCCATCATCGTGGCGGCGCGCTTGACGGCGCGCAGGATGCTGATGTGGGTGCCGCACCGGCATTTCAGGCCCTCGAGCGCCTGCTTGATCTCGGCCTCGGTCGGCTTCTTCTTGGTCGCCAGGAACGCGGCGGCGGTCATGATCCAGCCGTTGATGCAGTAGCCGCATTGCGGCACCTGCTCCTCCACGTAGGCGGTCTGGAGCGGATGCGGCTTTTCGGGCGTGCCCAGGCCGGCGAGCGTCACCACCTTGCCGTCGCCGACCGAGGAAACCGGCGTAATGCAGGAGCGGATGGGCTGGCCGTCGAGATGGACCGTGCAGGCGCCGCATTGGGCAAGGCCGCAGCCGAAATGCGGATTGTTCAATCCGAGATCGTCGCGCAGCGCATAGAGCAGCGGCATGTCCGGATCGGCATCGACCGTATGGGTCTTGCCGTTCACGTCGAGCTTGAATTTTTGGTTCATGGCGGCTTCACCTCCCGAAGAAAAATGCCGTCCTTGAGGGTGCGGCATTGGCGTGTCCGCCTTGGGCTCGAGCGAGCGGCGGAGCGTGGGCGGGACACTATGCCAGGGCACGCGCGATGGGAACTGGGGAAATTCATTCCCTCCGGGCGATGCGGCGAGCGGGCGCGACAGTTGCGCTTGCCGGCCGTTTGGTCCAAAGCCCTGCGGCGGCTCGAAAAATCCGGGAACCCAGGGCGCCCGATTGCGGCAAAGACGACAATTGTGCCGCCCGCCACGGGAACCTAGATTAGCCCGCCACACGGATGACAAGACGGAGAGCCAGATGGGCTTGAGGATCGCGGGTCTGAAGACCTTGGGCTCAATCGGACGGGCCGCGCTCGGCCTGGGCGTCGCCGCATTGTTGTCCGGTCCGGCGCTGGCGCAAACCAAGGTCTGGCGCCACGGCATCATCGAGGCCAAGAGCGATGCCGGCATTCTCTACATGGCGAGCAAGCGCGACTTCGCCCAGAAGCTCGGCCTCAAGCTCGAATTCGTGCCGCTCAAGACCGACACGATCGGGCTGAAGGCCGCGATCGCCGGCGAGCTCGATTCGTTCGAGGGCGGGCCCGGCGGCTCGATCGTGGCCGCGGCGCGCGGCGCCGACGTCAAGATCATCGGCTGCAGCTGGCTGGTGGTACCGCATGGCGTGTTCGTGCGCGACAACATTTCGGCGATGGCCGACCTCAAGGGCAAATCGATCGCGGTCTCGGCGCCCGGCAGCTTCCCCGAGCTCGTGGCCAAAGCCGCGCTCGAGCAGGCCGGCATGGCCGTCGGCGACGTGAAATTCGCCTCGATGGGGTCGGATACCGACCGCTACAAGGCGCTGGCCGCCGGCGTGGTCGACGGCGCCATCGTGAGCAACGAATATCTGCCGATCGCCGCCAAGAGCGGCATCAAGGAGCTGGTGGCGGGCAGCAAGGCGGTGCCAAATTTCGTGCGCGTCTGCCTGCATGCCACCGGCAAGACGCTGAGCGCGCGGCACGACGATGCGGTGAAATTTTTGGCCGCCGAGATGGAAGGCCTGCGTTATGCGATGAGCCATCGCGACGAAGCCATCGCGATCACCCACGAGATCACCGGCTCCAAGGCCGACGATCAGCGCCCGGCCTTCGTGTTCGACTGGGCCGTCAAGGCCCAGGCGGTCGCGCCCGACCTGCCGATCCCGATGGACAAGCTCGACTATATGCAGAACCAATTGGTCAAGGCGGGCAGCATGCCGGCGCCGATCGATCTCGCCAAGGTGATCGACGGCAGCATCCGCGAGAAGGCATCTGCGCTGGCCGGCATGTGAGCCGCACCGGCGGCGGCGCACGACGCGCCGGACCACGACAAAACCGGAGGGCGAATGGGTGAGGTCAGTCTCCTCGACGTGTCGAAGCGCTTCACGCTGCGCGTCGGAGGCGAAATCCAGAAGGTCCAGGCGCTTCAGAAGGTCAGCTTCACGGTGCGCGACGGCGAGATCGTGGCCCTGATCGGTCCCTCCGGCTGCGGCAAGACCACGGCGCTGCGCATCGCCATGGGGCTGGAGACCGCGAGCGGCGGCCGCGTCACGGTCGACGGCCGCGAGGTCACGGGCTGCGGCCATGACCGCGGCATGGTGTTCCAGCACGCCGAGCTGCTGCCCTGGCTCACCGCGATGCAGAACGTGATGTTCGGCCTGGAGATGAAGGGCATGCGCGGAGCCGAGCTGCGCGACACCGCGATGCGCTACATCGAGCTCGTGGGCCTCACCGACTCGCGCAACCGCCGGCCGCACCAGCTCTCGGGCGGCATGAAGCAGCGCGTCGGCATCGCCCGCGCGCTCGCGATCGATCCAAAAGTGCTGCTGATGGACGAGCCCTTCGGCGCGCTCGACGCGCAGACCCGCGAGACCATGCAGGACGAGCTGCTGCAGCTGCACGAGCGCACCCGGAAGACGATCCTGTTCGTCACCCACGACCTCGACGAGGCGGTGCTGATCGCCGACCGCATCGTGGTGATGCGGGAGGGGCGCATCCAGGAGATCATGGATGTGCCGCTGCCGCGCCCGCGCGGCGATCTCGGCGTGGTGCGCGGCACCAAGGAGTTCGCCGACACCCGCTATCACGTCTGGCGCGGCCTGCACGCCGAGACGCCGACCTTGCACTGAGAACCCAGATGACCGAGATCGCCGACCGAACCACCCCGCAGGCGCCCGACGAGGCCGCGCCGCCGCGGCGCGCCGTCCCGGCCTGGGTCGTCACCGTCGCGTCGGTCACGTTCCTGCTGCTGCTGTGGCAGTATTTCGGGCGCAACATCAATCCGGTGTTCGGCTCCTATCCGAGCGAGATCGCGCGCGCTTTCGTCGAGCTCGCCAAGTCCGGCAAGCTGATGGCGGCGCTCCTGGAAAGCATCCAGCCCTTCTTCGCCGGCTACGGGCTCGCCATCCTGATCGGCGTGCCGCTCGGGCTGCTGATCGGACGATTCCGCGTCATGGAGGCGGCGCTCGGCATCTATGTGACGGCCGGCTACGCGATGCCGCTGGTGGCGCTGGTGCCCTTGCTGGTGCTGTGGCTCGGGCTCGGCTTCAAGGTGAAGGTCGCGGTGGTGTTCCTGATGTCGGTCTTCCCGATCTGCATCAACACCTGGCTCGGCGTCAACGCGGTGCCCAAGACGCTGATCGAGGTCGGCAAGTCCTTCGTGGCGCCGGACTCGGTCATCCTGCGCCGGATCATCCTGCCCGCCACGCTGCCCTACATCATGGCGGGAATCCGGCTCGCCGTCGGCCGCGCCGTGGTCGCCATGGTGATCGCGGAATTCTTCACCACCATTTCGGGCCTGGGCGCCATCATCATCAACTCGGCCAACAATTTCGACACCGCCACCATGTTCGTGCCGATCGTGCTCTTGATGGTGATGGCGATCGGGTTGAACAGCCTGATCGGGCTGACCGAACGCCTGGTCGCGCCCTGGCAGGCGGAGATCGCCGGGCGCGACCAGAATTAAAGACGTGGAATTGTCATTGCGAGGCGCGCTAAGCGCGCCGAAGCAATCTCGCGCCAAGGCGCTGAGATTGCTTCGCTTCGCTCGCAATGACGATGGCGGATCGTATGCGCGCCGGCTACGCCTTCGGGCCGGACACCGGGACGCCCGGGATCTTCACATTGACGGCGCCGAGGTGGGTGCGGCTGGTGAAGTAGAGCGTCTTCCAGTCGTCGCCGCCGAACGCGATGTTGGTGGTCGCCGGCTGGCCGTGGATGATGCGGCCGAGCTTCTTGCCCTGCGGGTCCAGAATCCAGATGCCGCCCGCGCCGCCGCAATAGACGTTGCCGGCGCTGTCCACCTTCATGCCGTCCGGGACGCCGGGCTCGCTGCCGCGCAGGTCGGCGAACACCCGGTCGGTCTGCTTGGCGAGAAGGCCGTTGGGCAGCATCTCGAACACCCTGATGTGGCCGCGCCGCGTGTCGTTGACATACATGAGCTTCTCGTCGGGCGAAAAGGCGAGCCCGTTGGGGGCGAGGAAGGTGTCGCTGACCAGCGTCATGGTGCCGAGGTCCGGCGTGACGCGCCAGACACCCGGAAAGGTGAGATCCCACGGCTCGGGCACGATGTTGTGGTTCGGGTCGGTGAAATAATAGCAGCCGTCGGATTTCACGATCACGTCGTTGGGCCGGTTGAGGCGGCGGCCCTGGAAATTGTTGGCGACGACCGTGAGGCTGCCGTCGAGCTCGCGCCGGGTGACCCGCCGTGTGTCGTGCTCGCAGGAGACCAGGCGGCCTTTCATATCGCGGGTGAGCCCGTTGGCGCGGTTCGACGGCGTCAGGTCCACGGTCACGCCCTGTCCCGGCGTGTACTTCATGCGCCGATTGTTGTGGATGTCGTTGAACAGCAGGTAGCCGCCTTCCCTCCACCACAGCGGTCCCTCGGCGGGTCCGAGCTCGCCGCCGAAGCCGGATGCGAGCTCCTGGATCGGTTCGGTGGTCGAGATGATCATGTCGAGCTCGGGCCCAAGCTGCTCGATGCGTTTGGGCGCTTGCGCCCAAGCCTGCATCGACCCGCCGCGCAATCCGCTCGCCATGGCGAGACCGCCGGCGACTGTCGTCAAGGCCTGCCGACGGGACAGTCTGCTGCGCGCATTCATGTCATCCTCCCATTGAGTATTTTGCTTTTTGAGCACGCGACATCATACCGGCCGCGACCGGCTTGCGATATCGGCTTGCGGCCGCCGTCTCCGGGCGTCTTTCCGGCCCGCGACGCGAGCCGAAGTCGTGGCAGGACATGTTCTTCCCCGACATTTATCATTTGCCGGGAAGTTGACACTCCATCGGAGCTGTTGGAAGCTTGAAAGACCGCCTTCGGGTATAACGAAAAAAATGGAACACTTCGCTACTCAATTGATGGTCCATCTGGACATCATTTTTGCTTCTTATGTTGTTCTCTTTTTTATCGGCTCTTATGCTTGGTGGCGAGATGAAAGCTGGTCTTTGGAAATTGCCTTGTTCGTGCTCTCGATGCTCGTCATGCCACTTGTTTATTTTGCAATGTTTTTGATGCCGCCATTTTCACTCGTCGTGGGAGCGCTTGCTATTTTCACGCCGCAATTCTACGCGCTCCTCTTCATTGCATGCTGCTCCGTCTGGCCTTTGTTGAAGAAGGACTCGATGGTATCGGTCCCGATTGCATTGTCGTTTGTTGTCAATTCCATCGGCTACATATGGACGCGCGGTATTCTCTTTGGCCATTTGTCTTAACCAAGGGCCAGCTTTCTCACCGCCGCGAGCAAGTCCCTCACCTCGCGCTCGCCGATGTCGCGGGTGATGAACACCACGCGGGTCCTGCGGTCCTGGTCCGGCCAGGCGGCGAGCTCGACCGGCGGATGGGCGATGTGCTGGACGAACTGCACCACCACCGGGCCCTTGCAGCCCGCCACGTTGAGGAAGCCCTTGACGCGCAGCAGGTCGGCGCCACGTAGCGCGATCAGGGTCTCCATCGCGCGGGCGAACGGCTCCCAGGCGATCGGTGCGTCTTCGGTCAGGGTAAAACTTTTGATGCTGTCGGTGTGTTCGATCTCCGCGGCCTCGGCCAAAAAGCCCGCCCTGTCGTGGGCCGAGGCGGTATCGGTGATCCAGCCCGGGTCGAGCCGCCCGTAGTCGGCCGCAACCACGCGCGCGCGCGGATTGAGCTCGCGCAGGCGCGCCGTGAGCTTGTCTGCTGCGTCCTCGTCGGCGATGTCGGTCTTCGAGATCACGATGCGGTCGGCGAGGATCGCCTGCCGGCGGGCCTCCGAAAATTTGTCGATGGTCTTGATGCCGTCATGGGCCGCGATCACCGTGATGACGGCCTCGACGAAGAATTCGCCGCCGAGCGCGCGGTCGGTCGCGAAGGTGGTCAGGATCGGGCTCGGGTCGGCGAGCCCGCTGGTCTCGATCACGATGCGGCCGAAATGCGGAATGACGCCGCGCTCGCGGTCGACCACCATGCGGTGCAGCGCCATCTGCAGGTCGGAGCGGAAATTGCAGCACAGGCAGCCGTTGCCGAGCAGCACGGTCTTCTCGCTGCTGTCGCGCAGCAGCGCATCGTCGATGCCGGCCTCGCCGAACTCGTTGACCAGGACGGCGGTGCCGTGGCCCTCCGGCGTCTCCAAAAAATGCTTCACCAGCGTGGTCTTGCCGGCGCCGAGAAATCCGGTGACGACCGTCACCGGAATCCGCGCGCCGCGCTCGCGCTTGAGCCGGCGCCCGAAGCGCCCGGCAGCCGGTGAGGGGAAGAGCTCTTGCATGACTTACTTCACCCTCCCCCGCTTGCGGGGGAGGGTCGGGGAGGGGGAAACCGCTTGCACATGCGCGCGCCGACTGGCCCCCTCCCGGCGCGCTTCGCGCGCGTCCCTCCCCCGCAAGCGGGGGAGGGGAAGTACGGAGAGGCCGTCGCACGCATCAGAAATCCATCTCCAAAATATACAGGCCGCCGGTGAAGCGATCGACCGTGTAGACGATCTCGCGCTCGTCGACGAAGACGTCGTTGAGCTGGATGGCGCCGACCGGCGAGAGCGCGGGCGCCGGCGGAACGAAGGCGCCGACTTCCTTCGGCTGGAACGCGTTGGAGATGTCGTAGGCCCGCAGGCCGCCGTTGAAGAAGGTGCCGATGACGATCTGGTCGGAATGCCAGCAATAGGGCGACGGCGTGTTCTCGTGGATATTGTGCGCCCCGAAGCGCCCGCCGCGGCTCGAGAAGGCGTCGACCGGCGGCATCGGGCAGGTCGAGATCGGCACCGGATGCTTCTCGTCGCGGATGTCGAGCAGCCAGACGAGCTTGGGCCAGTCTTCGGCGTTGTTGTTGGTCGACTCGTCGGTGACGACCAGCAGGTTGCGCTCGAACAGCGGCAGCACCGTGTGGGTGAAGCCCGTATAGGGCGGCGAGTTGTCCCAGCGGCAGATCGGCTTGGGGTGCGCCTTGTCGGAGATGTCCATCACGAACATGCCGGCGTCGATGTAACCCAGATAGCAGCGGTCCGGGCGCTCCGGATAGACGTTGGTGTTGTGGGCGCGAAAGCCCTTGTCGAGCTGCGGCTTCTGGTGGCGCACCGGCGGCGGCGCGTTGTCGCCTTCGCGCGTGCCGGGCAGCCACCAGCGGCCGACCTCGCTCGGACGGGACGGATTGCGCACGTCGAAGATGCGGTAGAACTGGTCGTCGAGCTCGTGCGTCGGCTTGAAGTCGGGGGCGCCGGACGCGAGATGGACGTATTCGCCGTCGCAGAACCACAGCTGGTGGACGCCGCGCGAATGCGACCCCGAGGCGTCCA
>WNFR01001915.1_pt1 | contig 22813 bp, 20 predicted proteins | sample 5400221 | NCBI WGS metagenome assembly WNFR01 (sample SAMN13153357, study PRJNA577476) | soil metagenome | isolation source: 40 cm soil under Madrone tree | place: USA:California | collected 2016-06-14 | reverse complement strand
AGAACACCTGCTCGTAGCGCGCGCCAGTCTCGTGCACGCGGCTGGCGGTGGGGATGACGACGATGTCGGCCTCCTCGGCGCCCGAGACGCGCACGAAGCGCTCGAGGATCCGGCGGTCATTCTCCTTGTTCTCCGCACCGCCGATCGGAACAATCCAACCACGCCTGTGGCCATCGGGGACTTTGCTGGGCATCCGGGACTGACTCCTTTATTAATGTCCAGGTCACGAAGGTACCACGGCCGATGGGCGCCCCGGGAGGGTGGCCCCCAGTAACGACCGCCTGATCCGTGACCGCGGTCACGCCGGCAGGGCGCCGATGCGCCCGAACATCGCAGCATGGACGCACGAACTGCGTTGCTGGCGGCACTGCTGGTGGTCGGCACGTACAACGCTTGGCAGCGATGGGAGAGCCGGCCCCTTCACCCGCCGGACGGTGCGCTCGCGCCGGATGAACCGGTGCAAACGGGTATTGAGAGTGCAGCGGCGGTGCGTCTCGGCCGCTGGATACTGACACCCCGGGCCAACTACGACATCACCGCGCGCATCCTCAGCCGCGAGGACTACCGCTTCGACCGGCTTGCCGATCTCATCCCGGAGGATCTGGCGCTGGGTTGGGGGCCGATGTCCGACAACCACGTGCTGGCGGCGTTCGACGTCTCACAAGGGGCACGCTTCTACAGCTGGCGCCCGCGCGGGCCGCTCCCCATCGGCCGCGAGGACGTGATCGTTCACAGTGCGAACACCCATGTCATCCCGGCTGACGCACGCATACGCTCCGAGCTCGGGCGTGTGCGCGTGGGCCAGGTGGTACACCTGGCAGGCAGGCTGGTCGATGCGATCCGCGACGACGGAGCTTGGCTGCACACCTCGCTCACGCGCACGGATACCGGCGCCGGCGCCTGCGAGGTGATGCTAGTAGAGAGTGTTGAAGTGCGCTGAGGCGCCGGGCGCGTGCCAGGCGCCTCCATAAGAGCGTTTCGCCGCGCGGCGCTTCCGGGGCGCGCCCCGGCACGATAAAATTGCCCCTGGTTTAAGGGGAGCGACCAAATGAAATTCACCATGATGGTTCTGACTCTTGGCGCGACACTTGGGGGCAGCGCTACCTGGGCTGATCCCCCGGGACTTCGACAGCCTGAACAAATGGCATCCGGGCTTCGCGAGCGACGAGCTGGTCTCCGGAGGCAACGGCAAGGTCGGTGCGGTGAGAAAACTCACCATCAAGGACGGCCCGACATTCACCGAAAGGCTGGTCGCGTTCGACGCGGCGCATCATTCCTATCGCTACAAGATCGTGGAATCCCCGCTGCCGTTCACAGGATATGTGTCCACGATTTCCGTGCGACCAGGGCCTGCGGGCACGACAAGGGTGATCTGGAGCGGGAGCTGCAAGCGCAGGAACTCTGCCGACAATCCGCCCGAGGCCGAGAGTGACGCGGGCGTTACCAAGCTCCTCAAGGGCGTTTATCGCGGCGGCCTCGACAATCTGAAGAAAATGCTCGAGAACTGAGTCAGGCCCGGGTGCGCATGATCTGCGCCAGGGCCTGCAGGATCTGCCGCAACGCGCTGCGCGCCGCTTCATCGGCCAGACGTCCGCTGGAGTCGAACGGCGCATCCATCTGGGCGAGGTAGAGCGCTGGCCCCGTCACGACCAGCGACTCCGTCGCGAACAGCGCCTGGCGCACTGCGGCCTGCGCAAGACGCGTGCCCCAGCGTCCGCCGCTCGCTCCCACCACCGCCACGGGCTTACCGACCAGCACCTTCCCTGATAACGGGCGGGACAGCCAATCGATCGCATTCTTGAGCACCCCCGGAACGGAGTGGTTGTATTCGGGCGTTGCGATGAAGAGTCCCTGGGCCGCTGCCACCTGCTCGCACAGCTCACGCACCGGTCCTGCTGCGAACGCGCCCGTCTCGAGGTCCTGGTTGAACGGCGGCAGCTCGCCGAGTCCTCGGTACACGCACACCTCGATACCGTCGGGTGCGCACTCGGCGGCGGCTTCAACGAGTCTGCGGTTGAGCGAGTCGCGCCGCAGACTCCCGGCAATCGCTACAACCTGCCACCGAGCAGGGGTTACCACAGCAGCAGCAGCCCCGACAGCGCGAGCATCGCGCCGGTCGAGCGTTCGAAGCGCAGGCGGGCTTTGGTGTCGCGCAACAAGCTACCCGCCAGCGAGCCGCCGCCCGCCCATAGTGCGAGGCACCCGTAAGGGACGAGGATGAACAATACGATGAGCGTTGCCAGGGATACCGCCGTGTCGCCTGCCGCCGCGGTAATCGTCAACACCAGGATCCAGGCCTTGGGGTTGACGAACTGAAAGAGAAACATCCGCAGCAGATCACGTGCGCCACCGCCCCCGAATCGCACCCGTGCGCCCGTGAGTGTGCCACTGCTGCACATCAGCCGCACGCCGAGCCACATCACCCCGCCCGCCCCACAGATCGCGCTGGCCAGGCGCAGCCAGGGATGTGTCGCGAACGCTCTCGCGAGCCCCGCGCAGGTCAGCAGCAGCATGGCAACGCCCCCCAGGACCACCCCGGTCGCGGGCGCGAGCGCCGCGTGCCGGCCGTTTTCGAGTCCGATCCGCAGCATCAACAGGTTGTTGGGTCCGGGTGTGACGGTAGCAGCAAAGAGCAGCAGCACGATGGCGCCGGGCAGTCCCATCAGATTCATGGACGCCAGCGTAACAGGCGCCGGTGGTGCGTACCGCGGCCATGTGGTCTAAATTAGTCACCATGGACAGGCTACCGCTCAACGCGCTGCGGGCCTTCGCCCTGGTGCTGGAGCGCGGCGGCGTGCGCGCCGCCGCCCGTGAGCTCTCGATCTCGCACTCGGCGGTGAGCCGGCACCTGAGGGAGCTCGAGCGATGGCTGGGAGTCACCTTGCTCGAGAAGCGCGACTCCGGCGGCGTGCGCGCAACCGCGCAGGGCCAGCTGTTGGCCGAGGCATCGCGTAGCGCATTGCACGCCATGCAGCAGGCCGTTGAGGCCGTGCGCGAGCAGCGCTCCTCGTACTCGGTGAGCGTGTCCACCACGCCGTCGTTCGCGGTGCGCTGGCTCCTGCCGCGCCTGCCGGCGCTACAGCGTTCCTACCCGCGGCTCGAGGTTTCAGTCGTCGTCGATCAGCGTCTGGATGAACCCGACTCGTTCTCGTCGGACCTCGCAATCCGCACCGGGCAGGGCCCGTGGCCTGCGCTCCTCGCAGAGCCATTGATGGACGAGTCCGTGTACCCGCTCATGAGCGCCGCTCTGTGGCGGCAGAGCGGACGTCCCAGGGATCCTGCGCAGCTGTGTCGGATGCGCCTGCTGCACGATCGCGATCCGAACACCAGCTGGCAGTTGTGGCGGCAGAAGTACGGTCCGGCGGCACTGGATGTGCGGCGCGGCCCGCGCTTTGCGTCCTCCGATCTGCTCCTGCGTGCTGCGGCACAGGGCCTGGGAGTCGCGCTTGCCCGTCACCGCCTGGCGCATGAAGAGCTCGCCTCGGGCGCGCTCGTCCGTCCCTTCGAAACGCGCGCCATCGACCTTGGTGTGGCGTATTGGATTGTCCGTCCCCGGGGAAGCGCGCCGCGTGAGGCGGTGAAGATCCTGGTGGCGTGGCTGCGGCGAGAAGCCGAACGAGCGCCGATTGATCCACACTGATGCCCTCTACAATCGAGCCCGTGACCCTGCTTGCCGACCTCGTGCGCACGTCGCAGCGCGTGAGCGCCACTGCCGCTCGCCTGAGCAAGGTGCGGGAGTTGGCTTCGTTCCTCAAGGCGCTGCCGCCCGATGAGATCGAAACTGCCGCACATTATCTGTCGGGCGAGACCCCGCAGGGCCGATTCGGCATCGGCTATTCGACGTTGCAGGCCGCCGCATCGGACGCAGCCGCGACCGCGGAGACGTTGTCGATTGCGGAGGTGGATCGCCGCCTCGCCATGATCGCCACGATTCGCGGCGCGGGCTCGGCGGCCCGACGGGCGCAGGCGCTGCGAGATCTGTTCCTGCGGGCGACAGCCCCTGAACAGCAGTTCCTGCTGCGTCTACTGGTCGGCGAGCTGCGGCAGGGCGCGCTGGCCGGAAGTATGGTCGAGGCCATCGCGGCGGCCGCTGAACTGCCGGTGGCGCGGGTGCGCCGCGCGGCGATGTATTCAAAGAGTCTGGGAGCGGTTGCGCGGGCGGCGTTGCTGGAAGGAGCCGATGCGCTTGGCCGATTCCAGCTGGAGCTGTTCTCGCCGGTTGCGCCCATGCTCGCCCAGACCGCTGCCGACGTGGCCGAGGCACTGAGAGAGCTTAAAGGCGAGGTGGCGTTCGAGTGGAAGATGGACGGGGCGCGCATACAGGTACACAAAGGGGGCGATGAGGTGCGCATCTATACGCGCGCGCTGAACGATGTTACCGGCGCTTTGCCGGAAATCGTCGCTGTGGTACGTACCTTCTCCGTGCCTGTGCTGGTGCTCGATGGTGAGGCGATCGCATTCGATGCATCGGGCCGGCCGCGTCCGTTCCAGATCACGATGCGTCGCTTCGGCCGCAGGCTCCACGTCGAAGAGTTGCGCGGCGAGCTGCCGATCAAGGCTTTTTTCTTCGACTGCCTGCGACTCGATGCGCACAGCATCGCGGACCGCCCGGCACGCGAGCGCTTCCAGGCGCTTGGCCAGGCCGTGCCGGCGTCGTTGCAGATTCCACGGCTCGTGACCTCCTCCGAGCCGAGGGCGCGCGCCTTCTATGAAGCCGCGCTCGCAGCCGGTCATGAAGGTCTCATGGCGAAGTCGCTGGATGCGCCCTACGAAGCCGGCAATCGGGGCGCGAGTTGGCTCAAGATCAAGCGTGCGCACACCCTCGATCTGGTGGTGCTGGCTGCCGAGTGGGGCCACGGCCGCCGCACCGGCAAGCTTTCAAATCTGCATCTGGGTGCCCTGGAGCCGGCCACGGGCGAATACGTCATGCTCGGCAAGACATTCAAAGGGCTCACGGACGCGATGCTCGAATGGCAGACGAAGGAGCTTCTGGCACGGGAGACTCACCGTGACCAGTGGACCGTGTACGTGCGGCCGGAGCTGGTTGTGGAAATTGCCTTCAGCGACCTGCAGGCGAGCAGCCGCTATCCGGGCGGCCTGGCGTTGCGGCTCGCGCGGGTGAAACGCTACCGGGACGACAAGCGGGCCGAAGACGCCGATACCCTGGAAACGGTACGCAAAGTCTATGCGGCTCAGTCTGGCGCGTGACTGTGCTCGTGGCTGGATAGCCTCGACGCATCACGACGCGTGAGACGCACATCACGGGTGATACTTGATCGCGCCGTCTACCTCGGCGAGATATTTGGCGGCAATCAGTCTGTCAACGAGTTCCTGAATTGCTGATTCCGACATCTTCTTCGCGAAGTGCGAGTGCAAATGTGCCACCAGAGCCTTGCGCTTTCTGGGTCGCTTGTTCCCCGGCATGGCCGACAACAATTGAATTGCAGCCTGCTGCACTGGCACGGGTCTTTGAGTGCCGGCGGCTTCGGTCGATTGCCCTACAGAGGCAAAGGCCTCTTTGACGGAAGTCGCCCGTCGCACGGCAAATCCGCGTCCCTCAAGATGCTTGATCAGCGGATCGAAACCCTTGTCATTTGAAAGAATCACGCACCGGGCCTTCGGAGAAGTGCTCAAGTATTCTCCAAGATAGAACGCAATGTAAAAATCGAGAGCATTCTTGCCTCGTCCCTCGACGTCGATGGGAACGAATCGCTCACCAAGTCTGAGTGCCGCTCTTAGGAATGCTGTCGGAACCGAGCGTTGTGATGCGCCGAAGAAAAATGGAATTCGAACTCCGGCCGGGATGGTGGCCAAGTCAACTTTACCCACATTCTCGTAATCAACCAGGAGTACGTGTTCGCTCACCTTGGTCTCCCTGGAGTCGCTGGAGCGTGATTATAGCGAGAGAAGTCGCTGGGCCGTCAGACAGAACCAGATAGTGACCATGCCATTCGGCGGCGCGCTTCATGCCCAAGCGCTCGAGATGAGCCCCATCGTTGACGAATCATCCCGAACTAGTCCGGGTGCGTAGCCCGTCTTTGTAACCCTGATTGGGACTTTCGGCCTAATCCCCGCGCAGCCGCCTTCGGCCGATGATGCGTCTCGCTGCCGACGAACAGCACCGTCGGTAACGTTTCAGCCTTCATCAGCGACTTCACACGGAGAGTTCCAAATGCTGTCAAACTTTTCACAACAGTCCCACGCTGTCCCGGCGCGCGCCATCGCAGAGGACTACGTCGGGGTGCAGCTGCGTACTCTGATCCCTGGCATGCAGCATGTCGACGGTGCTGACGACTTCGACTGCACCCCGCCGCGCGAGGACCGAGTTCAAGCCCTCCCGCACGACTCGCACATTGCTCACGACGAGAACGCGCAGCGTCATCGGCCGGCTTTCTGAGGCATCATTATTTAGCGCCTGGGTATGGGGGTTCAAGGTATGACCGCTCAATTCGCCAGTGGCTCCGCGAGACGGCGAATATTTTTTTGACCCGCCCGAACGTCGCCGTCGTGCGACGTTGCCAAGGGCGGGTGCTTGCAGGTCTACTGGGCCACGGACTTGCATCAGGAAGCTTGACGCGTGCCGCTGCCAACCGCCTATGTCTCCTGGAGGCGTACACAGCGCGCTGCCATTGCGACTACATGGAGATAATGCATCATGAAATCAACGCGCGGGCTACTGCTGTTGGCCGGATTCATTGTGCTGGCGGGATGCACTACGCCCGCGGCAGACCGTGCGCAGGCGGTGAATCCGTATTCTCCTCGATACGGCCATCCATATCGGCATGGTGCGGTCGCGACGCGCACGGCGCACGCGAAGATGCAGATTTGGTGGACCTCGCATCAGCCGCCGCAGGTATCTGCACCGGGCACTGGCAGTCAGACCCTGAGCTTTGGCGGCGGCATCGATGGCATCGGTGTAACGAGCGGCACGCCTACGGTGTACCTGGTGATCTACGGATCGCAGTGGGGCAACGCGAGCACTGACGCTGACGGCAATGCGACGTTTAGCGGCGATTCAAACGGCGCAGTGCCACGACTGCAGCAGCTGTTCAAGGGGCTTGGCACAGGCGGAGAGCTTTGGTCCGGCACCATGACTCAGTATTGTGACGGGTCCCAGGTGAACGCCGGCGCGACCAGCTGTCCGAGCAACGCCGCTCATGTGGGCTACCCGACCGCGGGCGTTCTTGCCGGGGTTTGGTACGACAACTCGATCGCTTCACCTGCCTCCGCTACCGGCAAGCAGCTGGCCAACGAGGCGATCAAGGCGGCAGCACACTTCGGGAACACGAGTGCGTCGGCAAATCGCTATGCCCAGTACGTCATTCTTTCTCCGCCCGGAACGAATCCAGATGGATTCAACACTAACAGCGGCAATTTCTGTGCTTGGCACGATTACAACGCTGACGCGGCGCTCTCCGGCGGTGCGGTGCCTTCCAGTTTCGGTGATATCGCATTTACAAACATGCCTTACGTTACCGACGCCGCTAGCAGCTGCGGGGCGAGCTTCCTCAACAGCGGTGCAGCCGGTGCACTTGATGGAGTCACTATAGTTGAAGGCCACGAGTACGCAGAAACCGTCACTGACCAAAATCCAGCGGGAGGTTGGACGAACCAAACCGGCTCGACTTACAGCGGCGAGGAAAACGGTGACGAGTGTGCCTGGATAGCGAGCGGTCAGGGTGCATCAGAGAACGTGGCCATGGGAAACGGCAGTTATCCCATGCAAAGCACGTGGTCAAATGACACTAATCGCTGCGATATTTCGCATCCAGTCGTACATTAGCGCCAATAGACCCTCGCGCTCGAATGAACTCGCTGCCGCGACACCAGCTCGCAGCCATGACACTCCGGGTGCTGGTCCTGTGGCTTCTCGCACTCTCGTGCTCGTCGGCTCAGGACTTCAACTATTCCAGCAGCGCGCTGGAAGACGACGGCCTCCTTGCGCGCGCGATGCCTGCAATCGCGGAGAGAAGCCGCTGGCTCGACCACCCGGCATACGGCGGGTGTCTTACACCAGACGCCGGACGCCTTCGACGAGCCGTTCGACCTCCTCCGCGGTGGTGTACGCAGCGCAGCCGGCGCGCACCAGGCCATCTCGTTCGTGACCCAACACCCGGGCAACAGTGCTCGCGTAGAAGTCACCGTGGGACACGAATATTCCCCGGGCCGCAAGTGCAGTGGCCACATCGCCAGCATCCCGTCCCGCGAGCGTGAACGACACCGTGGGCGTGCGGTCGCCACCCGGCGGCAGACCGTAGAGCTCAACTCCGGGAATGGCGCGCAACCCATCCCACAGCTGCCTCAGCAGAACCGCTCCGCGCTGCTGCAGGCATTGCGACACGCGGCCGAGCCGCTCGCGACGTGGCACGTCAGCCACCGAGAGGGAGGCGAGAAAGTCGACCGCCGCGGCTGCCCCCACGATGCCTTCGTGGTTCAGAGTCCCCGTCTCCAGGCGATCCGGGGCCTGCGAGGGCGCGGGTTCGAGTCGGGGTGCGTCCAGTTTCTCGAGCAGCTCGCGTCGCCCCCACAGCACCCCGACATGCGGCCCGTAGAACTTGTAGGCGGAGCAGGCAAAAAAGTCACAGTTCCAGGCTCGGACATCCGCTCTGTGGTGGCTGGCGTAGTGGACCCCGTCGACGAACGCCAGCGCACCCACCGCATGCGCCTGTTTGACGAGCCGCGTCACATCATTGATGGTACCGAGCGCGTTGGAAGCTGCCCCTACCGCCAACAGGCGCGTCCCAGGGGTGAGCTTCCTGGCGACGTCTTCTTCGTCAAGGCACCCGTCCTCGCGTCGCATCCTGATGGTGCGCACTTCAACGCCGCGCTCTTTCGCAAGTGCGCGCCACGTGTCGGAGTTCGCGTGGTGGTCGAGCTCCGTCACGACCACCACATCCCCCTCTCGCCACTCGCGCCCGAGTGCACGGCCGAGATGGAGCGTGAGCGTGGTCATGTTGGCGCCGAACACGATCTCCTCCGCGGAACCCCCGATCCAGTCCGCCAGCGCTCCGCGCGCCTCGAACAGTGCGTGGTCGGTTTCCTGGCTGGTCGCAAACGCCCAGCCGGTGTTCGCGTTATGGTGCAGCAGGTATTCGGTCATGGCGTCCACCACCCGGCGCGGGACCTGCGTCCCGCCCGGACCATCGAAATAGGCCACCGGATGACCGTTGTGTGTACGCGAGAGCGCCGGAAAGCGGCGGCGGATCTGTTCGACGCTGGCAAACTCCGGCATGGCCACTCCTCAGGCACCCGACGGGTGCTCGACCTACATTGATACTATCGTCAACACGTGAGGGGAGGCCAACGGACTTGAGTACACCGCAGGCGAGCCGCGAGCACGAATCGATCAGGCGCATGAGAGCTGCCCGATGGCTTGTGCTGGCTGGCCTCCTCGCCCTCTCGCAGGCCGCGGCGGCCGGCCTCGTCGCACTCGAGCCGGTCCTGGTCGAGGGACGGGTGCTCATGAAGGCCGAGCCGCAGGGGGCATACAAGGCCCCGGTGGTGCGCCCGTTGTCGGGGCCGCTCGGCCCGGCGCTGGCGCACGAGGCGCGCACCGGAACCACTACGTTCATGCTGCAACTGGATGCGGCGGCACAGCGGTTGCTGGGACAGGAGCATCCACAGCCGACGTTTCTCCTGGTATCGGCGGAAGAAGGCGGTTTCGCACGGCGCGGGTTCTGGCTGATGCGGGGCGCCGGCGACCCGGAGTGGCATGCGGACCCCTATGTGAATCTTGCGGTCGATGCGGACAGCCTCGAGGACGGCAGCTTCGAGGAGATCTTCGCGCACGAGACGGGCCACGTGCTGCTGCGCCGCCTGCTGCCGGGCCTGCCGGCAGGGTACTCGCGCGTGCCACATTCGAGTCTCGCCATCACCGACTATCCAACGGCATTCGATGAGGGCTTCGCCATCCACTTCCAGGCCCTGGCACGTGAGCTCACCCGCAACCCGCGGCTGCGCCTCGAGGATGCCGGCTTTGCAGCGAAGCCTTTCGTACCCTACTGGAAGGATGCACTCGATCGCACCCTGCGCATTCGCGGCGTGCGCGACAGTCTGTTCGTACAACGCCAGCTCCCCTGGCCCGCGCACCCGCTCGCCGTAAGTCCCGACGCCACCCCGCTCTTCGATCCCGGCGAGCTCAAGAACGGGCAGCAGATGATGGCCTCGGAGGGCGTCATCGCCACCCTCTTCTATCATCTGCTCGACCAGCCGTCACCGAGCACGGCGGCGCTGCGATCGCGCTACACCGATCTCATGCGGACGCTACGCGCCGTAAACGCGAGCGCGCCGGACCCCGGAACTGCCGTGTTTCTGCGTCTCGTTCAGGAGCACATCAGGCTCTTTCCCGAGCGTCGCTCCGCATGGCTCAGCACCGTGATTGGCATGACCTACGGCGCGACGGTGGATGCTCATCTGGCGCGTGCGTCAGGGGAACTCGCGCTTCTCGGGCGGGCGGGGGATGCGGAGGCGTTCGCGGCGAGGCTGGCCCCGGCGCGCAAGGCGCTCACCGAGTGCGTGGAGGCTGTGGCACGCGATCCGAATCGCTTGAGTGCCGCGCTCGGACCGGAACTGTGGACGTCGGCGCCGGAGGCGAGCGCGTCAGGGTCACAGCAAGGTCCGACCGCAGCCGATCCCGCACCCGCGGCCGTGAATCTCAACACCGCCGAGCGCAGCTCGTTCATCCTGTGGCTGAAGCTCGATGCCGGTACCGCCGATCGTGCGCTCGCCAGCCGCGCCGCAGAGGGTCCTTTCAAGGATCTGGCTGATTTTGTGCGGCGCGCCGGGCTTACGGGGGAGCGTGAGGCGCAGCTTCGGGCAGGAGCCGCAGCGATCCTCGCCGCCGGCCCCTGGCACGTGAATGATTTCCACTGGAGGGAACAGCATGACGGCCGACGCACCTTTGGATTCTCAGCTCCTCAATCTGGAGGACCTGGTGCCGGGTCAGCGATGGGTGAGCGGGACCTGCAGGGTGGAGGAAGCCGCCATCCGGGCGTTTGCCGAGCAGTTCGACCCGCAGCCGTTTCATCTGGACCCGGTCGCGGCGCAGTCGACGTTCTTCGAAGGCCTGGCGGCGAGTGGCTGGCACACGGCGGCCCTCACCATGAGGCTGCTGGTGACCGGAGGACTGCGACTGGCGGGGGGGCTGATTGGAACCGGCGGGACGCTCAGCTGGCCAAAACCCACTCGTCCGGGCGATGTCTTACGGGTAGAGACTGAAGTCGTCGAGGTCAGGCCATCCCGTTCGCGTCCGGATCGCGGCATGGCGACGTTCCGGTGCTCGACGCTGAATGAGCGTAACGAGGTCGTTCAGCTCTTCATGGGAAACCTGCTGGTCTGGCGCCGTAAAACGCCCTGACCCCGGCGGCCGCTCGCGGGGCGCCGGCGGGCGCGAGTCCCGCCGGCGCTTGGGTTACGAACGCAAGCTGCCCTCAGCCACCCCCACCCTCATGACCGAAGCGGAACAGGTCGAACAGGTCGCCGATGGCCGGCATGTTGCGCGGCACATAGGTGTTGTCGTCGTCCTGCACAGGATTGGGCAGATTGTCACGACTGCGCTCGCTCAGCGTGCCGCTGAGCTGCCAGTTCCGTTCGATGAACTTCACAAACGAGGAATGTTCGTTGTACACGTGACTGATGTGCCCGCCCGTCGAGAAGGGCGACACGGCGATCATCGGAATGCGCGGGCCGGTGCCGAAGAAATCAACCGGCTGGATGAATCCCGAGTCGTAATACCCGCCGCCTTCGTCCACCGTGACGAGAATCGCGGTCGTGGCCCACAGCTCCCGGTTGCTCTGCGCGAGCTCGATGATGTTCCTGGCAAACGCCTCGAACAGGCCCCATTTGGACGATGCCGGGTGTCCGTCCATGGTGCCGTCCGGCTTCACGTAGGAGACCGCCGGAAGCGTGCCATTGGCAAGATCCGTGAACAGATCGGTGATGTCGCGCATGTGATCGGCCACCACGGTCGGATAGTTCGACTGATATTCAAACGGGTTGCAGATGTTGCAGTAGCTTCCGTTGAAGGGGCTGCTGCTTCCGTCGGCGTTGAATCCGCCGCCATAGTATTTCCACGGAATGTTGTTCGCGGTCAGGACATCCCCGATGCTGCGCTGTGCCGTCGGTGGCACGACCAGCCCGCCCTGCGGCAGGCCCTTCGGCGTGAAGGCCGGGTTGACGTTGACCGCCTGCCAGTATTCACCCGCACCACACTTGGTCTGCACCGTATAGGGCAGCGACTTCAGATAGCTCGTGATCGCGCCGATCCCGGGTTGCGTCTCATCCGAGCAATTGAACCACTGTGCGCGATGGGTATAGAGATTCAGCGTCCCGGCTTGCGGGTCAGGGTTATAGATGTGGGCCGCCGCCGGGGTAACGGGATTGCCATTGCCGTCGCTGAAAAACACCTGGTCGGCGAAGCCGAGCGGCTCACTGTCCGGCCCCGTACCGCCCATCACCGGCTGGTGATAGTTGTCGCTCATCGTGTACTGATCGGCGAGCGACTTGAAGAGCGGCGCATCGCCCTGCTGCATGTTGAAGAATGCCATGGTCTGCCCGGTATCGTGCGGCGTGCCGGTGGGCGGGGTGCTAAAGGTCGTCGTCACAGCCGATTGAAGGTCATGGAGACAGCCCGTGGGGTTTCTCCTGGACACGTGTTGCTCGTCGATCGCGCAATCCATCTGCTGCACCATCTGGAAATATTGATGGATGGTGTCGCCGGCGAATGCATCGAAGGGCATGCTCGCCCCCGTCATCTGGAATGGCCCCGGCGGCAAGGCATTGACATGGGTGATGCGGGTGTCGGGACCGAGCGTAAAGCTCAGCCCGGTGCCACCCGTGCCGAAGAGAAATTGATCCTCGGGTGGCAACCCCGGGTCCCCGCCCGGGAGGCTCAGGATCCCGATATACGGAGAGAGCGCGCCAACACCGCCCACGTCCGGCGGCGGCAGCGTGCTGTAGAGCGTCTTGTTCTTCAGGTCCGCGTTGCTGAAGAATTTGCCGCCATTGGGGGCGGACGTGATCTGGTACTGATGCGCCCTGGCAAAATGACGTCCAGGCGCGCCCGCGGCCGTAACGATGTTCTCGGACAGCAGGTTGAGTATTCGCTCCTCTTCGTGTCCGGGCACGTAAGTCGCGAACAAGTGATCGAAGCTGCGATTCTCGCCGACGATGATGATCACGTGCTTGATCGGCGTGGCGGTCTTGATCGCATCGACTGGCGTGTTGGGATCGGCAGCCTGCACGGATGCGATCAAGGCAAAGGCAGACAGCACCGCTGCGGATGCGCCGGCGGCGATTTTGGTCCGCCAGGTTCTGGTGAAGTGCGAATGCATACGTTCCTCCCTGGTTGAAGTGAGTCCCGGCAACGAAAGCTACGCGTCAAAGATGACATGACGGTCTCGGCTTTTTTTCCAAGGCGTGAATCCTTTGTGACACGACTCGCGGGAACGCGGATAGGCGATGCAGAACGCTGCGGACGCTGCCATCGATCAGGCTGAAATCGAAAAACGACGGCTTCAACGCGACAGTGGCATACTGGAAGACCATTTCCGCGGCGGAGAAATGAGCTCGAAGATGCGACCTCGCAGGCGAGATTCCCCGAGGGCGGGTACCGGCGGACAAGCGGAGCGCTCAACACGCTACCGCAACCTCGTAAACCCCTTCGAGCCGGTCAGGATATTCTCGGACGATCAGGTCGAGAACATACATCTGGCCGCGCTCGGAATACTCGAGCGCCAGGGCATGCGGGTGTTGTCGCCCCGTGGGCGAGCGGTACTGGCTGGCGCCGGCGCCAACGTGGACGAATCGAGCCAGATGGTCCGGCTCGACCCCGGCCTTATCACCACGGCACTGGCAACCGTTCCTGCCGAAGCCAATCTCATTGCGCGCAATCCGGCGCGCTCCTGCCGCGTGGGCGGGCGCCACGTCGTGTTCGCGCCGGTAGCGGGCCCCCCCAGCGTGAGCGATCTTCAGCGCGGCAAGCGCACCGGTACGATCGAGGATTTTCGCGACTTCGTGCGACTCTCGCAGGCCTTCGACGTCATTCACGTGCTCGGCCAGATGGTCGAGCCGCAGGACACCTCCGTGACCGAGCGTCACCTCGAGACGACATTCGTGCAGCTCACGCTCGGGGACAAGACACCGTACTTCTACTGCCGGGGCGAGGCACAGCTCGCAGACTGCTTCGCCATGCTGCGCATTGCCCAGGGAATTGATGAAGCGACGTTTCGCAGCGAGCCGCACTGCTACTCGATCTGCAACACCAATTCGCCGCTGCAGCTGGACGTGCCGATGACGGACGGCATCATCGAGTTTGCGATGAACGGGCAGTTGATGATCGTTACCCCGTTCACACTCGCCGGCGCGATGGCGCCGATCACGATCGCCGGCGCGCTGACACTGGCCCATGCGGAAGCCCTGTTCGGCATCACGCTGTCCCAGATCGTTCGGCCGGGCGCCCCGGTGATGTACGGCAGTTTCACGTCGAACGTCGACATGAAGTCGGGTTCGCCCGCGTTCGGCACACCCGAATACGCCAAGGCGGCCTTTGGCGCCGGGCAGCTGGCACGACGCATCGGTGCGCCCTGGCGCTGCTCGAGCGCCACCGCATCCAACGCTCCCGACGCGCAAGCGGTGTATGAGTCCCAGATGAGCCTGTGGGGAGCGCTCCTGGGCGGCTGCCATTTCATCCTGCACGCGGCCGGCTGGCTCGAAGGCGGGCTGACCGCGTCATTTGAGAAGTTCATCCTCGATGTTGAAATGCTGCAGATGTTCGCGGAGCTCTTTCAGCCGGTGCTCGCATCGCCCGAGGAGATCGGCATCGAGGCGGTCGCGGAGGTGGGCCCCGGCGGCCATTTCTTCGCGGCAGCCCACACCATGCAGCGCTACCGCGACGCCTTCTACACTCCGCTGGTTTCGGACTGGCGGAACTTCGGTGCCTGGCAGGACGATGGCGCCAAGACCGCGACCGAGCGCGCGAACTCCCGGTGGCGCGAGACCCTTGCGTCCTTCCAGCCACCCGCCCTGGACCCGGCCGCGCATGAAGCGCTGACGGCGTTCGTCGAACGCCGCCGTCGGGAAGGTGGCGCCGCGCCGGCCGGGTAGAAGCCGGAGGAACTCAGGCGAGCTTGCGCAGAGCCTCAACGTGCCTGGAGACCACTCACCAAGAGATAGCCCGCCAGCACGATGCCTACGGCCGCGATCACCAGATTGATGATGGAGCCGAACCCGATCAAGTAGCCGGACGCGACGTCCTGGCTCGGCAGCGTCTTTACGAATCGGCCATAGCCTGCGCTGGAGGCGAAGGCGATGCCGGCACCGAGCAGGATCAGAGATACACCGATCACCAAAGAGAACACGTTAGGTTTCGGCGTCTCGGCTTCACGTCGCAATGCCGACACGAACAAGCTGAAGCGCTCTATGACGAACCCGAGACCCATCAGGGCCAAGCTGCTGCGCTGCCATGCCCAGGATCAGCAGTTCGGTCGGCCGCAGGCTCAGGCCGGCGCGACGGGCGTCTGCGCTGAAGTTGATGCGAGCGAATATCGTGAGGCCACGTTCCTTCGCCAGCGACTCGAGCCGATCGAGTGTCTCGGTAACTGCGCGGTTTGCGGGTAGTGTCGTCAAGCCGGGTCACCTTTAGTCCGACCTTCAAAATCGAGGTTCAGGTCACGCTGACTGTGACCACTTCCACACTTCCGGCAGGTCCCAATGCTCAACGAGCGCGTGCGCCGTTATAAGTAAAGACTCGATACTCGACTGTGAGGCCCTCAATCAGGGCATGGCCATGAGCGACTCAAGCCACCCCAAGCCCCAAACTCGTCCGGCCGGTAGCGCAGTGGCGAAGCCTACCGCCCAGCCGGGCGCTCAGACATCCGCTGCCGGCACCACCCGGAAGGTCGTTCACGATGACCGCGGCCACGCCGTGTGGCAGTGGGTAAAGGAGACCAGTCGCGTCGCCATCGAAAGCACTTCGCGGCTCCTTCGCAAACTCGAAGCGCCGGACCTCAAGATGGAAGACACCAAGGACAAGGAGTTGCGGATCATGCCGGGTCCGAGCGCCGGCGGCGGTTACGATCCCTACAACCAGCCGATCAAACCACCGAGGTCGGGACGCAAGTAGAGCCTTCGCGCCGGGCGGTCGATCGACCTTCTCGGTAGCTTCTAGGTCCGTAAATAAGAGGCGCCGTTCACGTCCAGAATTGCGCCAGTCATACTTGCCGGCGCGTCGAGCGTGCAATACGTGACGACCTGCGCGACCTCGTCGGGGGTTGCGACTCGTCCCAGTGGCTGGTCCGCCAGGACTGCTTTTGTCCTGCACCAAATCAGCCACTCTCTGTGTTGACACCCAACCAGGAGCGACGACGAATACGTAGACGCCCTTGGGTCCAAGCGCTTTTGCCAGCGATTGGCTAAGCGCATTCAAACCGGCCTTGCTCGCGGCATACGCGGGCGCCTCGGGTTCTCCCCGAAAAGCACTACGGGACGAGACGTTGACGATCCTTCCGCGACCCTGCTCTACCATCTGGCGCGCGGCGCAATAGGAAAGGTGTGCCGGACCGGTGAGATTGATCGCGAGCGTGCGCTGCCACGCTGCTGTCCAGTCTGCGTAATCCGTAGTCAGCGGCGGATGATTCGGAAAGATGCCCGCGTTGTTTATGATGGCATCAATACGCTTAACCGCGGAAGCCTCCTGCCAGAGGCGTTCGATTGACGTGGGACTGCTAAGGTCGGCTTGGACGATAGTGTGGCCGCCGCTCTCCATGACTTGCCTCGTCGCTTCTGCTGCTGCTCGGTCAGACTGGTAGTGCAGCACTACCGTGACGCCGCGCACAGCCAGCGCCTTGCAAATGGCAGCACCGATGCCGCCCGAAGCGCCAGTTACGAGTATGTTGGTCATGATTCAGGACTCCGACACGTCACGGATGCTGCGCGCCTGCACGTACGAGGTACGAGCGGAATCGAACCACCGACAGGTGTGCTTTCAGTGCGGCCGCGGGCGCATATAGCATGGCCCCGCGGCGGCTAATACAAGCACATGCGCAGAGACGCTCCTCGGATAGGTGCTGGCTGCCAGCGCCGGGTGATGGTGGATTGGAATCGCGATGGCACCGAGGCCAGTCTCAGGCAGGCCACGAGCGCAAAACCGGTAAGCGCGAGCAGCAAGCCATCGGGCTCGGGCACGCCAATAGGCTGCGGGCCAGACCATTGACCGCGCGCGGTCGTGGCCGAAGCGACGCCGCTGGCGCCCACTCCCGGCGGCGGAACCTCGTTATACGCCTGTCCATCGTCCGCATAACACGCCGGCGGCAACCCGACCACTGACAGGCACGGTTGCGGCCCTGCAGTGGGTATTGCACCGATGGTCTCAATGATCGACTGCGTGCCCGGGATGAAGACCGGTTGCTCATTTAGGGAGACGAACCAGTTCTCGATCTGACCCGTCGAGTCAAACATGAAACCTGAGCTACTCCCCAGGAGAAGGCTGGGATTCCCCGCGGTCGCGCTGGAAAGCGTCGTCAATCCATCGCTGAAACTCCAAGAGACGAACTGACTGAGGTTATAGACCAACGGCCCGCCCAGTGGGTCGGTGCCACCGATTACTGGCGCTGTAGCGACAAGCTCACCCGTGACTTGCGTCGGAAGGGAGCTGACGCTCCCAAAAGTCGTCGTGATATCCAGCGCAGCGCCGGAGTAGTAGTACGCGACATCGGCCCCCGCTGGCATCGTGGCAAGATCGAATGCGGCAACGACCAACACGCGAGAGAGTTTATTCATGACAGCTTAACTCCCCGAAGTCATGACGACGGGCTGCCATTCTTTGCCGGTTCTGAGCGATGTTGTGGCCATCGCCCTTACGACGCTGAGCCTCGCAGTCTTCCTTTCACTTCACGCGTACAAGACGGCAAGCCAAGCGTGGCACAACATCGCCGGTAATCCCTGCCGGCACCACACCCGCACCCAAGATCTCGTCGCCCCCATGAACCACCGTGTAGTCGAACGAGATAGGCGGCAGAGGAGCACTACCCCCACCGGGTAACACTATTTCGTTGGTAGTGTAGTCAACGTGACCGAAGCAACCCGGCAGCAGTGTGCCATTTCCGGCAACATGGGTGGCCGCTGATCCGTTGCTGGAATTGAATGTTCCAAAACCTTCGAAAAAGCCTCTGCCATCGCCTCTCAGAGTTCCGACGAACGACACAGGCTCAAGATTGGTGCCAGTGAACGCCGACCCGAGACATTGAAATCCATAGAGCGCTCGCGTCATCTCCAACCTGCACGGCGGCGGCCCCTTGCCAGCGCTGTTGGTCCCATCATCGCTCGCCCTCACCAAGGCGATCGCAGTTACCGAAACAATCAACACGAGTGCGGCCGGCAAGATTACATATCGAATATGTTTGTCCATTTGTTTTCCCCTCTATTACAGCGTCCTTGTAGCGATTCGAACGATGCGTCGGGGCGTTGCTTAAGGTACTTCGAGCAGCGGTCACCGCGCTAGCGTCATTAACGATCGGCGATCGTCCTGATTGTATGATTTCGGACCCGGCGCCGCCCGACTCGTTCGCAAGCCGCTGTTTCTGCGTCTGCCGGATAGCCGCTTGACGCTGACTGACCAGTCGGCGATTCCAAGACCGGTCACTCAAATCGGCAAAAGCGGACGGACGGACGGGGCTCCCATGAGAAATCGCTTCAACAGCAGAGCCTCCTCGGCTCGGGCCTGGTTCTTCCGTGAACTCAATCCCGAGCTCTAGTCCTCGAAGGCTCTGCCTCTGGCGCTAACTCATCGAGCTGGAAAAGACGCGGCGAGCCGTCAGTCGAGCCCGATTCACTCCTCTGAGCCGAAGCAAATTCGTCCGCTGTACCTGAGCCCGACTTCTCCGGCGTTAAAGTCCGCTTCCCCAATAAGGTTGAGGTTGCCCGTAGCGCCTTGGAATTTTCCCGTACCACCAGTTATCGATACCGGGTACGTAACCACCGCGAACAGCCCAGGGGCAACGGGAAACGCGGTCAATTGAGCCGGCGCCACAAAAATCGTGTCGCCCGCATCGGTAACCCAGTAGTGGTGGACAGACAAAACGGTGGTTCCGTTAATCCCTGGAGATTGTCCTACGATCTGCACGCCGACTGCGCCTTTAAGGTCTCCCGTCGCAACACCCAAGGTCCGATCGGCGGTAATAACCCCGATGTTTGTGATAACCGCACCTCCCACATGGACACACGCGCCGAAAGCGCTCGGTCCAAAGCAGATGAAACCAACTGCAGCGAGAACCGGGTTGACGAAACGCATACTGACCTCCTCTAAGCCGAGACTTCGTTGTTAAACTCAGGAACGCAGAGCCGCGCTGGCGATGACCGGGCATAGCGCGATGGACATGCCATCCCCTGGCCGTCGATTGTTAGTTACGGACCCTCCTTGCGCTGGCGATTCAACTCGTTCGCGAGTCGGAATACCGCCGCGAGGCCCGAAGTCTGTTGGACGACAAAATGTTGCGGACGCCGGCCATATGCGCGCGGCGAATCGAAAAGTCAATATCTGCACACGCGGCAGAGAAATCGCTGGGCGAATCGGGCGCCCCGCGTTGCAATGCACAACGAAGGCCAGTTTTCGATTCGTCACACGTTTGAACTCCGTGTGTAAGCCACTGCGTTGTACAGCTGGCGTCGACCTAGCACGCGACTCGGGAGGACCCCGCCGCCTGCGAACCGCGAGAATCCCGAAACCGTCGGCGCTCGCGAATGGCAGGTATCAGGTGGCCATCCGGAACCCCTATATGTCCGGAGATGGGCCGATATTTGCCGCTCACGCTCTATCACACGTGCGTGCCTGACGTCCGCGGCAGTGACATCGAAAACGAGCCTCGTCGCGCAGCCGGGTGTTGTATTGGGCAACTACGTTCGTGTCATTCTTGATTAAGCGACTGATTCTGATGGTGGCCAGGGGGAATCGAACCACCGACACGCGGATTTTCAGTCCACTAGATTTGCACGCAGCGTCATCCACCATCAGCGAAAACAAGCACTTGCACGAAGACGACTCACCGATAGATGCTGCCGGACGTCGCTGAGTGATTGTGGATTGGAAGCAGAAGTGGAAACAGCGGCAGATCGTACGCACCCTCCCCGGCCTTTCGCGCTCCGGGCTCGATGCGCCGGAACTCGTCATGCAGGCGGTGTTCTAATCAGTCCCGGCCCGCAGCGCAGCCCGCTCACGCCCACCCGAGACTCCACCTGTTGACTCTTTGGACCCGAGCTTGCGATCGTTCACGCTACCATGTCTGCCATCGGCCGCGTCGACTCTCCGCGTTCACCACCCTCCGTCTTCCTCAGCTACGCTTCGGAGGATCGCCCGGCGGCGCAGGCCATCAGGGACGCCCTGCCCACGTTCGGACTTGAGGTTTGGTACGACGAGAGCGGGCTGGACGGAGGGGATGCGTGGGATCAGAAGATCCGGAGACAGATACGCGAATGCGATTTCTTCATGCCGCTCATATCCTCCCAAACCGCAGCGCGCCCAGAGGGTTATTTCCGCCGGGAGTGGCGGCTGGCCGTCGAGAGAACCCTCGACATGGCGGACGATCATACCTTTCTATTGCCCGTCGTCATCGACGACACCATTCAGGCGGGCGCCAGAGTTCCGGAGAGATTTCTCACTGTTCAATGGTTGCGGGTTCCCGGTGGACGACCGACCGCGGCACTAGAGGCCGTTTGCCGCCGACTTGCCTCGGGCCAGCCTGTGGCGCCGCAGCCTGCAAGGAAGACCCTCGATCAGCCCGCAGCTCGCTTGCGACCACGCGCGCGCGAATATCCGCAATTCCCCCGGGAAGAGCCCGGACAGAAGGTACGGTTCTGGGTCCAGGTGGTCGGATGGGCGTTCCAGTCTTCCTGGATATTTTTCCAGCGATCTCCCAGGTGGGTACGCATTGTTGTCTACATATGGGTATCCATCGCCTTGCTGTCCCGAGGTTGTATACCGTCGCACGAGCATTCGGAGAGCATATCGCCTGCTGACGCCAAGAAGCTCAAAGAGGTCTCGGAGAACCATCGGGGCACCTTGAACGAGGCCGATATCGCGAAGCTGGGCGCGCAAATTGCCCGAGAGAGCCGCGCCCAAAGCTGAGTTGGTGACGTTCCTGGCACACGCCCTGGCGGCACCGTCATTGCAGCCTCGCGCGAACAAAGGTGAACTCTCATCCTGGCACCCCATTTAGTTTGCCATGATGGCTTCCACCTGGATGCGCAGTAGCCACGGCAATCGATTTCCGGCAAGCGCTTCATCTGTCCGATACTGACCCAAGCCGCCGGTGGCCAATGACGGCTATGGGGCAACTCGAATGTAGTGACATCGACTAATAGATCGTTCGTGCAGTCGGAAGTGAATGCCTCACGGCTCGCGGCAATTGAAGCATCATCCAGATTCCAGCGTCTGCAGAAGCAGCGGCCCGGAGATCCGCTCACAGCCTTCACGGCTCGCCCACTGCAACTTAGGGCCTTTTCAATGCCTCCGCGTACATATCATCGAGCGCTTTCATCATCGTTTCGAGTGTCGCGAAGCTTAGATCGATTTCGGCTGACTTGATCAGCAGGGTCTCTATTTCGGCGGGGCTCAGTTTTGATGGATCCTTTGTAACTTTGAGGGGTGCGCTTGCTCTGGTTTCCTCGTTTACGATGGCCAGCGCCGTTGAGTTGACGTATTCCTGTTGCGCGTAGACCCACGAGTAAGTTGAGATCCAACCTGAATCCATGTACGCGACGGCGCCGCTTTCCCGCGCGGTTTTCCACGCCGCGTCACCGTAGGAATCCCAATTCCAAGTCCAGCTGAGGTTGGGGTTTTCCAGCTTTTTGCCATTGCGCAGTTCGCGCAATTGGTCGATGTCGCGTGCTAGTTGATTACGGTTTAGCCGAAGCTCTCGGACATTTTTGGCATAGACCTTTTGATTGGATTCGACCTCGCGTCGCAGATTCTCGTGCGCGTCGCGCACGAGATGTCGGTGATGTGTGGACTCGACGGCTGCTTCCAGTGTGAGCGCGATAAACAAGCCGATCGTGATCGTCAGCAAGTGGAGCAGAAAATCTTTCCAGGTATGTATTGGCAGGTGCGGCGGATGAATATCCACTTGCGATCTCCTGGGCTACTGCTATTCAATCCAAAGTGTATATGAAGGGTTCATATTGGTTCGCCTCCGGAAATGTCGATTTTCCGGCGACGATTTTAATCCCGTCGATTGCGGCCATTCGGCGTACGCCTCTGAGGCTGGGGCAGTCGATGCTCGAAAAGTGGAAACCAAAATGGAAACATCTTTGGCAATCGACACGAGGTTAGAGTTATAACCCTTTGACGCATGAGGGCCGCATTTCGCAAGATGCAGGAGTACTCGCGGATTTTCAGTCCGGGTCCGAAAAACGCTTCAACGCCTTGACTAGATTTTGGTAGGGGGATCGTGGAATATCCCGCGCAGTTACGCGCGGATATGTGCCTGCTTTTTATAGATCCCGCTCGGCGATATTCCACACTCAATGAAAGTGCTCGAACCCGCTCAGCAAGTTGCGGGCGCCGCGCAGCTTCGTAGAGTCCTGAGGAAAGAAACCAAGCTATATTTTCAAATAGTTGCTGATATACCCGTCTCCAGTAACTTCGCGAACTGCTGTGCAACCAAGGGCCGACTGAAATAGTACCCTTGGCCCTCGTCGCAGCCATGGGCCTGAAGAAATGCCAACTGCTCTGGTGTTTCCACACCCTCAGCGATCACCCTGTGCTTGAGACTTTTACCCATGCTGATGACCGCGCTAACGACGATAGCGTCGTCGGTACTGGCAA